>Ga0209639_1001755_pt1 | contig 19686 bp, 16 predicted proteins | sample EPASupsiteHSE605_FD_187268 | JGI IMG/M metagenome (GOLD analysis project Ga0209639, IMG submission 187268) | Bioremediated contaminated groundwater from EPA Superfund site, New Mexico - Sample HSE6-05 (SPAdes) (version 2) | ecosystem: Environmental > Aquatic > Deep subsurface > Groundwater >...
CGCTGTCAGGCTCGTCGATTGCCCTACTCTCTATACCCCGTACACCGGCAATAATCGCAGTAGACGATCCGTCCAGAATCAGGACGGTATTGCCTTCTAAAACTTTTTGGACGAGTTCAATTAAATCTGTAGTCGTGCTGGTTTCGTCCAAATTGATTAAACGTTCCTGAATGACTTGCTGTACATTCGCCTTGGACAGATGCACGAAAGATGGTAAATTAGCCGTTTCCTGCATGATACTCTTCAATAAGTGATCATTCACCATTTCATGGTTGGTTAATCCGGTTACATAAACAATAAAAGCCCGTAGAGGCATATCGGCATTAATGAAAAATTCGCGGAAGAGAATATCAAAACATTGATCGAAAACTTGCCGTAAAGTCTGTAAATTATTATCATAATCTGCAGAGAGGGGCCGCTTTTCTACAGGTTGGGAAGTTGTCTTGCCAGAGCCTTTTTTGACGCTAAAGCCTAGAGCGCTCTTCAACAGTTTTTTAAACATACCGCCCCCATATATTTTGCATTTCTATTTAAGTATTAATTAATATTTTTACTATAATTACCTTTTCAAATGTTTTTATACCGTATCACTTAGATTCTAACTGAATATATCTGGTGGTTCGGCGGCAGACAAGAAAACCACTTAATACTTCAATGGTATTAAGTGGCTTTTCTCAATTCGGGTAGCCATGATTAGAAGGTGATATTTTGCAAATTGTAAAGCATTTAATAGGTACAATATTTTTGAAGAAGTATAATCATAATGGTCATTATATTTTTTAAAAGGAGGAAAATTTTATGGGAAATGACATCAACAGACGAGGCTTTATTAAAGCCTCGTTGCTGGGTGCCGCTGCAGCTGCAGTAGCTTCAGCTGCGGTGGCAAAGGAAACATTTAGTCCTTTAGTAGCAGAGGCGGCAGACGTAGTAGCTCCGGTTCAGGAATTGTCGGAATTCCCCTATAAGGTGACTGAAAATTACAAGCGCTTTCCAGCAGATAAGGGGTACTATCTTAAGGCATATGATCCTGAAGAGAGCAAGAAGCCTATGAAATTTATCATCGATGATGTTTCCAAGATCTCCGGCAAGAAAGATACGGGGAAAGATTTACCCCTGCTGAACGCCGAAAAACTGGGAATTAAAGGCCGTCCAGCAACACTTGGTGAAACATATCTTAAATTTTCTATGCGGTATAGCGGACCTGGCGCCCCCGTAAATAATACCGTGGGTTGGACTCAGTTAGACCAATCTTTAGCTGCCGGAGCCTGGGCGATGGAAATGGAGTATAACGGGATTTCTGCAGCAGGTATGGGTCCCGATTGTATAATCCAAAAATATCCCATCGATCCGGAAACCAATGAACTTGCTAAACAACCTGTATATGTCCAGGGATTATTCAATTGGGACAGTTCATCGGGATTAGCTCTACAGAAGCAAGGAAAAGAATGGAAATTCAATTCCAAGGAAGAAGCCAATAAATTTGTAAAAAAAGCAGCTAGATATCTCGGAGCAGATATCGTCGGAATTGCACCCTATGATGAACGTTGGACTTATTCCCGATGGGCAAGGCCGAGAAATAAGGCCTTTACATTTCCAAATGGCAAAACCGCATATGTGCCTTATAATCAACCAAAGTATCTCTCGGGTCAGGGAGCAGAAGTTTACGGAAATAATATTTTCGAAGCCGACTTCGAAAAATATGCAGGCTTTAAGCCAAAAAGTGTCATAGTATTTGCTGTAGAGATGGATTATGAATCATGCCTTACTAGTCCGGCATCTGTTGCCGATGGAGCCGCGGGTTTAGGTTACGCAAAAATGGGAGAAGTGGCTTTTAAAATAGGGGCCTTCCTGAGAAAGCTTGGTTACGGCGCTGCTCCGTCAGGAAACGATACAAGTTTGAATATTCCAATTGCTGTCCAGGCCGGACTGGGAGAGGTAGGCAGAAACGGACTCCTGATTACCCAGAAGTATGGTCCCAGGATACGTATTGCCAAAGTGTATACTGATCTGGAGATTGCTCCTGATAAGCCGGTCAAGTTCGGAGTGCGCGAATTTTGCCGCCTGTGCAAAAAATGTGCAGATGCTTGTCCCGCGCAGGCCATCTCCCATGAGAAGGAAGCCAAAGTCCTGCAACCGGAGGATTGTGGGGTATCTAATAATCCATATACTGACAAATGGAATGTTGATGCTGACCGGTGTAATTCTTTCTGGGCTTATAACTGTTCTACTTGCGCAAACTGTATAGCGGTATGCTCATGGAATAAGCTCAAGACATGGAACCACGATGTCGCCAGAATTGCGACTCGAATTCCAGTGGTACAGAATGCAGCCCGTAAGTTTGATGAATGGTTTGGTTACGGTGGGCCGGTGGATCCTGAGGAAAGAATTTCATCGGGCTATGTTACAAACAGGGTAAGAGACTTCTGGAATAATCCGGAGCCTATTCGATAATCATCTTTTGCTATTAGGCATTTACCCATTGCTGATTGTCTGATGCCGAGGCTTTGAAAAGGAGAGGAAAATTATGAAAATTTATGACGTGTTGGTTTGGATGAGTTTGGGTTTAATATTATTACTTATTCAATACGGTATTTGGTGGTATTTAAAGGGCAAGGGAAAAGCTACCATACCCCTGCAGCTCTGTGCATTTCTTGCGAACTTTTTTCTGGTGTTTTCAGTGGCCTGGGGGTATCAAAGCTTTCAGGAGCATGAATACCAAGCCATTGCCATGGGATTTATTTTCTTCGGCGGCACTGCCCTTATTCCTGCAATTATTACCTATCGGCTGGCTAACCGCGGGGCAAAGGCAAAAAAAGAAAAAGCAGATGCTATTTCAGCTTAGAAGCATACGAAAAGGTACGTTAAATCAAAGATAAACACAAATGACCGTTGAGATGAAATAATTTGTGGCAGACAAGCAAGCCACTTGATATCTTCAAGGGTATTAAGTGGCTTGCTTCCTTGACTCATTAATTTAAAGGACAGCAGGAGATAAATGAAATGAAAGGAAAAAAGAGAGACCTAGAGTTTTATTATTTGTTTTTTTTGTCCATGACAGCCATTGCAGCAATTATTTATAGCGTTTTTTGGGAAGGCCAGGCTGCGGACTACAAGGCATTGATCCAACAAAACATTTCAGGTGTCACCTCGGTCGAAAAAATTATTGGCACGAAACCCGCTTTCAAAGTGGAAGCATCAGGAGGACGTTACTATGCCGTTTGTGATTCAGCGGTAGGGTATCAGTCCAAAATTGAGATGATGAGTATCATTGATGAAAAAGGTTTGGTGGAAAAAGTACTGGTCATAAAGCAGGGTGAGACACCGGATTTTTTTGATAGGCTCTATAAGCAAAAATATTTCGATAGTTTTAACGGTCTTTCAATTAAGGAACCTATTTATTTAGGAGGGGCTTCCGGTTATTCCGGCTACCTGGCCGATACGCAAACGGGCAACTATATTGATCGGATAAGCGGTTCGACCGTTTCTTCGCATGCGGTGGCTAAAGCCGTCAATGGTGGAAACTTGTATCTTTCCCGGCAGATCTTTAACACAGCATGGACTGATCCTTATGATCTGTTCCAACTTACCTGGAAGGACTTAGCGATGATCGTGATGTACCTCATCGCGCTTGCAGGAGTCTATATCAAGAAATTGGTACGTATACGGATCTGGATACTACTGGTAAGCATCGGGGTATTGGGATTTATGATCAACCAATTTGTTACGGCCAACTTGTTGTTTTCCCTGATCCAATTACAAATTCCGGGAATAACAAACCTTAAATGGTATGTGCTAATAGCCGGGTCATTGGGATTTATTATTTTCTTAGGGAAGAATCTATACTGTGCCTGGATTTGCCCTTTTGGGGCCGCACAGGAGTTTCTTAACAAAATAGCAGGTTTCAAACCGCTGGGAATATCGCAGACAGTGATAAAAAAACTTAAGTTAGTTCCACCAACCATCCTGTGGGTTGCCTTAATACTCGGAACCTGTTTAGGGAACTATGGGACGCTGAACTACCAGCCTTTTGGCGCGCTTTTCCTGTTAAAAGCCACGTGGGTGATATGGCTGATGCTGCCGGTTTTCTTATTTATGAGTTTATTTTTCAATCGATTTTATTGTCAATTTTTCTGTCCGGTCGGTTTTGTATATAATCTCTTGAATCGCTGGCGAAATAAGGGGGTAAGAACATGGAAACAAACGTGGGACCGGTGGAAGAACAAAAAAGAGGAAGGGCAAAAGACCTGCTCTTCACAATTTTGATTCTTTTTCTTGCTTCAGCCCATATCCTTGTAATGCTTCAATCGGTAGGAATACTCAGGGCGGATCGCTGATTTTTCAGAGTAGGGCAATTAATAACAAGCAGAGAATAATGACGGAGGAATGTAGAAATGAAGCAATTCGAGCTTGGACAATATAAAGGATTAAACCTTAAGTTTTTTGATACATCTGTTAAAGAGCATGAAATAGACGAGGCAATGAACCATTTAATAAATTCTTTGGAAAAAATCGAAATAGAAAGAAATGAAAGTATCGAAATAGGTGATTTTGTTATAATAAATATAGAAGGCGTGGAGGAAAATACGTCTGTTCCGGTGGTACGAGAATACGATTACCAGTTCAGGGTAGGCGACGATGCGCTGATACCGAAATTGACCTCAAACCTACTGGGGAAGAAGACGGGAGACACAGTAATCTTCAAAAAGACGATACAATCGGATCTTCTTCAACCTCAACATGAACTCCTATTTAACATTAAAATCACACGTGTATTCCGAATTGAAAAGCCGGAACTGACGGAAGACATTATTCAGGAAATTGATCCAAGTCTGAAAACGCTTCAGGACTTGAAGCAGAAACTGACTGAGAAAATCTTTGAGGAAAAAAAGTCCAAAGAATGGGAAGGCAATCTTAATATTGTGTTTCAGGCCATCATCGCGCAGAGTAAATATGAATTTAGAGAAGAAAGTCTTAATCAAGCAGCCGAAGATTTGTACAAGAAATTTGCCGAGGAGCTCAAAAATGTCGACGGGATAGAACTGATCGATTATTTAATGGGTAGAAAGATAACAGCTGTCGAATTATTGGAGGAATGTAAGGAAGAAGTAGCTAAGAGAATGATCAGGGATCGGATTTTAGATGCAGTGATTGAGGCGGAAGAAATTGGACTTACAGCAGAAGAGCGCGGATATCTCGGAGATCGTCTGAGGAAAGACCAGGAAAGTGGGCAATCGTCTGAAATGTTTACTGACATCCATTTTGTGGAGCCCCAGTATTTACGCAGAAAAGCGATGGACTTTTTGCTAAATATTAATAAGGCAAATTAAAAGATCATCAATTGCTTTCAGGAGGAATGAATATGGATGTGTTGCATTCTTCTATGTATTTACAGTGGGCGAATCCGCCAGCCAGTGACAAATTTTTCAATTATGTGAAGGAAAAGGGCTTTAAAAAGAGCTTTAAAAAAGGAACCACCATCTTGCATGAAGGCGAAATTGTGCAACATGGGTACTACATTGTCGAAGGTTGGATTGCTCTTTGTTTCAGCAATCCTACGGGGGATCCCAGAATTGCCATGATAATTGGGCCAAAAAGGCCTTTTGGTATAGCCCCGGTTTTAGACCAGGTACCGATTCCCTTATCTTTCAAAGCTATCCGAGACTGTGAGTTTTACGTGGTTTCCCGGGACGCTCTGATTCAGGGGATGAGAGAGGATATCGATTTAAATCTTGAGATGTTTGCTGGTATATTCGCCAAATGCAAAAGTGCTTACCAAAAGATTAATTTAGCTACGTATTTTCCTTCGGAAAAAAAGCTAGTATTTTTCTTTATTACATTACTTCAATACATGGAATATAGGGAAGCAAGGGAGTGGTATGAGTTGCCGATTAACCTGTCACATACCCAAATCGCGCAACTCATTGGCTTATCCAGGGTTACAGTGTGCAATATCTTCAATAAGTATAGAGCTGAAGGGGAAATTAGATATTCCCCAAAAAAGCTTTTTGTTTCTAATCGATTAATAAATGACGAATATGTTAAATTGTTTTTAGAGACCTAATCATATAAACGATTGTTATGCAGGCTAACTAAGAGTTATGGATTCACTTTTCTGTTTACTGGCTAATTTATCTCGGAAAGGAGAAGTTGAGCAGGATATGAAAACACGTGAAGCCATTCTGTTGGTTGATGATGATATTAATGTGTGTGAGGTATTGAAGCTCTATCTAGAGAAAGAAGATTATTCAGTGGTTTGTTGCTACGATGGGCAGGAGGCCATCAGGGAATTCGGCAAGGATAGCTATGCATTGATTATTTTGGACATAATGATACCTGAACTGAACGGCTGGGAGGTTTGCAAGTATATCCGCAATAAGTCTCAGGTCCCGATTTTCTTACTGACAGCTAGTGGGGACTTTCATAATAAGGCCCTTGGCTTCCAACTGGGAATTGACGAATATATCGTCAAACCTTTTGACCCCCGAGAGATTGTCTTTAGGGTTCAAGCAATGTTAAGGCGTATCAATTCGGAGGAGCAGAAGGTACTTCTTCCACTAAAAATAGAGGGATTAACAATAGATCCGGCCAATTATCTAATTTGTTTTAGAGATAAAGATATATCACTTTCTCCTAAGGAAATGGATATGTTGTACCTAATGGCAACCAACATAAACAAAGTGTTTACCCGAATTGAACTAATGGAAAAAATATGGGGTTTTGAAAATTCATGTTTAACCAGAACAGTGGATGTCCATATTAATAGGCTAAGGGCTAAGCTTAAAGGGGTTGATAAAGTAGAAATCAAAACCGTATGGACGATAGGTTATAAACTTGAGGTGGCTAAATGAGGCGCAAATTGATTTTGATATTTGCATTGTCCATGTTTATTTATTGTATAATATTTAATTTTATTTTTTCCATTACGCTTGACTTCTTTATTCAACAAAATAGATTCAACCATCTTATGAATGATAGCCGGGAAATCGGACAATTATACTTCAATTTGCTGGATCAACAGATTAGCAGTGACGAATTTGCCAGGACTATCATTGAAAGAGATAATTTATCCGTAATAAATTCCAGGATCCTAATTTATAATGAATATAGACAGATAATATTGGATACCAAACAGAAGGCCCCGCTCCAAAACAACATGATTTTAGCCAGGAATCTAGAAAAGTGTTTTAATGACAGCAAGCAAACAAGTTCTACTTTTATTAATGATGCCAATAGAGTAGAGTACTATTACTATACCGTTCCATTTATTAGGCAAGGGCAGGTTAAGGGAGCTATAGTTTATCATGGTACTTACCAGGGTTATGCGCCCGCAGCGAATATGATTATTGCAATAATATGGGTAACATCCTTTTTGTTTTGCGGTGCTTTGTCGCTCCTATACATTGTCTTATCAAAGAGAATAGTAAGTCCCTTACTGGATATGAACAAAACCACACGCCAGATTGCCACGGGGGATTTTTCCGTTAGGGTACAGGCAAATCCAACCGATGAACTTAAAGAACTGTCTGATTCTATAAATTATATGGCCAGCCAACTTGAAGACACAGAGGATGCCCGAAGACGATTCTTAGAGAATGTATCCCATGAACTTCGATCCCCTATTACAGTTATTCGCAGTATGTTACAGGTTATAATAGAAAAAAAAGTATCACCTGATAAGCAGGTATATTATACCGAAATGATCTTTAATGAAGTACTGAGGATGTCCCAATTGATTAATGATCTTATGGATTTAACGCATATTCAATCGTCAGACTTTAAACTGGAGTACGAACGAGTAGATATTGCTGAATTATTGCGGCGAAGTATCGCAAAATTCGAACCGATATTCACTGAAAAGAAAATCGTAATGCGTATTACCTTCGACGAATATTTTGCCGCTTATATCAGAGGAGATGAGCTAAGGCTGGTTCAAATTCTCGATAACCTTATTAAGAATGCCGCAAATTATACGCCGGAAAATGGTGATATTTTAGTGGAGAGTAGTGAAGACGGAAAATGGGTGAGTGTTACCATTAGTAATTCCGGTGAAGGAATTAGTCCAGAGGATTTACCTTATATTTTCGAAAGATTTTATAAGGCTAACAAGGCCCGTAATTCGGAAGGGGTAGGTCTTGGACTAGCGATAACCAAGCAGTTGATAATTCTGCACGGTGGGACGATCGAAGCTGAGAGCACAAACGGAGTAAGTTGTTTTAAGGTTACCTTTCCGGTTGAGATTTAAATAGACGCCAACATAACATTAGCCCTTGTTACATTCTGACAAGATCAATCATTGTTTTTTAACATAGCATTTTCATTAAATATTTGTACCTTGAGCTTGAGCACAGCGAAAGGAATGACACTTATTATGGGTAAAAACAGCTATATTAACATGATTGACGATTTAAAACAGGGAAATTTATATTCGATGGAGCGAGTTAAGGCTATTAGTAAATCCTGGGAGGAGTATGTTAAAAACGGAGAGATTATTAATGCCCAGTTCCTACGGCCTGAAATTTTGAGTTCTTGGCAAAGATCAAAACAGCAAGGATTAAACCCCTACGACTATGAACCTGTAGTAATAAATAAAGAACTATTTGAAAAAAAGATTGAAAAGAATCGTGTTTTAATAGAAACTTGCTCTGTTTTGGCAAACGATTTTCTGGCTAGCTTAAAGGATACAGGTTTCAGAATCGATATTTTAGATCCAGATCTGGTAATAATTAAACAGTTTGGAGAGGAAGAGAACATAAAAAAAGCCAATGATCAAGGAACATTTCCCGGAGTTCGTAGGAATGAGGAGTTTGTTGGAACAAACGCGCCTTGTATGGCTGCAATATTGGGTAAGCCTATTCAATTAGTGGGACCAGAACATTATAAAGCTGAATTGCAATACTGGACGTGTTCAGCTGCTCCTTTGTTTGATAAAAAAGGTGATATTATATGCATACTCAATCTAGTTGGACACTATACAAAGGCCCATGAGCATACATTGGGAATGACAAGAGCATTAAGCAAGGCCATTGAATTCTGCTACTACCAACAACAAATAAGTGAAGAGAAAGAACTTGCCATGAAATACATGGAGAGTATTATAAATACCATTTCAGATGGACTTATAGCCATCGATACACAAGGTATCATTACAATTTTCAATAAAACCGCAGGAAAATTACTCGGGGTAAGACCTGAATCCCTGATTGGTAAAGATATTTGGGAGATGTTCGATCATAACTCTACTATTTTTGATACTTTAAGGAACCATAACGAACATTTAAATAGTGAGTTGGTCTTTTCTAAGGGAAAAAAAAGAACCGTTGTTGTTGGGAATTTGATGCCAATTGAAAAATCTGACAAGAGTATAGAAGCTTTGGCAATTTTCAAGGGAATGAAACACGTGACGGGCTTTGTTCAGAACATTGCTGGATTTAAAGCTTTTTTTACTTTTGATGACTTAATTGGGAATAACCCTATATTTACTCAGGCCAAGTCTCTGGCAATTGAGGCAGCTAAGCTTCCTTCATATGTACTTTTGCAAGGTGAGAGCGGTACGGGAAAAGAATTATTTGCGCAGGCAATTCACAATGCAAGCGAGTCGTGTGATGGACCGTTTGTTGCGATTAACTGTGGTGCTATTCCGGCTGAATTAATAGAAAGTGAGTTATTTGGCTATGAAGAAGGAGCCTTTACCGGTGCGAAAAGGGGCGGACAGCCTGGTAAGCTTCAGTTGGCGGAAGGGGGAACATTATTTTTAGATGAAATTAATTCAACGCCCCTTAACATGCAGGTCAAATTATTAAGAGTACTTCAAACTAAAAAATTTATGAGGGTTGGGGGTAAAAATGAGATTGATTTTCGGGCGCGGGTAATAACTGCTTCTAACAAGGACCTCTCGGAAGAAATCAGTATAGGAAACTTTAGAAAAGATTTGTTCTATCGTATAAATGTGATTGCCATCTATTTACCGCTGCTAAGGGAACGCAAAGACGATATACCAATGCTAATTGATTATTTTTGTATAAAACTAACTCAACGTTTAAAAATAGATGTTCGCGTTTCGGCAAGGATAGTCGAGTCATTTTTATCATACGATTGGCCCGGAAATATTAGGGAGCTTGAGAATGCTCTTGAAAGGTCTGCAGTTATAACCTATTCCAAAGGGCGTCAAACAATAGAAGAGCTATATTTAATAAATAAACCAGGTCTTAGCTCCGCATCTGTATTCGGAAGCGAAAACATATTAGTGGATACATTGGATACAGTCAGCAAGGAAATGATTTTGAAGGTTCTAAAAGATGTTAGCGGCAACAAATCTAAAGCGGCAAGAGTTTTAGGTATCACCAGAAAGACATTAAATAGAAAGATTATAAAGTACTCAATAGAAGTATAGTTTAACTATAATAGCAGTGATTGAGGTTATATACAATTAAATCAATACCATAATTTTGGATACATATTACCCACAAATTCCACGATAGTGAGTACATTGTATCCATTTTAGTGTGCTTCGGAACCAAAATAGGCGTTGAAACCTCAATTGTTTGGTTGTTTTATGGGTTGGCACGATTATTGCATTATTGCACTATAAAAGATTGCATTCAAGTGGCCAATTGTTTGCAATAATTACCCTTATTAGGACTCGTTAAGGTAATGAAGTATGCTAACGGAAAGGCATGGTGAAAAGATGAGTAATTCTAGCCATTCACTAACCACTGATGTGCTCGTTATAGGCACCGGTATTGCTGGCTTGTTTGCGGCAATGAGAGCCAAAGAAATGGGTGCTGATGTATTAGTGGTAGAACAAGGGGAGAGTGGATTTAGCGGGCTGAGTGTTGGTGGTACACATCGTTTACGGCCTGTTCTTCCTGAGGATGACTTTGATGAAATTATGAAAGCAGAGGTGAGAGAGAACGAATATCTGGTTGACCAAGATTTCCAAGAGTCTGCCCTGCGAGAAACTTGGGACAGGATTCAAGATCTGGTGAGTTTCGGAGCAGACTTTAGGAGAGGTGACGACGGTCAGATTAAAATGTATTACAATGATACATTATATCCGGAATACAAGCAGAAAAATATATGTTGGGAGCCAATGGGTTCCTATAAGCATTTGCTAAAAGTCAAAACTGAGACTATCCGGCGAGGGGTAAAGATACTTGATAAAGTTTTAGCTGTCGAACTATTAAAATCCAAAGGCAAAATACAAGGGGCTGCGGCATTTAACTTAATAAATGGAGATTTTTATTTATTGAAAGCCAAGGCGGTGATTATCGCAACTGGGGGTTTCTGCGGTGGTGGATCTGTGTACCAATCTCTTACCGGTGATGGTATTGCCATGGCTTTGCAGGCAGGTGCCGAGCTTAGGAACATGGAGTTTGGTAAGGCAGAAACATGTGGTATGCCAATTCGAGGTGCTGGACCACGTTGGATTTCCCGTCTGCTGAATCCACAGGAGCAAGAGATTACTGTTACGAATTCGAAGGGGGAGGAATTTTTAGAAAAATATGAACTGGGCAGAAGAATGGAAGGAAGAAAGCCCTATGGTCCTCCCTTCAGGGTTGAGCTTGCGGCAATGTTCCAGGAGATTAAAGAAGGTAATGGACCTTGCTATATAGACTTTAGGGCACCCGATAAAGAAAGCCGTATGCGTGAGTTCTGGGGCTCCTATAATGACCGTCTGGTTACTGAAGTTAGACTTACAGGTGTTTCGTTGGATAAAATAAAATACGAGTTGGGTCTAGTTTTTGGGCATTGCCAGGCCGGGGGAATAAAAATAAGTCCGAATGGGGAGAGCTCAATTGCCGGGCTTTATGCCGGCGGAGTAGCAACTGATCTATGCGGTGTTATGCAATATACTGTTTTGTCGGGTATGATGGGATCTATGATTACCGGTCGTAGAGCCGGTGAAAGTGCTGCTAGGTACACCAATGATCAGTCCGAAGTGATGATTGATGAGGAGCAGCTAGAAAGTGTAAAAAGAGAAATGTTTGCGCCAATAGAACACAAACAGGGAATATCAGCAGATGAAATACGGTTGAAAGCGCAAAAAGCCTGGTTGAATATTGATCTTAGGACCCAAGCTAGGTTAGAAAAGGCAATGGAAGAATTTCAAGAATTAAGGAAAGAAGCTTCAGACATTGTTGCCCAAGATTACCACGAGCTTGCTAAATGTCATAAAATTAAGAATTATCTATATTGCTCGGAGGCAGTTGCTGCCGCCGCTTTAGGGAGGCAGGAGACTCGTTTAGAGCACATTAGATTAGATTATCCATTAACAGACAACAAAGAATGGTTAAAATGGGTTATTGTGCATCTTGAACAGGATAAGATAAAATCTTACCTGGAAAATCTACCAATGGAGCGGTGGAAATACAAGCCAGAACCAACTGTGGAGAATCGCTTAAGGCTGAAAGAGGGGACTTCACTATGATAGAAAGCATAAATGAACTAGTCTGCTTAAACTGTGGACTCTGTGAAAAATTATGCGCGAATGATGTTATTAGGAAAAGCAATGGAAAGATGCAGATTGTTTATCCGAATGATTGTTCCAATTGTATGGACTGCCTATTTGAATGCCCTGTTGATGCCATTACCATCAATTTCGCAATGCCAAAGAAGTTTTGTGCCAAGACGAGATGGGAGCGGATAAAAGAGGCTTTGGTCGAGGAGTCTATGATTGGAAATTGATAACTGTCAAGCAGGCAAAATGGTTTAGTACCAATAAATAAAGTTACTTAGGAGATATGTATGAGCCAGATTAAAAAACTTAAATATTACGTCAATGGACAATGGCTAGAGTCAAAGACCACAAAATATATGGATGTATTCAACCCAAGTACCGGAGAAGTTCAGGCCCAGACCCCTTGCTGTATTGAAGAAGAAGTTAATAAGGCAATTGAGGCTGCCAATAAAGCTTTTCCTCTTTGGTCCCAAACACCTGCCTTTAAACGCTCGCAGATACTGTTCAAGTTCAGGAATTTGCTTGTCGAACATATGGATGAATTGACTGAGCTGGTCGCGAGAGAGCATGGTAAAGTATGGGCTGAAGCTCAAGGCGATGTTCTAAAAGTAAAGGAACCGATTGAATTTGCCTGCGGCATCCCAAACCTGATGCAGGGAGACGCAACCATGAATACCTCAAAAGGTTATGATACGGTGATGTACTATGAACCTGTAGGGGTATTTGCGGGAATTGTCCCGTTCAATTTTCCGGCAATGATTCCGATGGGCTGGATGGCTTCCCTCTGCATTGCAACCGGCAATACGATGGTTCTGAAGCTAGCTTCCATGACCCCGATGACTGCGATGAGAATGATGGAATTATGGCAGGAAGCTGGCTTGCCTGACGGCGTTCTCAATGTTCTGACTTGCAGCAGAAATGAAGCTGAGATTTTCATGAAGCACCCTGATGTAAAAGGAATTAGCTTCGTCGGATCCACATCTGTCGGACTCCATATCTATTCTACTGGGGCAGCCAATGGCAAGAGAGTACAGGCTTTAACCGAAGCCAAGAACCATGCGCTCGTGCTGGAAGATGCTGTACTTGAAAGAACTGCCGCCGGGATCATCAACGCAGCATTTGGCTGTGCCGGCGAACGCTGTATGGCCCTGCCTGTGGTTGTCGCCCAAGAGAGTATTGCGGATGAACTGGTTTCACTACTGGTGGATTACGCCAAATGTTTGAAAATCGGACCGGCCTATGATAAAACTTCCGAACTTGGACCTGTTGTTACCGATTCCCACCGCCAGTCGGTTGAAAAATGGATTGATAAGGGGCTTGAAGAGGGTGCCAAGTTGGTACTTGACGGAAGAAAGATTACGGTTCAAGGCTATGAAAAAGGCTTTTATTTAGGACCGACAATCTTTGATCATGTAACTGAAGACATGACAGTCGGCAGCGCTGAAATCTTTGGTCCGGTGTTATGTATTAAACGCGTCAAAAACTTTAAAGAAGGCTTGCAGATCATGAATAACAACCCCTTTGCTAACGGTTCGGTTATTTACACGCAAAGCGGGTATTACGCGAGGGAATTTGCGGCGAAAACCCATGGTGGAATGGTAGGGATTAACGTAGGTGTCCCTGTGCCGGTAGGAACCTTTCCATTTACAGGACATAAACAATCTTTCTTTGGAGATTTACATTGTCTTGGTAAAGACGGAGTAAGATTCTACACGGAAACCAAAGCAGTTACTTCAACTTGGTTTACAGAAGAAGATCGTAAGAAAACAAAGATTGATACCTGGGACGGTTCTGTGGGCGGGACCTGATTGAACTCAAAAGTACGTCTTCCAGCGTGTGGATGTAGTGAACGTGTTAATGGGATGATGTCGAGCATATCCTCGGCCTAACGGCCTTCGGTATCCCTCGCATCACCCTTGACACTCTTGAAGGAATTTCAAAAGATAAGAGCTACGGCTCCCAAAATTCAATTAACTCTAAAAAATATATAATTACTGGAGGTTAATTTATGAATAAAGATTTATTAAAAGGTATAACAAGAACGCACATGCTCATGACCCTATTATTTACTGTGTTTTTAATAGTCAGTTTTGTCAGTTTTCATAAGCTACACATCATAGATACCTGGCCTGCAATGTTCGCTATTTTTTACTTTTTTATTTTTGAATTTAAAAAAGAAAAAATTATTACGATATTTGCTGGTGCATTTGTTGGGCTTTTAATTGGGCTTGCCTTACCGTCAGCAATGGGATGTTTAGTACCAATATTTGGGGCGGAAAATAGTTTATATCTTTTTGTTGGGATTGCAATATTTTTTGTTATCTTACTAGGTCCAGTAGCTCCAGCCTTGTTCAATCCCATCACGTTTACGTATGCGTATTTAAGTGTAATAAATGCTAAATCAATCCCTTCAAATTGGTTGAACTGGCTGCTACTAATGATAGTTGGTGGAGGTATATTAGTTGGTGGGATTTACGGTCTTAACTGCTTATTGCGTAAGTTGGGTAATAGTAATGTAGCAGAGACGGAAACTTATCATCACTAACAGATCTATTATTTGTTTTGTTACATTCCTCCTGCTTTTAGTGGGAGGTCTTTTTTTTTATTTCTGAGGCATAGAATGGGTGAAAATGTTACAGTTTGTAAAAAAAGTTTACAAATTGTTTACAAACAAGAAACCACCTCTCGATGATTTACTTATATATTTAATTGGGAATATACCGCAGGAGCCACAATCTTTGACCCATTGTAGCATCTGTCCCAGAGACGCATGTTAAGTCTTATCCTAAAGGTTAAAAAGTTAAAAATGAAGGGAGGATTCATCTAAAATAATCCAATCTCTAAAAAGGGTCAAAGACACTCTCGATCCGATACTAGTGGCTCATTCTTATCAGGGCTTCAATAGTAAAGTAAAGAAGGGAGGACTTTTTTATGTCATTTTTGATTTGGCTTATCGGACTCTTAACAGGCGGATTGTTCATTTATTTCTGGCCTGTACTAAAAAAACTCACTTGGTATTGGTGGGCAGTACTTGTGATTTGGTATTTGATCGGCGTATTTGCCGCGGCTTTCAGCTCAGCTTGCTTTTCTGAAGAAGCAACTCGTGCAGGATGGATGGGGATCCTTTTCTTTGGTGGTATCTTCGTTGTCCTCGGTGTGATAGTGTATATCTTCGGCATACGTAAGGATCTGGAAAAGAAGAAAGATATCCGGCCGACCATTGGAGCCTAAGAATAAGGAAGGAGGAAAATAAACAAATGGAAGAAAAAGAAAATAAAATTCAAAATGAAGAATCTAAAAAAGAACCTAAAAAATTTAACAGAAGAGACTTTTTGAAAATTGCTGGTGTCACCACCGCAATTGGTGCTGCTGCAGGTGCAATTAATCTTACTACCCCCGGAGTCGCAATGGCAGATTATATGGCTCCTTCCCAGGCGGGTCTAAAAGGAGCTATCAAATATCTGGATGTGCCGCGTTATGATTTGCCGCCTTTTGCTGACGGCAGCAAATTACCGCGGTTCAATGAGGAAATGACAGCTTTTAATAATCTGGATTTTGCCAAACAATTCTGCAATGGTACGAGCTGGATGAATATTTTGTTTGGTAAGAGGGCTGAAAAAGTCAAAAGCGGTGACCCTGGGTTCAGCCTTCGCGAGTTCGCTTTTGCAATGGGTTGCCAGAAAGATATGTACAATCCTATACTTACTGACTGGGGTACCAAATACGAGGCTGCTCTTCCCAAAGCTCTCGGCAAATGGGAGGATACCCCGGAAAATAACAGTAAGGCCGTTAAAAAATTTGCTAGCTTCTGTAATGAATGTGCGGTCGGTATCACTGAGATGAAAGAAAATTGGTATTATACAAGAAGCGCAACCCATCAAGATATCATTATTTCTGATGAATATACCAAACCTGAACAACTTGAGAAAGAATGGCATATTCCCAAGTCCATGAACAGAGTTATCGTCATAGCTTTACCGATGGACGGCGCCTTCATGGCAAAATATTCCAACACCGCGATGGCGCTTGCCCCGGTATATCTCGGTTATTCCGATATGACTGAAAGCGTTGGTAAACTTGCTACGTTTATCAGGGAATTGGGTTATAATGCCATCCCCATGGGCAACGATACCGCGGTTTCCCCGCCTATGGCTGCCGCAGCCGGCCTGGGCGAGATTGGTCGGCACGGCTTGCTGATCAACCCGGAATACGGCAGCATGTTGCGTCTGGCAAAAGTGGTGACCGATATGCCACTGGCTATCGATAAGCCCATCTCCTTCGGTGCAGTAGAATTTTGCAAAACCTGCAAAAAATGTGCTATCCATTGCCCATCCAAATCCATTCCGATGGATGATGAACCAGGCACTACGATTGCCTGTGGTTCAAATAATCCCGGAGCCAAACGCTGGATTACCAACACTTGGACCTGCCTGCAGTACTGGATCGAAAGGAAGACCGAAGGATGTCCTTACTGCATCGCCGCTTGTCCGTATAGTAAACCGGATTCCTGGATACACAGTGCAGTCAAGGTCGTATCCTCCAAAACCTCTGCCTTTAATTCCATCTTCATCAAGATGGACGACGCTTTCGGCTTTGGTACGGAAATGAAAAATTACACTCAGGCCGATATTGATGCCTGGTGGAATGATCCCAAAGACAGAATGTTTAACTGGAAACACAAACGCTAATTATCTACACGGACTACTGTACCTTATTCAGAAGGCTGCCCGTGACTTAGCCGTCGCGGGCGGCTCCTAAGATATTAAATCAATTACGTGATGAAGGTTATATTATGAAAAAAAAGAAATCTTTAACCATCACTGCCATTGCAGTTCTTTTTTTAGCATTGATGTTTAATTATTATCAAGAGCATCAGCATGATCTTCAACTCCACTCCTATTATGGTGTTTTACTCCCCGCCAGCAGCACCACCGAGCCTCTTACCTCTAACAGCGTTAAGGTCTTTGATGCCAGTGGCAAGCTTACAGGCTATGCCGGTCTGGATAAATATTATGGTTTTGGTGGGAAGATGCTGGTAGGCACAATTATTGATACCCATGGTGTTATTCAGAAGGTAAAAATTCTCGAATATAAAGAAACTCCGCAGTATCTGAAAAACATTGAAAAATCAGGCTTCTACCTTCAGTTCATGGGCCGGAACATTGCCGACGGCACCACCTTCGGCAAAGACATTGACGGCATTTCCGGAGCTACCCTCTCTACCAGGGCCATCACCATGTGTGTTGACTCTGTCTCCGAGAGCGTACGTACTGCCGCTTTAGGTTTGCCGTCTACCTCTAACGGTGGATCATGGCAATTAGGCTGGGCGGAAATAGCCATAGCTATGCTCATTGCCGGTTGTCTGGTTCTCAGTATGTCTTCAAAACTTCGAAAACTACGGCCAATATTGCTGATTGCCAGCGTAGCTGGTATGGGCTTCTGGTTAAACCGTCCTGCAACAATGGCCCATGCGTCCTCAATATTTATGGGCAATTTCCCGGTCATCGAAAACAACCTGATCTGGTATCTCATCCTTATGATTGCTTTGCTGCCACCGCTGATCTCCGGCAAAAACTATTATTGTGTATATCTATGCCCCTTTTGCGCAGCTCAGGAAGGGTTATATTCAGTCGCTAATAAATTCAAAATCAGCCTGCCCTTAGGCAAAAAGATGCCGTTTATGCACAAGACCCGTAAATTCCTGCTTTTCATATCCCTAATGGTAGCTTTTCTTTTCCAGAATCCTTCGGTATCCAGTTACGAGCCTTTCTCACCCTTGTTTGATCTGAGCGGCACCAGGATTGAGATGCTCTTACTGGTTTCTGTACTGGCGGCAGCGTTATTTTTCCGGCGTTTCTGGTGCTTCGGCTTTTGTCCGATTGGTGGTTTTATTGATTTGGTAGCTGAGGCCAGGCGCGCCGTGGCACGCAGAATCAAAGGTAAGAAGGTGGAACCACAGCAAAATCCGCCGCTTATGGCGGCAGTTGCATCTTCTCATCCCAGCCCCAGTAAATGCGCAACTATACCGAGCAAAAAAGAAAAATTGGCAGAAGGTCTATTCAAACTTTTCTATGCGTTGATTATGTTCGGGGTGATAGTATCAATTTTTGAAAAATGGTCCCTGATGTAATAATAGTTGTAATAACAGTGATTTAAGCAAGAGGGGGTATATCAATGGGTTGGAAAGACGGTCAGGCAGCAAAAATAATCGAATTATTGGCCAGACATGACGATACACAAATGGAGTTTGAGACTGTCGTCGTCAAAGCTGAAGCAATGCTTGCAGACGAGACAATTACCGATGAAGAAAAGGGACATCTCAATTACCAATTAGGAAGGCATTATTTGGCGGCAAATGACTGGGAAAGAACGGAAAAACACTGGAAAGATTGCCTGGAACTAAATCAAAAAGTTTTTGGAGAGAATCATCCCTATACTGCATCGGCTAACGCTAATCTGGGCGATCTATATGTTAACGCAGGAATATATCCAAGTGCGGTTACCAGTTATCTGGAGGCTGTAAGAATTTGTGAAGAACATGTTGGCACAGAAACGGCCTTCGCTGCGCTTACTTACCGTAAGTTGGGAGGGATCTACCGGGTTCAGGAACAATACTCCAGTGCCATTCTCTTTTTTACTAAAGCCATGGCTACCCTGGAAAAACAGGATACCTACACCGATATTCTGGCTGACGTATATTTGAACCTGGGAGAAATGTATCTAAGCTTAGAAAGTTTAGGCGCTGATATTTTGCAGGATGCGGAAGACTATTTGAATAAATCGCTGGAATTATTCTGCAAAACGCTTGGTGAGGAGCATGAAGTATGCCAATATCTCCAGGAGCAAATCGCTCATTGCAATGATAGATTTAATGAAATCAATAAACAAGCGGATGTTGGGGAGTAAATAGAATGTAGTACCACGCCTATCAATTCTTGTGTTCTTTATCCCAAAAAGACTTTAAAGCTCTTAATATCTCATCATAATTAAACAATTGTACTGTTATCATGCAAACTAAGGTACAATAAAGCACTTGACTTCCAACTGGGGGCTGACAATTATATCGTTAAGCCTTTTGACCCTCGAGAGATTGTCTTTAGGTTTTTTGCAGCATGGGGCTGTATCACAATTTAGTCCCAAACTAGAGACGTCAATCAGAACTGTCTTTCCTTTTTTAGGTGATGCAGCCTTGCACCGATCCACCGCTCCCTCGTTCTCGCAGCCAAAAA
>Ga0209639_1001756_pt1 | contig 19676 bp, 17 predicted proteins | sample EPASupsiteHSE605_FD_187268 | JGI IMG/M metagenome (GOLD analysis project Ga0209639, IMG submission 187268) | Bioremediated contaminated groundwater from EPA Superfund site, New Mexico - Sample HSE6-05 (SPAdes) (version 2) | ecosystem: Environmental > Aquatic > Deep subsurface > Groundwater >...
ATGGTGAGTGGGGAGAGCATTCCAAAAAATCATCCGAAAAAAATTTTTTTTTATGTCAGAAACTTGACCCCAATTTTTTAAAAAATGTCCCCCAAATTGATTTTTTATACCCCAATTAACATCCCTACTTCTTTTTAACAATGTAAAACTTATTTTAGATTTTTGGGTATATATCAACGAATAAGGGGAATTATTCATTGCTTTCATCATCAATGATATTTTCTCACAATGTAAACTGATTGAAATTTGAAATTTTTCGGATCTCAGATATTCTTTCAAAAGATAGTTACCTTCTGAATGGACGATATGTTCAATACATCTTAAAATTGATCATCAAATATATAAATGAAGGACCAAGAAATGCCAGCAGAGAATAATAAATATCAAGGAAAAGAAGACCGACAAATTGATATACTTATTGAGATCACCAAAGTTATTTGGAAACTCAGGAAAAAATCAGTTGGTTTCTGGTCAAGTATAATAATATCCATATTTTGGTTATTATTAATACTTCTTCTTAAAAGGGGATCAGTTTTAGAGATACTCCCTTATAATGCCCCAACTTTCCAATTGATTAATGAGACTGATCAGAAAGAATATTTTTTAAATGAATATAATGGATCAATATGTATGTGTCCAATGAGTAATTATAGCAAATTTTTGGCTGAGGACTATTTTACTTATTTAGGAAAAAGAGAAGTTAAATATTTCAATGAAGAGTCTACCCTCAACAGTTATTTTGCTAAATCCAACAAGAGTATGATAGCCATGATATTCAATCAATATTTCCACGAAAATCTGAAAAGAATATTCTTCTCAATCAGGATCAATGGGAAAGTTAATTCAAACAGAATAGTTAAATATATGTTCGATGGAACTCAATCATTCATTGGACATAAAGTAGAATATCATTCGGAACATTCCGATTATTCTCAAACTGGAAAAAAGAATGAATTTAATAATAACAATGAAGGCAACTATGCTGTCTTGACAAGCTTATCAATTTTGTGTGTTCTTTTAGGGCCAATTTTAGAAACAATTGAACTTAGAGAGTTTAAGATGTTTCTTTTGTTATCTATTTCTGGTGCCTTTGAAAAAACTATTTGGTTATCACTATTTGTAGTTGATATTTGTATAATAATACCTCATTCAATTCTAGTTTCTTTGATAATCCATTGTTGCCAGGCAACAAAAAACACAGATTTTGGCCTCGTTTTTACATATTCAACCCTTCATACAATCTCATTATATTTGTTTTTGCTATTTTTTGTATCTTTAATCCAAAAATCATCCAATTTTAAGTATTTTGCGATACTATGCTTCATGGCAGCAATATTTGTTACAATTTCTCAAAATGTTGCTTTCAAACATTCAACAAACAAACACATAATTAAGTCATTAGTAATATTATTTCCTCAGTTTTCTCCCTACCTTTTCTACCAAAATGTTGAATATTCTCTCTATCTAAACCGAACTTTGAATTGGCAGAGAATTGACACTGGTAATATAATTGAAACAAAACAATTGTTTTTATATTGTTCAATTTCAATCATCATATATACTTTTGGATTTATATTGTGCTTGTTAATGAATTCTCGTCCAAATGGAGTTCCTTTGATAGGATGGAAAAACCTATTCAATCAAGATTTCTGGAAATCTCTTTTTTCAAAGCCACTTAACTACCAAAAAAGAATGACTTCATCCAAAGATGAGTCATTAATTCGTGTTGAAAATTTATCAAAAACATATTTTGGTTCATCAACAAATAGGGTTCTCAATGAGATAAGCTTTGATATTTTTGAAAATGAAGTAATTGTTTTGATAGGAGCCAGTGGGAGTGGGAAATCAACTTTTTTAAGTGCTTTGACAGGATCTATTGAACCAGAAAACGGAATTTTGTACTTATCAGGGGAAAAGATTATCTCAGGATTCTCAGAAATCCAAAAATATGTAGGGATAGCATTTCAAGATAATGTGTTCTTTCCATCTTTATCAGTTAAGGACCACCTACATCTTTTTGGGAGAATTAGGGGCATTGATGAAAATGAATTGAATGAACATATCGAAAGAATCACAAATTCTCTTGATTTTCATTCATCCTTATCAACTCTTGCGGGTTCATTGTCTGGAGGACAAAAGAGAAAACTGTGCATGGCCTTAGCTTTCATTGGTGATCCCCCAATTGTTATTCTTGATGAGCCCACCGCTGGTGTTGATGTAACATCAAGACAAATCATTTGGAAATCAATGAGCCAATTCAAGAAAACAACCATTATAGTTTCTACACATTCTTTGGAGGAGGCAGAATCAGTGAGTAGCCGAATATTTGTGTTAAAATCAGGAAAACTAGCTTTCAATGGCACTTCATCAGAATTAAGAAGGATTTATAACTGCGGCTATAGATTAAATCCTTTAGGATCCCAATGGAACATTGATTCACTATTCAATGATGTTAAAAGCATCATTCCTGATTCATTTTTAGACCCTGAGAGAGGTGATAGTATCATGATACCAATTGATGACAGAGTTCCAAACATATTAGAGATGATAGACAATAATTATAATAACTCATTTAACCTGACAGTGGAGGCATTAGAAGAAGTCTTACTCAGGCTGATTTCTAAGAACTAAACCCTTCCTTATTTAATCGTACATTTACATAGAGGTTATTTCCGTTATTTTTCGTAAAACAACTTTAATGTCGCAAAAGATTAAGACAGAGGCCACATCGCAAAATATCACCGAAACATTCGAAGAAGAACTAGCCTCAATAAAAGAAAAAGGTAAGGATCTCAAGGGAGATTCGAGAGATTTTTATTCGTCAATTGTTCAGCGTTTGGAGAATAACGTACAAGTTTTGGCTGATCTTCGTGAAGAGCACACTAATTTGCGGAAACAGTTATCGGAGCTTGTGAAAAAGAAGAAAGGGAACCATATTGATACAGATATTGATATGGAGGTGAAACATTTGACACATAGGATAAATTTACTTAAAAAGCAAATAGATAACAATAAGCATAAGAAACAAGAAGCAATTGCTCGCCAAACAGAATTACAAGTTGAATTATCCAATTTTTCTACTACAACTGAAAATGAAAAGATTGATAATAATGATATATGCGATCTTAAGAATAGACTTGATAACTGCAATATCAAACTTAGTGAAACAAACCACTTAATGAAGATTTATGGTCAAGTATTATACATGATGGAAAGACAAAAAATGCACTGGAACAGAATTTTAGAAGGATATCACAAGGAGATCCAACAAAAACAACGTGATATTTCCGATCTAGTTCTTATTGCAAGAGATTCAAAACATTCAAAGGATACTGCCACAAATGAATTTATTCGGACACAAAAATCATCATCTGAAGCCAGAGAAAAGCGAGAAGTGACTCTAAATCACAAGAAATCACAATTGCATCCTAACATACATAGAGCTCAGGTTGACAATGATCAGGATGAAGGAAAACAAGTTAAGCAGCAGCAATCTCTGAATGCTCAGCCATCCGTTTTAAGAAATAGAATTAACAGAGCTCAAAGAGAGAAAAAAGAGGATAAGTTTAGGTCTGTTTCATCAACAATTGATGACATTCGAGAATATTTCGGTACTATTGAGCCTGAAATAATATCCCAATTCTTTAAAGAGAGGAATTCAACAATGAATACATTATCAGGTCAAATTAGCGAGATCAAGGAAGAATGTTCTCAACTCGAAAATCAAGCTCGTATGATCAAAAATGAAATTGAAGAAGCAGAGTATACATCATCTAAGGGTATTGGCAGTAAGAGATTGTTATCTGAAGGAAATAGGATATTGAAATTGAGAAATGAAGAACTCCAAAAGAAGAATAGGGAACTAGAATCTGTTAAAAATCATCAAAGATTGGTATTAAATGGAATTAATCACATCTCTGATCTAATGTCATTAATTCAAAAAGATGAAGATACTGCGACTAGTGTTCAGACTCCTATTGGATTCTTGAACTGGGCCACCCAAAAATTAGCAATAATTAAGAAAGCAATGTCAGAGGAAGAAACCGATTATGTTTCATTGTGCAATGTACAAGTATTGCAAAGCATAATCGCCAAATCCGCTTCTGTATTTGATATTAAACAAGTTGATTCATCCAAGAGAGTATCTAAGAGAACAGTTGACCCACTGAAGCGCCCCGCGAAAGAAAACAAAGGCGAAATTGTTACTCGTGTTCTTAATAGACAAGCAATAAAGAATATGGCCCAAAAAGCTGCGACTCAACAAGCAAATCAGCCCAAAAAGGTCAAAGCATAATAAACCGCTCTAAGTAAATATGAATAAGTTCTCATACCCATTTGGACACTGGGAAGAACCAGCCTTCTCTTCTCGAAATGATAAAACTTCTTTTGTAGACAAATCAAAATCCAAAATTCAATATTCTAAAGTGATAAGTGTTGTGAATCAAGCCAGTTTGTATTTTGCCCCCATCAGTTCTGATGCTACAAAAATTAGACTTAGAAAACCATCTGAAACGGTGTGCAAACCAGAATCATATATAGAATCATATAATGACGGAGTTATTGAGTCTCTTAACAAAGCATATACGATTGTAATTTCGTCCGTACAATCAGCATCCTTGAGACTTGATTCATTATATTTTCGTGAAGGGAATTTTAAAGAAGTTATTCATACTAATGAGCCTTTTCAACGTGAACAGAAGTGTATTAGCTTAATTGCGATGTATAATTATATAGCAGCTGTATGTTTAGACTCTGAAAAAGAAGAATCAAGAGCTTTTCGATCATGCGAAAAAATAAATGTCCCAAGAACTGATATCGCCCATTTCTTCCATTTAATTGATGAAATGCTTTCAATAAAATCCTATAGAGATCTGACAATGCTTCGTCTCATTCTGGGTGATATTAGTCCATTTGTCAGAGCCTTTGAGTCACAGCCACACATACTTCCAAATTTGTACTTTGAGAGGCAAATTATAACAAGAGTTCGTGATTTCCCCATAAACAGACATTACTCTACCCGTAATGAGTATGTTGCTTTGGAAAAGTTTGAAGTACCAAGCATTAATGCATTGAATGAAATCCATGCTCCAGAGCTAATTCCGGCAACATCCACATTGTGCAATTTAATGGGCAATATACCTTCAGATATTACAATCATCACACAGTCTCTCCTTGATGAAAAATATACAGAAACACTCCAATTTTGTTCATCTTATTTAGCAAATGAAAAGCCTAAAGCTGAAATCTACCTTATCAGAGCATACGCACTGATTAAATTAAGGCATCTCTCAGATGCAATCCTGGATCTTAACAAAGCACTGCATATCAAAAAATCCGATGAGGCTCTTAGAGCCAGAGCTGCTGTATGGTTAATGATGCACCAATACAAACAAGCATATGATGACTTGAAAAACAACGAGGTTATGGATGATATTATGGACATTATACAGGCACTTGAGCAGAACAACTTTCATTGTAAACTTTTGGCTTAGTGTAAAATGGAAGAAACAAAACGATATAATTTGATTCGAATTAACAAAGTGGTCTGTAATAGATGTGGAGGAATAGGACACGAAGATTCTTGTTGTGAATGCGAAATCCCATCAATATCTGAAATCGAACAAAGTATTTTTAACGATATTCATTGGATCAACGAAAAAGAATCTCAAACGGACAAATATATATTAGAGGAAGAAGGTTTGTGTGCTATTACTAATAAAACCTGTATTAAAACCGCTTTGAAATGGGGAATTGATAATTTTTGCTTTAATTGCGGTTCAGAATTCCACCAGACAGATAAATGTACACACATAAATCTAGATGCATTGATAAAACAATTTGGGAGATTTATGGATCCGAAATGTGGTAAAGCATTATCTGACGTGAAAGAATTCTTCAATGATTTGTGGTATGATTAGTTTATGATTCCAAGCTCATATAACCATTAATTCACAAAGATCAGCTTTTCCACAAACTCTTTTTGTAAAAAATCCATATTAGCTATTTAGTATTCTTCTGGGCTTAACATATCTAAATCAGGACTGTTTTGATGATTTTCCACATTTTTAGAATGAATGTTGAAAAACTTGTTGAAGAAATCAGGGAAATCATAGATAATGACTTATCATCGAATGAATGGGTTGACCCTATTAGTGATTATTATGAGAAGCATCTAACTATCCCAAGTTATGCTTTTAATGAGATCACCAACAGGATGAGGACAAATAGTAAAATTTTGTCAAGGCTAATGGAGATAAAGAAACTGGATCAGAACTTTATTAATAATTTTGTCATCAAAATACTCAAACCCCCTGAAGAAACAGTGTTTACTGATAGTGATTCTGAAATTATTCTTCAGGATGATACAGCTTCGCCTCAAAATATAATAACATCTGAAGTTTTAAAGGCTCAACAAACCCAGCTTGTCGGACAAGTTGTCTCTTTCTTGAGTATTCATGAAGATGCAGCATTTTTCTTGCTTCAGTACTACAAATGGTCATTAGACAGATTATACCAAAATTATGTTGATAATCCTCGACCTGCTCTGCTCGAATACGGCTTGACTAAAGAGATTTTGAATCAGCCGCTTGGTTTTAAGCCAAGCAAGAATGACGGAGAGTGCGTTATTTGTGCAGATACTTTTGATGCTTCCCAATTATTGTGTCTTCAATGTGGGCACTCTTTTTGTATCAACTGTTGGAAGGATCATATTGAGTATCAAGTTCAGTTGGGTTCTCCAAGAATTACATGTATGGAACAAGGCTGTAAATGCACCCTTCTAGGAAAAGACATAATGCAAATATGCGGAGATAAGGTAGCAAATGGATATCATGGGTTTTTGCTTGATAATCAGATTTCCATTATTAATCAAGTTAAAAGATGCTTGAATCCAAAATGCCATAACCTACTTACCCTCGATAGTGTTTGGCTTTGTAATCTTTCGAGATGTGAATGCGGATCCTTGATGTGTTGGAAATGTGGGGATGAATCCCATGCACCTGCAACATGCAATGAAAAATCTAAATGGTTGGAAATATCTGAAGAAGAAGTAATGCAGAACCAATGGTTAACCCAAAACACAAAAATTTGCCCAAAGTGCAAAGCCAGAATCGAGAAGAATGGAGGATGTAACCACATGACCTGCTCTAGGTGTAGCTATGAGTTTTGTTGGGTATGCAGTGGTGAATGGTCTCAACATGGAGGTAGTTTTTATGAATGTCATCGTCCAAAACCCGCTGATCCGAATGGAGGTAATGTAATAACTGATTTAGATAGGATGAGTCATTATCATACAAGGTACAATAACCATAAGCAAAATTCCACAAATATGAAAGAACAAAGAAGTTTGATTCTAGCCAACATAATTAAACGATTTGAATTTCTCAACCATCAACATGATGAAGCAACAAAGAAAGCAGAATCAATATTATCAACTATTCACTTTGCAAGGACTATTTTGATTTGGAGTTATCCTCATGCTTATTTCCTCCCTCCAAATTCACCTTCTTTTACCCTATATGATCATTGTTTGAAGAATGCTGAGGTTGTTTTGGAAGACCTCGTTTATTTAGCGGAAAACCCGGCCAAGTCAACTTTAAATTCTTATGAAATAGCTTGCAAAACAGTTGAAATGAATATTGAGTCTTTACTTAGGCATGCTGAGTACTATCAGTAAAGAGTCACAAGTATACGTTTAATTTTTGTTTCGATGACCACCTTTCATAGCTTGAAGGATGATCTTTATTTGGATCTCCCTGACTACTATTCTCATAGCATTAGCTTAAAATCGAAAATCACATGTTTTTCTCTGAGTTTTCACGGACACATGGTTGCTATTGGATTGAGTAATGGAATGGTTGTTTTAAATGACTCTGAAACCGGTATAACTCCAACAAATATAGGAAAACAAAATGGCTCGATTATTTCTGTGTCTTTTTCCAGAGATGGACAAAAAATTCTCTCATGTGATAATTCAGGAAGCCTTATAATTCGATCTACAACTTCTCATGAAGTTATATATTCCAAAGAATTCGAATCCATATCTTATGCTTCATTCTATTTTAATGATCCCGATATGTTTTTTGTATTATCTAATTCTTCTCTGGTTATAATTTGTATTAGTAGCCAAACTATCGAAAGTATATCAGGTACATTTAGTTGCGCCAGAAATACATCTGATGGGTATATAATTGGTGCTTCTAATAGTTCAATTCTGATGATTAAAGAATCTTCTCCATATTCTACAGATAAAATATACGAAACTGAAGCCAAGAGGGGAATATCATGCATGGAGATTTCCCACAATAGCCGCTTTATCGCTATCCTTGATCGCTCTGGCACAGCACATGTATTTGATAGAAGGAGCGAGATTGTGCTATATAGCCTTAATGACACTGTGAGTCGATTACCATTTACTTCTGCTATATTCGATCGAAATGATGAGCATATCATCATCGCAACACAAAAAATCGGTGTTAACTCATTTACTGCCTTCTCTATTTCTGATGGAATTATGAGGAAATCATTTACAGGACCGAGAGAAGAAGTGATGCAACTGATTTTTCATCCTCTTTATCCAATTATATACTCAAGGTCACATAAATCAATTCATATATGGAGCCCATTGTATAAAAATAGATGGATTCATACACTTCCTGATAAAGATAATCTGACTATGAATGAACCTTATGATGAACCAGAATCTGAATTCGATTATGATCACGAATCCAATGTCGGAAGCCAAATAACAACTCGTTCAAATAAAGCCATTTCAATCGACACAGTTACAGAATACTACCATTTTGAAAGTGACAAAAGGTTTCCAAATCAATTGATCAGGCTCCCTGTTCTATTAGAAGACATCCGACAAAAAGATTTTGAAGAAGAAGAGGAGGAGGAAGAAGAATACTGATCACAAATTAATTAGATAACCAATTTCATCATCATCAGATTGAGCTAGAAGGGCTTCAATAATATCAATAAAATAATTTGCTACTTTATAGGCCTTTTTTTCGTTTGAGTTTGATACAATCTGTAGAGTTTGTTCAAATAAAGCTAAATCAAAATTATAAAAAAGATCATGTTCAAATGGATTCTCTTCTGATTCATTCATGATTGATTCAAAAACGATTTTTATAGATAATAAAACATCATTGAAGTACTTTGGACGAGCAATGCTAAATACCTCATTTATTACGCTTATAACATGATTTTGGATGAGAAAGTTATGTACAATATCTTCTCTAAAGAAAAATAAGTTGCCACAGAAAAAACGTAGAGAACTCATTTTTGCTTTCAGAGACCCATTGTTCAAAATATCAAAAGCAAATTCATAAAACCCTAAACTGTGAAGTTTCTGAATAACAATTCCTCCTAACTCCAATAAATTAGTAAAAACATTAATGATTTTGGAAAAACACTTCTCATTTGATATTTGTATTAAAGAATGTAACTCTTCAATAATATTGTTGTTAACAAGCCTCTCTGAATAAATCCTCAATCCCCCCGTTATATTAACAAAGACTTTTAAAACCTGTTCTCTGTCATATTGGCGTAGACTATTATATGAATGTAATAAATAATCATATATACCCTCATTAAATACAAAATCAAACACTTGGTTTGATTGTGTTGACTCAAGAATTAGTTCAAGTATTGATAAGGACAATGTGAAAACATCATTGTTCTCAGAATTCATTCCGAATCTAAGAGGAGAAATTAGATCAATATAGAAAGAATCATCCAAATCGCCCGTTCGGGTGATTTCTTTGAGAATCTCAAGAATAGATACTGATGTTTCAACTGAGGCACTCTCAAGATCAATCTCCAGACTGTGAATATATCCTATTTCTAATAATGTTTTCACCATTAAAGGAGATGATCCAACAAATACTTTCAGGCATGATATGGCTTTCTTGGATGATGGATCAAGATACACATGTAAAAAAGATTCTATTTCAGGAAAAGAAAGCAAATCAATGCATATAGCCGGATTTCTCAAAAATGCAAAGCCCATAACCTCATAAAAAAACTCCTTATCATTTATGCTAAATTGATCGCACATTAATAATCTTAATAATGCAATCGCTGATTCAATTGGAGGACGAATTGGATATTTCAATAATTCATACATATTCTTTATTCCATTTAGCATGGTATCTAAAGTTAAACTTGGTATTATGTTACAAAAACCAATAATATTTTCAACAATTTGCTTTGATTCACTTAAACTGATTTCGTTGGGAATACAAGGTGGGTTTTCTATATGTTTCATGAAAGATTTCCTAATCATTTCGTTTTTTAATGAATCCGTGTCCCTATTATTAATCATTTAAAAAGAACTTTATTGAACAATGAGGTCCCGTTTCAAGGGAATTTCCTCCCTCTATTATTAGGATTGGGCTTAAATGGCTTGTTGTTTTGCGGAACGAACTTCTTCTTCTGGAAAGGCTGGAAATTTTGTTTAAATTTGGTTTCTATAGGTCTTTCAGTAACTGGAGGCATAAAATCTGCTTTTGAATGTTCGATTTTTATGATTTGCGTTGTGTTTCCATGATAAAAACTAAAACCATTGGAAAACTGATCAAAATCTTTCAAGCCCTTTTTTTCTGAAGCTATCTTTTTATATTTTGCCATGAATTCCCCATTATCATACACTTTAAACGAAAATCCATTTGAAGTGTCCCCGATTATTCGATTTGTATCCAAAAAATAAAAACATGGCTCGTTGATTACTTCATATTCTACACTATCGATATCATGATTAGTTTCCTTGGGAATAATTTGTACAAAATTAGTCTCGCGATTAGAAAAAATACTGTCGAAAATCGGATAACCTTCATCTCTTTTTACTTCAGGTGGACTTTGCTTATATTCAAATATAAATTCATCTGGTAACTCATCTTTATATGCAACTTTAGGCTTTGCAAGCCATCTTACAGGATTATTTGTGTCGAAATCAGTAAAAAAAATGGTTTTGATCATTTTCCGTATTGTCACTTTTTGTAATGTTTTCTTCTTGAATTCAACTGGTTTTCCCTGTTTGAGTTAGTGAGAGTAAAAAAATCATGTTTCCTTGTTGATGAGACGAATATTTGGTAATATATGGATTTGATCAATCAAAGTTCCATATTTTATCATCAATAAGAAAGTTCAATAATGAAATCATCTCTTCTATAAAAAGTAATGACATTTTATTCACATGAAACCAATCAAATATCCATTTTTGGTAAGAGTTCATAAATCATTCTCCTTCTTCAATGTATATTATCAAACATGATAGTTTTTTCATGTTTAAAAGTACCATATTTTTGTGCTAAAACAACAATTCTCTCCAAATTCCAGTTATATACTGTCGAATAGGAACACTTTTCCGAATTCTCTTGGAAAAAGACTTCTCATCTATTTTGTCATCAAAAAGTATTTCAGTGGGATCTTCATTTACCAAGAATAATATTGTTGCTCAGTAATATAACGATTTGATTAAGACTAGGTCCTTGATAATGATCCTGCTGATCCATACATTAAAAAAAGCAATAATTACAACAAAAATCATTGTGATTAATTTCCTTCTTGGTGTTCCATTTCCGAGTTTGATAAGTGTTGGAAATACGTTTGGATGGCAGTTAAATGATGTAGCCAGAATAGCTAATGCAGGGATAATCAGTTTTAAAAAATCAAAGAGCTTAAGCTGATTGTTATAATTAAACCCATGAGTTTGAACCTCAACTCCAAAATAGTACACACTGTGAACAATAAAAATTCCATCTAAAACCAATGAACCAAGTGAAACATATGACAATGAAGAGATAGAAGGCAAGAAAACAAGGGGCAGATCAATAAAAATCACCGTAATGAACATTAAAAACCATTTGCTAAAAACCCAACTCGGAACCCCTGGTATTTCTTGCAGAACACTAGTAATCATAGAGGAAAATACTGGCAGTACAATATAGGCACCCCGAATAATGTAAGACCCATAATTTCATTGGGTATCCATGTGTATTTCTTTCCAAAAGATGGAATAATTAGCGTTGTGAAATCAAGAAACCCACTGTTTTCTGAAGAATCTATTAAAAATGAAAAAGATATTGTTGATAAAACTGCTAAAAAAAATTATCATAAGGAAAATCAAAAATAAACCAATTCTAAAACATTAAGCTATTGTCAAAAGCCCTAAGCCTGTAATTGTATTAGTTAATACTGCAATAGCTCGAAACATTGTTATTTTTGACCCTTCAATAATCTCATTTGTTACATTTGATCCGTCACCAATATATGAAAAATGATCCTGGAGCATCATTTCATTCATCCTTTGTCAGAAAATTGCAAATGAACCATTCAACACGACATGTAATTGAAATGTTTATTGTATGTTAAAATATTTTACCATCAATCTTCTCTTCTCCTTTGTGTTTCTTCATCATTTCTAATGATGATGACGACGATGATGAACTATCATTCTTATTTTGATTCATATTCCTTTGACTTCCAATATTGTAAGATATCATCACTACAATGATCAGAAACATACCAACTGTTGAATACATGAATACTGAATTTGATTTGTTTTCATTAAGATTGTTGTTTGATTGATCATTTGATATTGAATGTGTTCTTTAAATGAAATCCTCAGGAAAAGATCTATGATTTGTTCTTTCATGGTTCTGAGTATGATATGGAGAATATATTGGGAATAGAGATTGATGAAGAGTCTGTTCTGGGAAGAGAGATTGATATGGAGTTTGTTCTGGAAAATGAGATTGATGAGGAGTCTGTTCTGGGAAGAGGGTCTGGTTCTCCAAATGATCGATATGGAGTGAGAATGGGTGTATTGATTTCAGTATTTCTCAGTGTTGGCTATGGAGAATCTAGAGATGTTTGTTCAATTGTACTCAGAGGTGTTGACCATGGTATATCAGCATTACAAAGAAGAGAATTGAAGAATTGTAATTGATAAGTGATTGTATTAGTGAATGAATTATTATTTGATGTTGATACTGCAGTTGAAGTCGAGAATGATCCAGAGTGATCTATGAACGAATGAGACACTTCAAGAGAACCTTGATTTACACAGAATGGAGTGTTTTGATTATTCTTGAATATGCAATACATCATCTTTCTTGATCCTTCTCCTGAAACTTCAACAACTCCATAGTTAGATGATGGGCAGTTGTTATGAACAATGTTAGCATATGACATAGATATTGTTCCTGAGTCAGAATAGAAGCCAATGCAAATGAAATCAGATACCTTGTTGTTTGAGAAAGTGCAGTGTGAGCTTGTGAATGAAGATAGAGAAGAGATACCAATACCAGAATACTGATCAGCATTGTTCATTGAACTGTTTGTGTTGTCAACTCTCTGATCACATGTGTATAAGAGAATAGGACAATATCCAGATGTAGTATGAGAGCAATTTGATACTGATAGATACTCCACTTGATTCACCTGAGAAGCACTTAGATAAGCAAAATGACCATAATATGTAGCTCCACAGGAGCAACTATTAGCACATATCATTGTGAGACATGAATTAGAAGAGATGAAGTATATTGCTCCACCCCAGTTAGAACATACACAGTTATAGAACATTGAGTAATTGACATTCATTGAGCAAGAACTAGCAGTAACACATATTACGCCACCATGTCCCGAGTATGATGAATATCTTGAGAAGAAACAATTTGAAATATTAATATTTTTATCAATGTAAGACCTTCCTTGACCTATACTTTCGTTTTCACATCCAAAACCAACATTGCAAATAATCTCATTATCATTCAACCACAATACAAAATACAATATATTCTATCTTCTTCCTTCTTCCTTCTTCCTTCTTCCTTCTTTCTTCTCTCTGATCTCTTTCTTCATATACAATTATAATATATTATTAATACTTCATTTACACAATCACAAATGAAATGAAGATTGGAAACATATTCATATCACTCTTTCTTTTCGCTAAATCACTTGATAACATCCTCATTTCACATTCTGAATCATATGTTCTTCCCACTGTTTCTCTTTGAGTTTCTTTCAGAGTTTCTCTTAGAGTTTCTTCTAATGATCTCTGAATGAGAGGTATATCTGTATTACAATGAATCGAATTGAAGAATTGTAATTGATAAGTGATTGTATTAGTGAATGAATTATTATTTGATGTTGATACTGCTCTTGAAGTAGAGAATGATGATGCAGAGTGATCTATGAATGAATGAGACACTTCAAGAGAACCTCCATATACACAGAATAGAGTGTTTTGATTATTCTTGAATATGCAATACATCATCTGTGGAAATGCTCCTTCGACATGTACAACTCCATAAGATGGACTGTTGTTATGAACAATGTTAGCATATGACATTGATATTGTTCCTGACTCAGAATAGAAGCCTATGCAAATCCAATAAGATACCTTGTTGTTTGAGAAAGTGCAGTGTGAGCTTGTGAATGTGGATGGAGAAGAGATACCAATACCAGACCTCCTTTCAGCATTGTTCATTGAACTGTTTGTGTTGTCAACTCTCTGATCACCTGTGTATAAGAGAATAGAATAATATCCAGATGTAGTATGAGAGCAATTCGATACTGATAGATACTCCACTTGATTCACCTGATAAGCACTAAGATAAGCAAAATGATATCCAGAAGCAGAGCAACTATTTGCACATATCATTCTGAGATATGAATTAGGAGAATAGAAGTATATTGCTCCTCCATCACCAGAACAAACACAGTTATAGAACATTGAGTAATTGATGTTCATTGAACAATAACTAACAGAAACATATATTACGCCACCATGTCCCGAGTATGATGAAATCTAGAGAAGAAACAATTTGAAATATTAATACTAACATTCACGTAAGACCTTCCTTGACCTATACTTTCACTTTCACATCCCAAACCAACATTGCAAATAATCTCATTATCATTCAACCACAATACAAAATAGAATATCTTCTTTTACTATGATCAGAAGACATATGGACTAGAGACGTAATCATGATGGTGATTCTTTTGATGATCTCTCTTACTATCATTATCTTTGTTTGTATCATTACCATCATACTTCTCTTCTCTCTTGTGTTTCTTCTTCATTTCTAATGATGATGATGAACTATAATTCTTATTATGAATCTTTTTACCACCAAGGTTGTAAGATATAATTGCTACAATCATTATTAACAAAACACCAGTTGAATACATGAATACTGAATTTGATTTGTTTTCATTAATATTGTTGTTTGATTGATCATTTGATAATGCAGGTGTTCTTTCAATGAAATCCTCAGGAAATGATCTATGATTTGTTCTTTCATGATTCTGAGTATGATATGGAGTATGTATTGGGAATAGAGATTGATGAGGAGTATGTTCAGAAAAGAGAGATTGATGAGGAGTCTGTTCAGGGAAGAGAGATTGATGAGGATCTGGTTCTCCAAATGATCGGTATGGAGTAAGAATGGGTGTATTGATTTTTGACATTTCTATTGTAGGGGAATTTGGTGGTATTTGTTCAATTGTACTCATAGGTGTAGACAATGGAATATCAGCATTACAATGAATCGAATTGAAGAATTGTAATTGATAAGTGATTGTATTAGTTAATGAATTATTATTTGATGTTGATACTGCAGTTGAAGTCGAGAATGATCCAGAGTGATCTATGAACGAATGAGACACTTCAAGAGAACCTTGATTTACACAGAATAGAGTGCTTTGATTATTCTTGAATATGCAATACATCATCTTTCTTGATCCTTCTCCTGAAACTTCAACAACTCCATAGTTAGATGATGGGCAGTTGTTATGAACAATGTTAGCATATGACATTGATATTGTTCCTGAGCTAGAATAGAAGCGTATGCAAATGCTATGAGATACCTTGTTGTTTGAGAAAGTGCAGTGTGAGCTTGTGAATGAGGATGGAGAATAGATATAAATACCAGAAACATACTCAGCATTGTTCATTGAACTGTTTGTGTTGTCAACTCTCTGATTACCTGAGTATAAGTAAATAGACCAATATCCATCTGTAGTATGAGAGCAATTTGATACTGATAGATACTCCACTTGATTCACCTGAGAAACACTTAGATAAGCAAAATGACACCCAGAAGAAGCTCCACAAGAGCAACTATTAGCACATATCATTCTGAGATATGAATTAGAAGAGATGAAGTATATTGCTCCTCCATAGTTAGAACAAACACAGTTATAGAACATTGAGTAATTGATGTTCATTGAGCAAGAACTAACAGTAACACATATTACACCACCATCTCCCGAGTATGATGAATATCTTGAGAAGAAACAATTAGAAATATTGATATTTTTATCAACGTAAGACCTTCCTTGATCTATACTTTCACTTTCACATCCCAAACCAACATTGCAAATAATCTCATTATCATTCAACCACAATACAAAATACAATATATTCTATCTTCTTCCTTCTTTCTTCTCTCTGATCTCTGATCTCTGATCTCTGATCTCTTTCTTCATATACAATTATAATATATTATTAATACTTCTTTTACACAATCACAAATGAAATGAAGATTGGATACATATACATATCACTCTTTCTTTTCGCTAAATCACTTGATAACATCCTCATTTCACATTCTGAATCATATGTTCTTCCTACTGTTTCTCTTTGAGTTTCTTTCAGAGTTTCTCTTAGAGTTTCTTCTAATGATCTCTGAATGAGAGGTATATCTGCATTACAATGAATCGAATTGAAGAATTGTAATTGATATGTTATTGTATTAGTGAATCTATTTTTTTCGGTCCATACTGAAGTTCTAATAGAGAATGATCCGGCGTGAGATATGAACGAATAAGACACAGAAAGACAACCTTCATATACACAGAATAGAGTGTTTTGATTATTCTGAAATATGCAATTCATCATCATGTTGCAAACTCTAAATGGTCCATAGACATGTATAACTCCAAAAGTAGGACTTCTGTTATGAACAATGTTTGCATATGACATTGATATTACACCTGGGGTAAAACTGAATTCTATGCAACTGTAATCAGATACCTTATTGTTTGAGAAAGTGCAGTATGAACTTGTGCACCAGGATGTAGAATGGCCATAAATACCAGAAACCTGAATAGCATTGTTCATTGAACTATTTGTGTTGTAAACTCTCTGATCACCTGAGGATAAGCAAAAAGAACAATATCCAGATGTAGTATGAGAACAATTTGATACTGATAGATACTCCACTTGATTCACCTGAGAAGCAGAAAGAATAGCAAAATGATACCAAGAAGAAGCAGAGCAACTATTAGCACATATCATTCTGAGAGATGAATTAGAAGAAGAGAAGTATATTGCTCCTCCATGATTAGAACAAACACAGTTATAGAACATTGAGTAATTGACATTCATTGAATAAGAACTAGCAGAAACATATATTACACCACCATTTCCCGAGTATGATGAATATCTTGAGAAGAAACAATTTGAAATATTAATATTTTTATCAACGTAAGACCTTCCTTGATCTATACTTTCACTTTCACATCCCAAACCAACATTGCAAATAATCTCATTATCATTCAACCTGAACGACAATAGAGGCACAATCGGGTAATTTTTGGGATTTTTCCAAAACTTGGCTACTTCTTTTAATAGTGATAATTGTTGTTTTCTCTTATATAGTTTTTCAAAATAGGCAATATTTAAAAATAATAATAATACAATAATAATGCTCGAAATGGTTATAATTGCGTTGGTAAATATCTTTTGTTTGATAATTTTGTTCGGTTTTTTAGTATTTTCGAGTTCTTTTTTCGAGAATAATAGGGAAAAAATCGACAAATAAGATAATTTTTTGGAAATCTTGAAAAATCGAGTGTTTTGGATTCTATTTAACCCAAAATAGAATATTTTCCTAATATATCCTAATAAATTTAGATATTCAGAAATAGTGATATCCAAAATGAAGAGGGTCCAAATAGCATTTCCGAGAGAGATATATGGTACAGAGTTTACAAATATCGTAATACATTTCAATATCATGTAAAATGATTTTGAATGATTTGAAATTTCTTTGTGTTTTTCAGATTCGTAATTATTGGAGTTAACTATCCTATTGAATCCATTGCCAAAAATGATCCAAAAAATGGTCCAGTATGCTAATCCTGATGAAGACATGGCGGTTAATTAATAAATGGCATAATTTAAAAATGGTCTCTAGTTAGTATTTTTTTATCAATTATTGAGAATAAGGTTCTGAATTTTATATAATTGTTGTGAAAAAAAATTTCGGTTTGAGTTTTTGTGGTTTGAGATTGTACGAAATTATATAGTTGAATTGTCAACAATTTGAGATGTTTAAGAACAACGAAAACATTTTTTGATAGATTTACAAATATATAAATACAGTAAGGTGAAGTGTCAGGTTTTCACTGGAATCACCGGCCGCCAAGGAGACAGCGGACAGTGTCTTGTTTTTGATCCGATGGATCAGGCATAGCAGGGCATGAGAGGGTGTCTTTAAGTCCCTTGGCAATTGTAGTTTACTTAACATGGTTGATTGTGAGGGGTGTTCCTAGCAAACACCAGCGCATCTCTTGGAATAAAGAACTGTGATTTTCTTTTGGGAAACATATTTCCTGGGCTTCGGTTGAGTTTGATATGTATATTTGGGTATGAATGTTGGACATAATTGGTTGAAATGTACCCAAATAGCTCAAGGGTTAGTTTATAGATTCCTCAAGCTAATCGTTATTAGATTAATTATTCCAAGAGATGGCTATAGTTTTGGAATTATTGGATTTTTCGAGCAATTGTGCAAAAAATGATCGAACATTGCTCGATAAATTCTAAATACAAGATCAAACACGTTATCATTGATCATATTGAATTCCAAAACTATTAACAAATGGTATATATTACATTATCATAATATATATCTTATAATAAAATGATTTATTTGGCAATTATTCTAGTTTTTTTGATGCTTGTTGATGGTTGGATTCATCATATTTGCTAAGTTCTGAATGTTTTGATAAAAATATATTTTATATTTTCTGATGAAAATATTTATTTGATTAGTTGTAAAGTCTAAGGATTGGGGAAAATTTACAAATTGAAAATTGGAGTAGGAAAAGTTGAGTATTTTCCATCTAGAAAGATTCTGTTTTATTAGGTGAATGTTGGGTTCCTTAATCATATTTTTATTGGAATCTGGACGAGCAACGAATGATACAAGGTTTGAACAAAAAATTTGTATTGAGGTTTTATATTTGTGTCTTAATCAAAAAAAAATAAATGGCTTTTGGTTCTCAATAATTACGTAAATGGAATGAATTGGCAATATATGATGTGCGAAAGGAGGGAATTGTGTCATGGAATGTTTATTAGGAGCAGGAAAATGGTGAACGGAGAATATTGTTGGGGAAATGGTGTTGGAAAGGAACATGAATCATGAATCGACGATGGTTTCAGGGTAAGTGTTAAGAGAGTTTTATGAAAAAAAATGGAAACGGTAAATAGTCTTGAATGAGCAAACTTTTTCGAAATAAAACAGGAAATTAATGAGCTTTGTTGGTCTGGAATATCGATAATAGGTGCTGGGAAAGTGGATAAACTTGAAACGCTGGAATTTCTCTAATTGTATGGACTTATTGTTTTGGAACGGAGTATGGCA
>Ga0209639_1001757_pt1 | contig 19647 bp, 18 predicted proteins | sample EPASupsiteHSE605_FD_187268 | JGI IMG/M metagenome (GOLD analysis project Ga0209639, IMG submission 187268) | Bioremediated contaminated groundwater from EPA Superfund site, New Mexico - Sample HSE6-05 (SPAdes) (version 2) | ecosystem: Environmental > Aquatic > Deep subsurface > Groundwater >...
TGCGAGTTTCATGAGCGATCCGTAATCGGGCAATGCATCGGGTTGCGACTGCAGTTGTGCAAGTCCGCCGAAGGTTGTTTCGCCTATGGCTACCTGGTGCTCATTCATGAGTCCTACTACGTTGTAGGTATGTGCTACTTCGGGAATTTGTCCGAGTAATTTTCCGGTTTCGTAATGAATGAGGTCGACCATATCGCCCGGCTTGTGATCGGCAGCGGGATAATGGAAGAGATAACCGTAGCGGCGGTGCGAATCGGCTGCATAGGTAATCATGACAGAACCGTCTTTCGATGCACCTTTGGTGATGATCAGGTTGGTGCAGGCAAAGGCCGGAACGACGCTGAGAAACAGCAGAAGAAATGTAATGCGAAGCATAGGCATGATTTAATGCGCTAAAATAAGAAATTTCTGCGAAGGACGTCGCTATGCAGAGTTGCCCCGACATTCCATCGTTGCGGCGGGTATAACCCCTCGAAGAGTTTCAAACTCTTCGAGGGGTGCCGGACTACGGGAACATGGAACCGTCGGGGCAAGGCAAAAACAACGGTTCCATGTCCGCCATATCGCCAGACTCAGCGCCAGGCTGGCGGACGATGGAATGTTGTTTTTGTGAACGACTTCGCACAGCGCCGTTACAGCCTTACAGCGACAGAAATTCATGCGCAGGAATTGCGTTGATGATTTGTCCGTTTTGTTTAAAGCTGTCTTTTTGATTTAATGTAACGATCGTACCTTGTTTTAAACCAAAACAGGACATTGCTTCAAACAGGCCACCTGTTTCGCGTTCCAGATTATCGGCATTAAGCTCATAACAAGCCTGAATCAGAAATTCAGGATGATTTTTTTCGACCACAACGAAGTCACATTCCTGTTTTTCGGAATAATAAAAAATATGCTCATGTTTTCGTCGCAGATGCAGAAACACCATGTTTTCGAAAAGATTGCCCAGGTCTTTACTGAATGAAACTGTATTAGCCTTTATAAGTCCTGTATCAATCGTGTATACTTTTTTTGCATTCTGATTCTGTACTTTCAATGAATAGCTGAAGCGAGGGACAAAAAAGAAAAGGAAAACAGATTCCAGATGAGACAGGTACTCAATCATTGTTACCGTAGAACTTATGTTGAATGTGTTTTTCAGTTTGTTTGCTGTAATTCTGTTTCCGGTGTTGGAGATCAGGAACAGGGCAAGTTGCTGGAGTGATTTCAGGTCTCGTAAACCGTAGCGCAATGCCACATCTCGCATCAGAATGTCACTGAAAAGCTGAGAAAGAATTTCTGTTTTCCCTGATATAAGAAACTCGGGAAAGCCACCGGTTTCCATGTAATCCAATACACTATCCGCTGATGGTTTCAGTTTTCGATATTTCGCAAATTCACGGAAAGAAAATGGAAATAAGGTGTAGTCAAGGTGGCGCCCGGTTAATTTTGTTCCCAGCTCGGAATGGAGCAGTGACGCATTGGATCCGGTAATAAATACCTGAAACTTTTCATCGAGTTTTTTTCGTACAAACCTTTCCCATTCAGGCATGTATTGAATTTCGTCAAAGAAAAGAACTTTTTTACCTGTGTCAGCAATGACCTCATCAAGTCGTTGCCAATCATTCATGTCGAAATACGACATGCGGGGATCTTCGAAATTAAGAAAAAACGCTCCGCGATGGTTTATTTTCAGATAATGCTGCATGAAGGTGCTTTTCCCGCATCGTCTGATTCCGGCTATAATCTGTGCATGACTTTGCAGGGGGTGAAGCGCAGAAAGAGCCTCACGCCGGAAGGGATTTGGAGCTGAACGCATTGCAATTTGTTGCTGTTCTGCTATCTGGGTAATAATTGATTTTAACAACATACTTAATGTGTTTATTGCAAATGTACAATATTATACATTACAAATGAACAAAAGGTTACATTAGTAATGAATAATAATTGCGAAGGACGTCGCTCAGGCTGTCTCAAAACAGGCTTTGCAAGCCGACATTCCATAGTTCGGCTGACTTTATCTATATTGTAGCTTTCACGGCGGAACATGGAATAGTCGGATGAAATGCCGTCTTGTGCATGGCACAAAAACAACGCTATACCACAACCGACTCTTCCATGACCTTCATTGCATTGCGGACTATGGAAGGTCGTTTCGCTGAAAGACGTTGTTGTTTTTGTTGCTATAAGCGCATTTGAGACAGCCGCAGCGGAGTTATTGCTTCAGCAATTTCTGATGATAGACTTTACCGTCGGCGTGGGCTTCAATTAAATACACCCCATTGGAAAGCAAGCTGATGTTGATGGATTGTATGTCGGATTGTTTGTTGTCGGCAGAGATAACGGTTTTTCCCTGCTGATCATAGATGCACACTGTTTCAGGATGGATGTCGGAAAATACAATTGATTCTGATGCGGGATTCGGATACACGCGGCAAATGCCGGGCCTGTGTCCCTGCAGTCCGGTGGTGCCTTCATAAAACAAAGCCATTATGCCTGTTTCATTCAAAGCGCGACGATAGAAACGCGCATCATCGAGTTGACCTTCGTAATAATAGGCACTTCCAACCGGCTCGTAGCCGAAGGTTACAGGCGATGTGGATTGAATGGAGTGATTAACGAGATTATATTCTGCAAAATTATCGAGATTGCCATCGACCCAGATTTCCCATCTGTTTGAATCGCAGACGCCGGCCAGAAAATGCCATTCGCCATCCGACAGCGGGCCTTTTGAATAGCCGGTAGTCAGATATTGATTATTGCCATTACGGCCTGCACAAAAAACATGACCATCATTGATTTTTCCGAGCATCAATCCTTCATCCATGCCGGCATTGTATTTACACATAAATACCATGGTGCTGGTGAGATCGGTAAATTTGACCCATACGCAGATGGTGGCGCGGGCAGTTAGATGAAAAGTATCGGCGCACGAAATGCGGTCGTTGATTCCGTCGAACCAATAGGCACCGTTTACATCATTCATACGTCCTGAATCCAGCACTGCACCATACACAGTTCCATGTCCGATACAGCCGCTCATGTCGTTGGCATTACCGTCGAACGGCCAGTAGCCTACAAGTCCGTTGGTGGGTACCTGCGCTGAACCAACAAAAGAATGCAATGTCAAAAGTGTTACAATACAAATCCAGCGTTTCATTTTGTTCTGTGTTATTTATCAAAGATATAAAAATTATTTTTGCAAAGGACGTCGCTGAGGCTGTCTCAAAACAGCAGATTGTTACGGCATTCCACCGTTCCGGCAGATTTTCGAACTTTAAAAAGACATTACTGCCGGAACATGGAACCGTCGTAACAACTGCAAAAACAACGGTTCCATGTCCTCCAGCTCCTTCGTCGCTTCCAGACGATGGAATGTTGTTTTTGTCGCTGAAGACTTTTTGAGACAGCCCCCACTAATCATCCATATTAGACTACACCCAACGATTGATCGATGGAATGTCGTGAGCTTTGCTTGTTTTGAGACAGCCCTGGATGATGAGTTTTTTTTTAAATGATACTTGTCATTTTTACAGGAATGCTCTTGCGTTTCGATTGTATTTTTGTGGAAAAAGAAATGCCCGATTTTACCAATACCGAAACAGCATTTGCACATCTCAGTACACGGGAACTTAAAAGAACTCTGCGGGTTTTCAGCCTTATGAAACACGCATGGATACTCAAAGCCGGTAAACCCATGCTGCAAATGGCCAATGTCCTGCATTTTCCTTTACAACCATTTCTGGGAAAAATTTACAAGATTTTTGTTGCCGGAAAATCGCTGGAAAATGCTGAACCTGTCATGGAACAACTGAAAAACAGCGGCATATTTTCAATACCCGATTATTCCGCCGAAGGCGAAAAGTCAGATGCTGCTTTTGATGCTGTTGCCGATGAAATTAAAAAGACCATTCTCTTTGCAGCTGAACACCGCAATATGGTTCCTTTTGCCGTGTTTAAACCCAGCGGCATTTCTCCTACGGATCTGCTCGAAAAAAAATCAAAAAACACAGCGCTGAATCCCGAAGATGAAAAACGCTGGGAATCGCTGATGAAGCGCTGGGACAGCATTTTTAAACTTGCCGCGGAAAAGAATGTTTCTGTCATGGTCGATGCCGAAGAATCCTGGTATCAGCAGGCTGTTGATGATATAATTTTTATTTTCATGCTGCATTACAATGCCCACATGCCGGTAGTGATGAATACGCTTCAGATGTATCGCAACGACCGCCTGGAATTTCTTGATAAAACCATCGCTTATGCTACTGAAAACAATCTGTTCGCAGGAATTAAATTTGTGCGCGGTGCCTATCACGAAAAAGAAAATCTGCACGCTGCCAAAAACAATACAGCACCGAAGGTATATCAAACAAAGCCTGAAACTGATGCAGCCTTCAATCTGGCCTTGAAGAAATCCATTGAAAACATTGACCGCATGACCATCGTTTGTGCCACTCACAACGAAGACAGTACGCAGTTTCTGACAGATCAGATGCAGTTGAAAAACCTTGCAAACGATGACCACAGAATATGGTTTTCGCAGTTGCTGGGCATGAGCAATCACATTTCGTTTAATCTGGCTGCAGAAAAATACAACGTGGCCAAATATCTGCCCTATGCACCCATAGCCACTGTAATGCCTTATCTGCTGCGGCGCACCGAAGAAAATTCTTCCATGCGCGGTCAAACACTCCGCGAATACGGACTACTGAACAAAGAGTTGAATCGCAGGATTAAAAAACAAAACCAAAATTGATACTCACCGACTCCGCTCTCAGTCCGTCGCTGCGACGATAAATCGCATAGCGTCCTTCGATGGTTTTAAAAACAAGACTGTTGTTTTTGAATTTCCATTTATGAATTCCATATACCGGACTGATGCGGAATCCGCCGCCATACTTGCGGTTGATGAGTCGTGACAAATCATAATCCGATGTGTAGAATTCCTCAGCCGGCTCCCAGCTTGTTGTTAACGCATGTTCGCCAAACGGTGCAAAATATTTGGCAGCCGTTTGTTCATAATAGCGCCACAGCGGATACACCGACAACCATGAATTTACTTTCACCGGAACTTCGATGCTGAAAGTGTGCGAGCGGATATCGAAATCATCAAAATAATAACGGTAATACAAACGCAACGAAACCCTGTCAGCCAGATAATAATTCAGACGCAGACCAATGGGGATTTTCAGACGCGTACGCGGCAGTTTTTCAGGCCGCATGGTCTTGGCAACCAGCATCCAGTTGGTGTCGGGATTCAGTACCGTATAGCCATCGTTGAAATACACGCGGTGAAAAGGCGAATTTAAAATGCCATTCTGATAAACAACATCGGTCGTGATCAGAAACTGCAGATTCCGCGTCAGTACCTGGCTCCACGTTGCTGTAAAAGTTGATGTCAGTCTGGAATCCTTATCGTAATCTGTTTCGTCATTACCGTAGCGATACTCGTCACCATTACGGAACTCGCCCGGATAAATCAGTTTCCACACATCGTAAAAAGCAGTCGCTTTCAGCCCCAGCTGCCGGTTTTCATCTTTCGAAGAAAGGGTATAATGCAGTCCGGTGGAAAATGAGTTCACATCAAATTCATTGCTGAAACCAACCATAATTCCTTTGTCATTGGTGGCTTCAATATTCTTTCGTGAATACGTTGCATCGAAATGTGTGCGGGTGTCGCGGCTCGATGCAGCTGACAGGTACTGAGAACTGGCTGATGTGATGAACCGGTCAATGCGGTCGCACGAAGCGCTGGTGTAATAATCGAGACCCACACTGACCGAAATGGTGTTAAGTGTGTCAAACGGAACGGTGACAATGGTCAGCGGCGTCATGCAGTCGAGTTTTTCGGAACCGATGCCACCGGTAACAGGGCTGTGATTGCCGTCCTGCTCGTAGTAATTGAACAGAAAGTCAACTTCCTTTTCATCGAGTACCTTCACCGGATAATCCTGTGAATATGCGGTGGCCGACACCAATAAAAGTAATAAGAGTATACTTTTTTTCATAGGAATCATTTTAATTACATCCGCATCCACCGCCGGTTTTGCCACCGGTTGCGCCGCTCGAACCTTCGCGGTACGATTCAATAGAATTGTCAAATGTTTCGACTTTGCGCGTGCTCAGTTTCATGTCTTCCTGATTCAGATGCGCCTTTTGATAAGGCTTCACCTGCACACACGAAGCCAGTGACAGCAACGCAATAAAAAATATGAACATCATTTTTTTCATAGGCAACATTATTTTGTACCAATTAATATTTTGTGTGATTTCCGTGTCTGACCTTCCGAATACCGGTTCAGCTGCAGGTTGTCCGAGCTTATCATATTTCCTTCAGCGTCGATGATCAGACATTCAACGCCTTTGAGTTGATTGACCAACGCAAGACCTGTATTCTTCCCGAGCACAAATACAGCGGTTGCCAGCGCATCGGCGAGTTCTGCATCGGGACAAATAATGGTCACGCTGCGCAGTCCTTCAACCGGAAAACAGGTGCGCGGATCAATGATATGTCCGTAGCGCTTTCCGTCAATCATGGCAAAATGTTCATAATCGCCCGACGTTACAACGGCCATGGGACCGACTTCGAACCATGCAATGGCCTGATGCGGATTCTGCGGATCAGCAATACCAATGGGCCACAGCTTTCCGGGTTCAGGTTCGCCCCAGGTAATCAGATCGCCGCCGGCAATCACAATCCCGCTCTCAACGCCCATTTGCTTCATGACCACTTTCATGCGGTTGGCGGCATAACCCTTGCCAACGGCACCCAAACCAATGGCCATCCCTTTTTGTTTCAGAAAAACTGTTGTGTCTTTTTCATTCAGAACAATCTGTTTGTAATTGACCAGATATTGCATTGAATCAATCAAAACCTGATCGGGCAACGCCGTCATGCTGCCATCAAATTTCCATACATGACGCGCTGCAGCCCAGCTTATATCGAAGGCGCCATCCGTCAGCTCCGAAACTTTGATACATCTTTTGATCAGACCAAATAATTCCGGACTTACTTTAACCGGCTTTACGCCTGCGTTTTCATTGATTGTTGATATAACTGTACCCGGAATCCATTCCGAAATGATGTTTTCAATACGCTTCACTTCGTCGATGGCTGCCTGAATGGAAGCGTTTACCAGACTGTCGTTTGCAGCATACGGTGTAATTTCAAAACGCGATCCCATCAGTAAAAGCACCTCAGTTCTATGAACCAATTGCGCGTTTATGAATGTTGTAAAAAAGAGAAAAACAAAAAATATAAATGTCTTTTTCAATTCGCTTATCTGAAGAGTTTTCCACAATATTCTTTTGCGCCGCTTTCAATGCGGTAAATGTACATGCCTTCGGGCTGAGCATCGGCGTTCCAGTAAAACAAACGGTTTGAACCATCATCGCGGAAACTGGTGGTAACATACACCTGATTGCCGTTGAGATCGAAAATCTGCAATTCTGCATTTTCAGCTAATTGCGATGGAACGCTGAATCCGAACATATTCAGTCCCGGGAAATTCAATACCGTTGCAACGCCCGGCTGGTCTTCGATTCCGCTCACAGCTGGCGTGTAAATAATCTGCACATTGGCAAAGTTGGTCGCATTGCTGAAATCAATGGTATCAGACACGGCTCCTTTCGTAAAAGAGTAGCTGGTAAATGGCCCCTGAGCGTCGTTCTCGGTGAACTCCACCCAAACTTTGTAATTACCATCTGCAACAACTGTGTTGCTGGTGTTTTTGCAATTCCAGGCAACAGTGTGCGTCTGATGCGAAGTCAATGTAGCACCGGTGGTGGCATCGGTTACATTCTGCGACGGGGTCGCCGTTTTCCATTTATACAGATATTGTTTGCGAACCGCAGCCATCACCTTGAGTGATTTCTGAAAAGTTCCGGCATCATCGGTTACCCAGATGGCCAGCACATGTTTGGGTGCATACTGTCCACTGGCCGTACTGGTGGTCACTTTAAACGTTACTGTGCCCGAAGTTTGTGCAAACATCATTACCGAAATCAGCATGGCACCAGCCATAAGTAAAAGTCTTTTCATTCTATTGCTTGTTTGTAATTTTTTCAATTTCCTTAATATACTCAACCGGAGCTACATCGAGATATCCGAGTGAACCCAGCACAGTTTCATTGCTGTTGAGCAGCACTACCAGCGGAAAAATTCCATTCGGGTTAAAGCGTTCGGCCAAAGATTCGTTTTGTTCCTGCAATACCTGCGGCAATCTGTTTTTCTTTTGTGCAGGAAAATCAAGACAAACGCAAACCACATTATTCTTTGCCCATTCGCTGAAACCGTCCTGAACAAATATTTGTTCCCGAAGCATAATGCAGGGCTTGCACCAATCCGATCCGCTGAATACCATCAGCACGGGCTTGCCCGTTTCCTTTGACTGCGACAGCGCTGCAGCATAATCCTTTTGCCAGATTGCCGAATCGAGTTGGGTGATGGTTTGCGCAGATCCAACCATTACCAGAAAAAGCAAGGCCGTAAAAAAAGTTGTTTTCATAAAAGAAAAATCAAAAGTCGAAAAGGAGACAAAGATATTAAGTATTTCGTTGCTTAAATATTGTAATCAGCTACAAATATGCAGTTTTATGCATATGTTAACATCTTATTGTTCAGCGAAAGACAACATCAATCTTTTTAGCTGTGCAAATCAGTCAACCATCATGATTGAATAAGGGGCATTTTCAATTCTGAAGCGGATTTCAGCACGCAGCAGGTCCTTGGATGAATCAGGTAAACAGAACTGCTTTAGTTTTAGATTTATATCTGCGTTGGCTTTTAACTCCGCCAGATTAAACGAATTGAAAGTCAGCTCTTCGATGTCGAAATACTGTATTCTGGCATCTTTACCCGCTTTTGAAGCCATGTACAGGCTTATCTGCGGACGAAGGGCCGGGTTGCCCAATGCCCCTTCAACAGCTACATAATCCGCACCTTTCAATACGTAAGGGAAAGTGACATCCTTCAGCGTAAAATCGTTTCTGTCCTGTCGTGAAAACATCAGTTTGGTGGCCGCCGGAAGAAATATTTCCAGCTTACGCATGTTTTCATTTTCAGCGGATTCGAAACGAAATGAAACAGATGAATAAATACCCGAACTTATGGTAACGTCGCGCAGCGGTATTTCAAATGTATCGCCAGGTGTATTTGAAGATACGCTGTTGGAAAACAGAATCACCTGTGCGACATTCACTTTGTCCGGTGCTTTCTGATCATTTTGTTTCACATCCGATTTCGGCTTACATGCAGTCGACATAAGCAAAGCCGTCAAAAATAATACAGCAATTGATTTCATTTTAATGCTAGTCTTTTCGTGTTCCTTTCAGATCCATTTTAGTCATGTTCTCTTTTCCGCCGACATTGTTATACGCCTCGTACTTTCCTTCAAAGGTTTTATTGCTCGTGAATCTGATTCTATACTGAACACGTCCGAGCGCAGTTTTATCGGAATAATTTTTTGAAGAAATGACATAGTACTGACCTTCGCGTTTCACATCCATCAGATATTCAATTCCATCCAGTTTCAGATCGGGCAGTTGGGCTTTCTGACCTTTGAGTCCGGCAACCATATTGGCGCGTTCTTTCCGGTATTCATCGCCCGAGCCATAGAAATCGGCAAATTCGTCCATATATTGCAGCGATGCATCCAGCGTCATTTCCGTAACAGTGGCATCGAGTTTCCAGGTGCCCTCAAGCTTTGGCGAACCGATGGTAATTTCGACCACAGTTGTTTTTCCTTTACCAACCAATTTAAATTCAGCTGAAAATTCTTCGTCTTTTCTGGCAGGACCTTCAACGGTGGCCACAACTTCTTTCGGACTTCCGGCATCGAGGAAACCAAGTGTTGTACAGGTAAAATTCAGTACACCGTCTTTATCGGTCTCGCCTTTCCACAAATCTTTGTGTGCGCTGTTCGGCACTTTAAAATGAATGGGAATTTTACTTACATCCACGTCGGCATATTCTTCGCACCCGGGATCGACTTTTACAATGACTTTTATTGTATTGACCGTATTTAATTGTGCCGCAATGGCGCACAGTTTATCATACAGTTTTCCCTGCATCTCGAGCCGCAGATCTTTGGCAATCCGGTCCAGTGTTCCCGTCTGGTTCAGGGTATTTACAATCTGTGCATATTGTTCATTCGAAATATTGGTCTTCAATTCTTCGCTCAGATATCCGCCACCGGTTGATGCCGTATTCTTCATTACACGTTCCTGATATTCGGCAACCACCAGATCATTGTTCCAGAATTCCCATACATAATCGCGGATTACCTTGTCAATAATATTGCTTGCGTCGCCCGGATTGCTGGCCGATTTCACCGCTTTTTTCAGCGTTTTGTACCAATACACATTATCGGCTTTCTGCTTCTGATTTTTCTCCCTGTAGTACAAATCATAGGCTTTCTGATAAATGTTGGTACGGTCGGTAATGGTTTCCTTGATGAATTTATTGAGCGAATAGTCAATGACAAACACACCCACAAATGCCAGATTGATGGCCGATGTGTTGATGAGCTTCAGCGCCCAGTAATTGTACAGATTTTTGGTCAGCTCGAGGGTGGCTTTTTTGGTGTTCCCCTCCGACAAATCGATGGCACACTGCACCAGTGCAAAACCAAGTCCTACCTCGGTGGCAGCCTGATTGACACCTTCGAGCGCGCCTACTTCGAGTGCGGTTTCCAGAAAAGTGCTTCCGGCCGAAGTAATTCCAAACCATTCGTTCACTTTGTCCCAGCCTTCCATGTAAGCGGCTTTCGAAGCCGGATCGATGGTTGAGTACTTTTGAATGGTGCGGTCAACCTCGCTGTCGTCCATATATTTTCCGCCCGGAAATTTGACGGTTTTTACTGTCATCATCGGGCCGGGCTGCACTTTTTCAGCCACAGCATAGGGAACAAAAGTCGAAAGATGATTGGTGTACACCGTCATGGTGTTGTTCTTTGTATTGACCACCGTAGGCATAAATTCCCACGAATCAGTTTTCTCGTTGTAATATTTGCAGCCAAGATCTGTGGCCGGATTGATACCATCGGGCAAATCATCCGGATCGTATTTCATGGTAATTTCCAGATAGCCGTCAAACGAACTCATGTCCGACATTTTTACATCGTATCCGCTTAAATGTTTGATGCCATCTTCGTCGGGCAAACCTTTTACAGAATAAATACTCAGCTTTTGTTCTTTATCAATCAATCCCCAGGGTACCAGCACCGAAATTTCATCTTCATAGGCAACGGTCTGATCTTTATCGGATGGCAATATGGTTTGTTCCACCAGCAATTTCTTGCGGATGCCGCCGAAAAATTCGTTGTACGCCCAATAGCCCGCAGCGCCGATGGCAGCGATACCGATGATCAAAGCAGCTATTTTAAGTCCTTTGCGTTTCTTTTTTGGTTTTGCGGAAACCGCATGAGAAGCCATGTTGGAAGGTGCCGCAACCGGTGGAATCACCGGAGCAGATACAGGCTGTACCGGACGTCCGCAGGTATTACAAAATCTTACATCCGGCGTCAGTTCTGCACCACAGGCGCAGCGCGCAACAACAGGACTTTCATCAACCGGCGTTTCGGGCAACACTTTTTTACCGCAGACGGTGCAGAATTTGGCAGTGGGCTTCAGTTCAGCACCGCATGAACAGCGGTTTGTATTGTCTTCAATAATTTTTTCCTCATGAATTTCAACTTTCTTTCCGCAGGTTGTACAGAATTTTGCACCGGGCTTTAATGTAGCACCACAGCTGCATTTCAGTAGGCTCTCATCCAGTGTGCTTACAGTTTCCGACCCGATTTTCGCTCCGCAATGGGTGCAGAATTTGGCTGTTTCTTTCAACGGATTCTGACAATTCGGACATTGTTTCATATGGGTAAAAATGGTTGTTTGTTGGAAAATACATTTCAAATATACGAAGATATTACAATTTTATGAGCTCATGGCTAAATCGTTTTTTTGAATTGCCATTATGTTTCTGAACACGGATTATTCGTTTCTTAAATTGTTTTTTAGCGTTACTCATGCGCTCGTGCTTCGCACTCGGTTTGCACGGGTTGTTGAGAATATACATTGATTTAAGCACCTCGAAAAAAACGCCTTACTCATACAACACCCGATTTTTCCTGAAATATTTATTAATATTGCATCAACAATAAAATGACAGTCCGCAAAAAATAATCTATGTCACGATTCAGAGCCGGCAACGGGCTCAAAAATATTTCGATGTACTTTTTGTTCGCAGTTTTTTTGCTGAGTATGAAATTACTGAGTAAGTTTTCCGGATTATCCACATCACTCAATATTACCATTGCAGCCATCATCGTGATATCGCTTGCCGCATATATATTTTTTAAAGCAAGAAAAGTCATTCAGGAAGTAGTGAATGATGATATCGAAAATGAGAATTACCTGTGCCAATATGCAGTACGATCGAATGTATTAGACGATTTCGGCCAGCATTTCCGTTCGCTGAACAGAGACAATATGGTTCCGGATCTTATACTTGGGATTGGCGGAATTCTGATTTTTGCCATCACTGCAATAATTTTAGGCTTAGATATTATTCTTGCTATAGAAATCACTGCAGTTGTCATTCTTCTGGTCATGTTGTTTTACAAAAAGACTAAAAAAAATATGGAATTTGCAGGACTGGACGAAATTCAGGTATCCATATCTATGAACTTTGTAGTGATTAATGGGAAACAGACGGTCTGGAATTCGGATATGGAAAAAATAACGGATGTGATTCTCCGGAAAATAAATGAGCAGTCTTATTATGTCACAGTGTACTACAATCAATATTCGGATTTCATCGACAATCGCAGATTGAATTATTTAGCTACCAATCCCGAAGGCATCGGAATTGAAGAAATGCAGATTAGTATTCCAGTGCCTGCATCAGAGAAAGAGAGGGTACAGGAGGCCGTACATGAACTGCGAAAAATTAAAGTAGTGCGCAAGTTTTAAACATGGCATTCAGAATGCGTGATGAATAAAGGTGTTGCATCACGAAAAATGATTAAGCTGATTTGATTTACTTAGAAATATTTGGTTATTATTGCAGTTTTAAAATGAATCAATCGTAAAAATCACTCCGATGTCAAAATTCAGATTTAATGAAAACTATTTTGATGTTATTAGTGTAATGTTGATTTTTGTTTTCGCTTTGTTGGTTGTGTTTCTGAGTGCTGAAATCGGAATAAACATAATTACAAGCCTGATTATTGCCGGTACAATTGTTATCTCAATTCCATTAATAATGATTTTCGTCCGGCGAAAAAACATGATGAATGCAATATCTGATATCATTCAGGAGCAAGATTATATGTGCACATATGATGTTAAACCAAATGTTATCCGCGATTTCAATAAATATGTTTATAATCTTAAAAAGGAAAAAAGAAATCTCAATTTGTTTTTATGTTTTTCAGGAGTTGTGATAATAGCATTTGCTTTCGTGTTTTCAGGAATAAATATACTTTTGACGGCAGAAGTATCCGTCTTGCTGATTTTGTTTATTCTTTTAATTTTCAATCAGATTAAAAAGAGGATGGCTCTTTCAACCTTAGACAATATCAAGGTCTATTTGTCAACCGACAATGTTGTTATAGATGGGGAACTCGCTGTCTGGAACTCGGATATGGATAAAATAAATGATGTAATTTTTAGAAAAATAAATGAATCAACCTACTACATCACCGTGTATTATTACCACTACACAATAAAGTTTTTCAAATATGACCTGAGGTACTATTTTAATAATGACATCCCCGATAACGAAGGTTTTGTCATAGAGGAAAAAGAAATCAGTATTCCTGTTCCTGCATCAGAAAAAGAAAAGGTACAGGCAGTGGTCGATGAAATGCTGAAATTAAAAATAAAACGGAGGTAACTCCCGCCAGCTGCTATAATTTTGTTTACTTTGTAATTCAAATCAAGCCCGAAATCAATATGGACATTCAAATACTTCAATCGCTTACCGAAGCCGCGTGGAATAACCGCGAGCTGCTCAACAATACCGAAACCCGCGATGCCATCCGTGCTGTTGTTGAATTGCTGGATAAGGGCCGGATACGTGTTGCAGAGCCGGCTGGCGATGAGTGGAAGGTGAATGAATGGATAAAAAAAGCCGTTATTTTATATTTTCCGATTTCGGATATGACGGTTACTGAGGCCGGGCCGTTGGAATTTCACGATAAAATTCCATTGAAAAAAGGATACAAAGAAGCCGGCATCAGGGTGGTGCCTCACGCGGTAGCCCGCCATGGTGCTTATATTGCGAGTGGTGTCATTCTCATGCCGTCCTATGTCAACATCGGCGCCTATGTCGACAGCGGCACCATGGTCGACACCTGGGCAACCGTAGGCTCGTGTGCGCAAATCGGAAAGAACGTCCATCTCAGCGGTGGTGTGGGCATCGGCGGAGTGCTGGAACCCGTGCAGGCTGCACCGGTGATTGTCGAAGACGGTTGTTTCATCGGCTCGCGCTGCATTGTGGTGGAAGGCGCACACATTGCACAGGAAGCGGTTCTTGGCGCTAACACCGTCATTACCGGCAGTACTAAAATTATTGATGTTTCTTCGGAAAAAACAATCGAATACAAAGGCTATGTGCCACCGCGCTCGGTGGTCATTCCCGGCTCGTATACCAAAAAATTTCCCGGCGGCGAATTCAATGTCAATTGCGCGCTCATCATCGGACAGCGCAAGGAAAGCACCGACCGCAAGACCTCGCTCAACGATGCCTTGCGCAACTTCGGCGTTGAAGTGTAGCCCAGAGAGGCTGTCTCAAAATTCAAACCTCCGAGCAAAAACAACATTCCATCGTCCGATGCGACAAAGGAGCAAAAGGACATGGAACCGTTGTTTTTGCAGTTGTTACGACGGTTCCATGTTCCGGCAGTAATTTCAGTGAAGAGCTCAAAAGCCTGCCGGAACGGTGGAATGTCGTAACAATCTGCTGTTTTGAGACAGCCCCTAATTGCTGCACGTCGCCGAAATTGATTATTTTTGTGCATTAAAGACCTATCGTGCATGAAAATTTTCTTTCATTCCACCGCCTTGTTATTTTTATTCCTGTACCTGTCGCATGCGGCAAACGGACAAGGAACCACCATTGTAACCAATGACTTTTCCTACACGTCGTTGTTTCAGAATGTGACTTCGCCCGGGCCACGCGAGTCGTACAGCAATTTTATTATTCAGGAAATTGCCCGTTCCATTCCCAAGCGCCCTGAATACACTTCGTTTTCGCTGAGTTATGTAATGAGTCAGAAAATAAACAAACTCGATTCGACCCATTACTTTTTCAAAGCGGAATTAAAGAATTTTAGTGCCACCGGCGATGTGTTGTACAAAGGCATCAATATTTCGAAAAAACTGGTTCCGGGCGAAATTGATTATACCATAAAAGTCTTCCGCAAACAAAGTGGCGGCATGAATATAGGCGGCCAGCAGAGCGGCGTTCTGGTGTTTCAGAAAAATATTTCGGCACAACCGCTGAACGATAATCTCGGATATTTTCCTTTGCCCGAACTGAATTTCAGCGACACTGTCAAAGATGCACAATACACTTTGTCGGTCGAAAATGCAGCTTTATATTTCAACGAACGGTCGAAAAATACTTTTCTGAATCAGGTTGCCTACATCAACGATTATTATGCATCCGATGCCATCATTGCTGCACAGAGAGATAAACTGAATGGTATTCAGCCCGACAATATCGACTTATTATCTTTCTACGAAATAGAACTGCGCGAAGTGGAACAATCCATTGCATCAATCGACTCGCGCCAGTTTCCGCAGACTCTCGGTCTGCACGAAAACGACCCCATGCAGTTCATGCCGAAAATGCAGGATCTGGTAACTCAAGCCACACAGATGCGTGCAACGCTGAACCAGCGCCTATCGGTACTCGATCAGCTCTTCTGCCAGCGCGGCAACGATCTGATGTCGCAGGGAAAACTGGCCGAAGCCGCCTCGTATTACAACAAAGCCATTCAGGTCAATCCTTTTTATGCGCCGGCTCAATATCAGCTCGCCCGCATGGAATATAATTCGGGAAACCTTGATACCGCTGCGTTTATGGTGAATCACGGCCTGCTGAAAATGAGTCCTGATCAGTCAACACAGCAATTGCTGGTGCAACTTGGCAATACCATTTATTCGACCATGCTGACCAACGGCGACAAATACAACACCGAACAAAAATACAACGAGGCCATTGCTTCGTTCGAACGCGCCCAGTGGCTGTGCAGCACAACAACCGGCATGGTGTGCACCGAACAGGTCCGCAAAGGACTCGCTCAGGCACGTTATGGTATTTATCACAGCTATCTGCAGGTGGCCGAAAAAGCCATTCAGAACGGTCGCCTCGACATTGCCGGCAATTATATCAATCAAAGTATGGAATATCAGAAACAATACGCTTCTGAAATCATCAGCAACAACGAAAGTATTCAGTGGATGGGCGTTCTGTGCAAAGAATATGTCATGCTCGGAAACACACTGAATCAGAAAAAACAGTACGATCAGGCTTTGATTGAATTTAATAAATGCGACAGCATCAGCAAAGTTTATCCGGCCATCGGCGAAGTGGCTGGATGTAAAACCGGCTTGTGTGGCGCCCGTAACGGCATTTACAATAATTATCTCGACGGCGCCCGCAAAAAACTGGATGCAGGTTTACTCGATGATGCCGAAAACAAATGTCTGGAAGCGATGCAATATCAGAAAAAATACAAAGACGATATTTTTTCGGATCGCGAGGCTGTGTCAGTCATGACACTCATCAAAGAAAAACGTTATCACATTGCCATCAACAACGGGCGCAATTATCTCAACGGAGGTAATCATGCCGATGCTGCCAAATATTTTCTCGAAGCGCGCGGATATCAGGATCAATACATTTTTAAACGCAACGACAGTCTGGGCATTTTTATCAGTACCGCCGGGAAGCCGCTCGTGGTCAAGGTTATTGATGAAGGTAAAGTGCAGGCCTGGGGCAACAAATTACCCGAAGCCCGCAATTCGTACCAGAAAGCAAACGATGACATCAAACTGTATGGCCTCGAAAAAGACAAGGAACTTGAAGCATCGATGAGCGAACTGAAAAATAAAATCTTTTCGCAGGAATGCGCCAATGCCGAACAAAGCTACCTGTCGCTCTACGACAAAGCAAAGAAACTGATGCGCGACGGCGACTACGCACTGGCTTCGGTGACATTAACCATGGCCATTGATGTGACCAGCAAAAATGTTTTATGCAATATCGACAACAGCGTTGCGTACAAAGAGCAGGAACGCATTAAACCTGCCATGGAGTATCAGAACCGCATGTTTAAAGTAGACGAATATGCGGCACAGACCAATTATACCGAATGCATCAAACAGATGGATGCCAATGCGCTGTTTTTTAATGCCAACCGCATCGACACTTTTGGGTTGAAGCATCCTACAGTGCCTGATTATATTCTCAAAGGCGGCGATGTAAATTTTGTGTATTTCGGCGTTGAACATTTCTATTCGCTGAAAGATTATGACACGGCTTTCCGCATGTTGCAGGAGTTGAAAAACCGCGCCTATCCTGTCAAATACACCAGGAATCTGCAAACGCAGCTCGGCGGCAAAATGGCCATCCGCGACAAAATAAACGGTGTGACCAATTATAAAATTCAGACACTGAAATACACCGAAGGCGAAAAATGGTATGCGGTGTTCAGCAAAGCATACAAGAAGAGCTGGATGAAGAATTGATGTGCTGATGTGATGATGTGCTAATGTGATGATGTGCGAGCACAACGCACAGGGCTTGCGGCATAAGGCTTGCGGCATGAGGCATAAGGCGTATGAAAGTGCAAATTTGTTAGTGATTTGAAGATTTGATAATTTGAAAATTTTGTGCTGAGATTTTCTATGTTTATGCTGGGTCCACTAACAATGGATTGGTTTTAAACTCAAAAAAAAATTCCTTATGAAAGAAAATAAAATCGTACCGGCGCTCTGGTATTGTACACCTGACGGCAAAATGAGTCAGGTGCTGGATTATTACAAATCCATTTTTGAAAACAATTTTGAGGCTGAGGACGTAAACGCTCTGGGAGAAACGCCCAGCGGAAATACTGAAATATGTTATGTTTCATTGTTCGGGCAAACCTACTCGATGATGTCCACAGCTATAGAGCACCACCGATTCAACGATGCTATTGCTATTATCATAAACTGCTCCGACCAACAGGAAATCGACAAATACTGGAATTATTTTACCCGCGACGGTGAAGAATCGATGTGCGGGTGGTGCATCGATAAATTTGGTCTGAGATGGCAAATCGTCCCGGCAAACATGAACGAACTTATGAGTAAACCCAATGCCGGTGCAGTAATGATGAAACAAAAGAAAATAATTATTGCAAAATACTTTGAATAACAAAATTCAGGTTGAACTGTTTATTTATTTTATTTCAAAGTGAAATATGCAAATTCCCAATGCCCACACTTTTTTAATTGTAATCATCATCCACCGTGTCACCCTGAACTTGTTTCAGTATCTGCGGTGGATGATGAACCACGCATGGTCGATCCTGAAACAAGTTCAGGATGACACCATGCGTGGTTTTCAAAATTGGATTCTATTTAATTCTCTTTATTTTTATGGAATATTCATTATTTTTACTCTTGAATCCTGAATCCAATCTGAAATTTTTTACCGTCGAATAACCCGCTCATGACAACTATTCATACATTTCATAAAGCCGGAACCTGGCTGCTGGTCTTGCTTCTGATAGTGTCAGCCTGTATTCCTGCACATGGTCAGATCACCAAAAAAAGTCTAGACAAAATGTATAAAAACAAGTGTGGAACTGAATTTCAGCAAGCACTGAATCAACAGCACGAAAAAACAATTGCTGCATTTTTATCTGTACAAAACGATACACTGGACAATATCAGCAAACTGTTTTATGCAGTGTTGCCCGAACAATACGATACCAATATCTGTTTTTTTCTGCAGCCGTTTTTCCCATTGATTTATGTAGGCGAAAAAAAACTTTCGCTGAGTGAAAGCACTTTTGTTGTTGCACAGAACCAAGCTCTGAAGCCGATTTCATACAATAGTGAACTATTGGATGCGGTACTTGAATTTTTCGGATCCGATCCGACTGAAACGTCCGTTGTAATGCAATATCTCAAATATGGCAAGCAATTAAAGAAACGAAAAATAAAAGCCGCGAAAAAAATAATGGCTGATTTTGACAACAAAACTGCTTTTATCGGCCAGTATCTGAGGTTGCCGGCCACCTGGGGAAAGCTCGACCGCAACCTGATTCCCTGCACCATCAGCTATATCCGGTTCAACGAAACCATGACCGAAGCCGAAGTGAAATACGATCTGGTTTCGGAGGGAAGAACCGCCATTTTTCGCCTGAGCAATGGCAGCTGGGAAAAGGCCGGCACATTGCTGGAATGGATACATTAATGTATATCCCTGCAAGTTTAAAATTCCGTATTTTTACGCTCGTATACCTTTACTGGCGCGGATTTGTAATTAGGAGTGTTCGAAACACCGAACACTGTGAAATCATTCTTTGTTATTTTAGGTTTTGTGATGTTATCAACATAATATGTTAATAAATGTGTTGATGCGTTGATAACTATTTCCACTATAGGCTT
>Ga0209639_1001758_pt1 | contig 19622 bp, 17 predicted proteins | sample EPASupsiteHSE605_FD_187268 | JGI IMG/M metagenome (GOLD analysis project Ga0209639, IMG submission 187268) | Bioremediated contaminated groundwater from EPA Superfund site, New Mexico - Sample HSE6-05 (SPAdes) (version 2) | ecosystem: Environmental > Aquatic > Deep subsurface > Groundwater >...
TTTCAGCTCATCGGCTGCCGTTTACGGCAAACCTGCTACCGTTCCGATAAGAGAAAACTTCCCCTTATCCACAACCAATCCCTATGGTAGCACCAAACTCATGATCGAAAACATCCTAAGAGACCTATATGCATCTGATAACGAATGGAGTATCTCCCTCTTAAGATATTTCAACCCCATTGGCGCACACAAAAGTGGTCTCATCGGTGAAGACCCCAACGGCATCCCCAATAACCTGATGCCCTACATCGCCAGAGTAGCAGCCGGAAAGCTAGAAGTCCTCAGCATATTCGGCAACGACTATCCGACCAAAGATTGTACTGGTGTAAGAGACTATATCCATGTCATAGACCTTAGCCTAGGCCATATAAAGGCACTGGAAAAGATCATGAAAACAAAGGGTGTGGAAGCCTATAACCTTGGCACCGGCAAAGGTTACAGCGTAATCGAAGTGATTCAGACTTTTGAAGAAACCACCAGGCAAAAAGTAAATTATAGAATGGCTCCCCGGCGAGCAGGGGATATTGCCGAATGTTATGCTGACCCGACCAAGGCAAAAAAAGAACTCGACTGGGAAGCCAGCCGAGACTTATATGAAATGTGTACAGACTCGTGGGAATTCACTAGAAAAAATTATTAAAACATGCTACCCACTTTAAATAAATTGGCCCAGTAAATATATTCAACAAACTATCTAGTTTGTTGAAACCTTAAATAAAATATCCTTAAACAAAATTATTAAAAACATCAGATATAAAAAATAACTTAAACAATATGCATAAGTTTCGCCTATACTTCCCAAAAATATCATAAATACAAAAGAAAGCACTACATATAAACCTGATGTTCCAATTGCACAAACGATGTACCACCTTACCATGGCTTTTGCTACTAATACATATTCCAAAACTAAAGAGGCTATTCGGAAAAAATCTCCAATAATATGAAAAGTAAAGTACTTCTGCATAGGTAAAAATTCTGCCGTAAATAATATATTTATTATTATATCTTGGCATATAAAAACAGTTAAAAGTCCTAAAAAAGACAATATAAGAATGAACTTTAACGTATGCAATAGTTCTGATCTTAATTTTTCTCTTTCTTTAATACTGGATAAAGTAGGCATAAAATATATTGATAATATCATTATAATAACTGATAAGTAAACACTTGATAGACTCCAAACACCTTGCAATAATCCCGCTTCACTTGCGGAATAAGAATGAATAACATAGTTTCGTATAAGAAGCAAACCAATAGGCACTACAAATACTGATACAATACTCATAGTTGCATATTTAAAAAGCTTAACCGAAAGTACTTTATTAAATTTAATTTTGATAACTCTTAAATCAAATATTTTTGCCCTTGAAATAATTATTATATAAATAACAAAAGAAAATAACTGTGAAATTATAGAATTTAATAACGCACCATAAAGTCCAAATCGTACTGTAAATACAATAGCTAATATAACGCCGATCACATTTGACAACATTCCCGCAACAATTATGTTTTTAATTTTTTTATAACCGCTTAATATAGCAATAAATGTTGTGTTAAGACCAAAAAAAGCAAGTGAAAAACCTAAAATAATAAATACAGATTGATATTCTTTACTTTTTAAAATTAAAACCGATAAATAACCACTCATTGATATTATAAATACACTAATTATTAATGAGCAAAATAAAGTTATTTTTAGTGCATTAGCAATAAATGTTTGTTTTTCCTCTTCTTTGTCATATTCAGCTATGTATTTTGTTACTCCAGTTGCAGTTGCTCCATTTGAAAGGTTACTTATTATTCCAGTTACATTTGTAAAATTGCCTAGTAAAGCAACACCTGAAGGTCCTACGTATATTGCCATGATTTTTGTTGTGATAAGCCCTGCACACATTCTTAATACTGTTGAAAGGCCTACCCAAAAACTTGTTTTTAACAAATTCATCTATAATACACCATTCCATATCGAATCAATATCATAATTTAAAACCACTCAATAATTTTTAACTTGGGTTATTATAAATTCTCGATACTAAACTCCCAATTCTTTATCAAGGCTTATTCCACAATTATTTAAATGATTAGTTAAAGCTTTTTCTGCCGCAATAATATCTTTCAAATCCGTTATACACACATTAACTCCAATTTTTCTAGTTAGCCTTCTCCACATTCGCGGCATTAAGTTAATAAAGGGATATCTACATAAATAAAAACACAGCTTAATTCCATGTATTATTTTACTGGTATTTCTATGTTTATTAATATTCCAAAAACATTCTTGAATAATTTGGGAATATTGTGGATAGTAAATCAAACATTTTGCAGTTAATGCAGTAATATTAAAGCAAGTTAATAAATCATTTTCTTTCATGTCTCTGACGGAAGCCAATGCTGAATCAGCCCATATAGTATCGACACTATAAAATTTGGGAACTTCATCAGCCCAATGATAGTTTTCATGTCCATTAAAATGCGGTGCATCTTCTAAATTTCCTGTATGTTTCCCTGTGGCTGAATCTGCTGAAGTACTTTCTTTGCATATTCCTGCAATTGTTAACGGATAATCAATGCATACCACTGTTTCAATTAAAGAAGATAGCGCTATCGCACTATATATATCTGGTGAAAGTCCTCCAAAATATGAACCTGTTATTTTCTTAATATCTTCCATATACGCTCTTTTAACAATACCATGATATAGTTTTACCAGATCTCTTTCCAAATACTTCTGACATCCATCTTTCATTAATCTTATTAATTCTTTTCTTGGATTATTTGAACTAACGGAACAAGTAATTCCCGATATATTTAATACGCCATTGTTATGATTTTTTTTATTCATCGATATTCCTGACTGAGGCCACGAATAAACAGCCTTTAATCCAGGTTTTATAGCTGGTATGTTATTCTTTTTCGCCCATAATACAATTTTAATTATCTCCGGATTTATTCCATCATCGTCCCCTATTACACATAGATATTCACCTTCAGATAAATCTATTGCTTCACTAAAATTATCGATTGTTGAAATATTTGTATCAGTATACTGATATTTCAATCTTTTATCTTCATAAAACTCCGACAACATTTTTCCTAATTTATTAGTATCACTATTATTTTGAATTATCAATTGTATATTATCATGCGGAAATGCAAGAACTTGCCTCGCAACAGAAAATGCATACTGTTCTCTATTTTTGGTTGGCACTATAATTGATAATAATGGTTGTACCATGTTCTTCATACAGATCTCCTTTTTAAAATTTTTATCTCTCAAAAATTTCTATTAATACTAATTTCTGATACAGACTTATAGTTATCATTGGAAAACATTACACATTTATTAAACAACACTCCATCAATATAAACCTTATTTCTATATTGATAAAAGCCGCATTTTTTGTAAAAAAGTGCTAAATCCATTTTACATAATAAAACCAAATCCAAAGATAATTGCTTTGAGAAATGTTTACAAATGTTCATAAGCAATTTACCTATATCACTGCCTATCATAGCTTTATGGACACACACGTTTCCTACTCCTAAAATTGGCATAAAATTAACCCTTCTGTTGACTAAATTCATGTACGCAAAAATAGCATCTTTACTATCTAATATTAACAGGTGATAATCGTCGCCACTTATATTTGTATTTATCCAGTCAATCTGACTCTTATAAGAATATGGCCAGTGCTGTTGTTTAAGATTAATTATTTCATCTATAAGTAAATCACTAATCTCGGAATGTTTTACAAGACTAATCATGTAATTATTTATCATTTTCCTCCATCCACCAACCACAAGGTAGTGCAACAAACTTATTATTAAATTCACTGACACCAGCTAGCTCATTTGTATCGCCAAAAACACTATAACAGTTGTTGTTTAAGTGCACACTTGAAGCATAATACCCAAGTTTTCTGAACTTTAATATTGTTTCTCTTTTATTTTCGGAAAGCAAACCATATATCCAATAGTTGGGATATATCTCATGACGCTTTATAGGTTGAATTTTCGGGAAGTTTGTGTTCAAATATTCATCCCATTGTTGTGCATTTCTTCGCTGTTTTTTTAATATATTAGGCATTTCCTTCATCTGTTGAATGCCGATATAAGCGTTTACATCACTCATGGTTGCACTGTGACCTATCATTGTTATATCGCAATTCGGATTAATTTCTCCTATATCATCTCTAAAACGATTTCTATCTATACCACAATCACGAAGCAAAATGCTTTGATCATATAGAGATTTATCCTTAAATACAACTGCGCCACCGTCAACAGTATTAGGGATTCTAACTGCATTAAACGAAAATACTGTTACATCTGTTCCGACATTGCCAATCATATTTCCTTTGTATTCTCCGCCAAATGCCTCAATACAATCATCAATAACGGGGATTCCGTACTCTCTGCCTATTTCATTGATCTCATCAATATAGCCGATATATCCACAATAGTGATTGTGGATAATCGCCTTCGTATTTTTCGTTATTCTTTTTATGACACTATCGGGAGAAAGAGTACCCGTCTTCGGATCAACATCAGCCCATCTAACCTTTATTCCGACGGAAAGAAGCGGTTGAGTTGATGCAAGACATGCCATAGGTGATAGAAGTACCTCATCTTTGATTTCTATTTTAAGTGCGGATAATGCAACCAATATTGCCATATTATAAGAATTAGTTACTATCAAGTTAACAGCACCAATAAAACTAGAAAGATCCCTTTCAAATTCCCGAGCATATTTCCCATACGCAAGTGCACCACTATTTAATATGGCAATAAGCTCAGGAAGTTCTGGCATATGTGGTTTAAATAATGGGATCATACATGTCCTCCTTAGTGTTTCTTATGCGAGTGCTTTTATTTTCTTTCAGTTTCATTGTCAGGAATTTTATTAACATTTCCAGTACAAGTGAAACAATTATTGTCACGATTAGGGTTCCTGCAAAGACTACACCCCAGTTCCCTATAAAACGGCTTATTATGACTTTTACCGGCCAATGAATCAAATATGCCGAATACGATATATCACCAAGAACAATCAATGCGCATGAAATGTAGTTCTTTCCCGACATTTTTATCCGAGTCGCAAAGATCAATAGCGCCACTGACAACAGCGAGATATATAGGTATATATTGCAAGTAAATGCGTTGTTCAAATAGCCAGAGGAAGTCTTGTATAATCTATACCCATCGAAAAGTGAAACACCCGCATTCTGTGCAGTTATCCAAATGGATGTCACAATCAATCCAATACCAAATACTGCTACTATGGTTGGAAGCAGGCCCCTCCGTTCTCTCTTTTCGTCACTGTCCGCTTTATCCATATATATCGCTAGAATTGACCCGAGAGCGAATGCATCCGCATGAGCTAATGGGAAAAGCGATATGATCATTGGGTCGCCTACCGCAGTGGTTGTAACTATCCGCCACGCTACAGCTAAAACAATCATTCCCAGATTGAATGCCAGCTTTTCCTTTCTTGTTTGTAGCAATCTAAACGCAAACAACCAAAACAGGAAGCAGTAGAATTCGATTGATAGCGTCCAAGTGTGTGCCGTTAACCACTTCAAATCCGAGCTATACCCTGTTACCATCCAATTGATGTTCTGAGAAAATATCAATTGATAAAAGGAATCTAGCAAAGCAATCTTTTTTTTTGCAAGAACAGTTAATGCTACCGCGCCACAAATTAAACTAATGTACACCGGATAGAGTCGAGCCAGCCTATACTTAATATTCTCTATTATATTTATCTGCGTCTGTTCACCCTTGCATTTGCATAGTCTTCTTGTCAAAAAGAATGAGCTAAATACAAAGAATGATTCCACCCCCCCCACAAAATTTGGGAGCCGGGTACATTACAATAGAATGCTACGATGCCGATAAACAGAACAGCTCTTAGGCACTGAACGGCACCGTATTTATTTGCTGAACCCATATTTCAATCTTATACCTTTCCCGTCGCTAGCGTGTTTTCGTTACCAACCCTTCTTGATTACATCAACAATTCTTCCTCTTTCCTCTGTGGTCAGCCACCAACCACAAGGAATATGAACAAATTCTTCATAAAATACATCCAGATTTGAAAGTGTCCGTTCCGATGCAAATACTGTGTGTCTGTCATTTCTTAAATGAAGTGGTGAGGCTGAAATTCCATTTTCCTCGAGCTTTTCTATAAAATCAGCTCTGCGTTCTACTTTTATGGTATAAAGCCAATAGCTTGGTTCTGTATTATTATAATAAGGGATAAGGGTTAAACCCCTCACATCTTTCAGTGCTCCATCATAATATTTCCCATTTTCAATATACTTCTGTACATCGTCTTCTAAACACTCTAATTGAACTAAACCTATAGTGGCATTTACATTGTTCATATGATACTTGTAACCCGCCTCAGTGATATTATTTTGAAGTCGTGGTATTTTTTTATCAAGACCAAACCAACGCAGTTTTTTGGCTCTGTTGTACTCTTCATGGTTTTTCAGGCACAAAATACCACCATCGACAGTGGTCAAATGCTTAATAGCTTGGAAAGAAAAGCATGTGTATGCAGAATTATTGCCAACATATTTGCCCTTGTACTTGCTCATAAATGCATGTGCAGCGTCCTCAATAACCGGAATATTAAACTTCTCAGTAATGGCATTAATACTATCCATATCACACACCATTCCTGCATAGTGGACTACCATTATGGCTTTTGTTTTCTCATTAATAAGGCTCTCAATTGATTTTGGATCAATAAGTCCTGTATTAATATCTACATCTGCAAACACAATTTTTGCTCCAGTTAATGCAATGGTTGTATTCGTCGGTTCAGCAGTTAAAGCGGTACTTATTACCTCGTCTCCTTTGCCCACACCAATTAATAATAATGCTATATGTAAGGCAGCCGTTCCACAATTAACTGAAACACAATAAGGATTCCCAATTAAATTGGCGAACTTACCCTCAAATTCATATACTGCATCGCCTTCAGAAATGTAACCACTATAAAGAATACTCTCAAGCCTAGGCATAAGCTTTTCTTTCGGCGGCATATAAGGTTTTACAATAGGAATTATATTATTCACAAAAATTCTCCTTCAGTTAATATACTTTGGTTATTTATCTATTGTTCCTCCAACCATCTGCCTGTGGTAGAGCTTATTTTCTCCACACCATACGATTAACAATACCCACATAGCTTTGTATTATCTTTACAACTTTTACACTCACATTCTCATCAACATAATCTGGAGTCGTAACACCCAAATCACCGTTCTCATACATACTTACAGCTAGGTCAACTGCTTGAAGTACCTGCTCTGTTGTTATACTGCCGATAATAAAGTTTCCTTTTTCCAAAGATTCAGGTCTTTCAGTGCTGGTTCTTACAGATACTGCTGGAAACTTGAAGAACGAACCTTCCTCTGGCACTGTACCGCTATCAGAAACCACACAATAAGCATTCAATTGCAGATTGTTATAATCGGCAAATCCAAATGGCTGCAATGGTCTTACATTTTTATGGAACACCAAGTCTCTCTGCTCAATATATTTTTTTGAACGCGGATGCATTGAGTAAATAATCGGCATATTGTAATTCTCGGCCATTGCGTTTACCGCATTCATCAGCTCGAAAAAGTTCTTTTCAATATCGATATTTTCTTCCCGGTGGGCAGAGAGAAGAATATACTTATTCTTCTCCAGTCCCAACTTTTCAAGGACTTTGCTATTCTGAATTTTATCCATATTTGATCTTAAAACCTCAGCAATCGTAGAACCAACAACATAGGTCTGCTCTTTTTTGATGCCTTCAGCAAATAAGTACCTTCTGGCGTGTTCTGTATAACAGAGGTTAACATCACTGGTGTGGTCAATGATTTTTCGATTAATTTCTTCCGGCAGATTTTCATCAAAGCAACGGTTCCCGGCTTCTAAGTGGAAAATAGGTATTTTGAGACGTTTAGCCGAAATGACAGAAAGGCAAGAATTAGTATCTCCCAAAACTAGAACAGCATCTGGTTGCTGATCAACCATAAATTCATATGATTTTGCAATTACATTTCCCATGGTTTGTCCAAGATTATCTCCAACCACGCCCAAATAGAAATCAGGAGCCCTAAGTCCTAATTCTTCAAAGAACATTTCGTTCAGTGTATAATCCCAATTCTGACCTGTGTGAACAAGAATATGATCAAAATACTTATCGCACTTCTTAATGATTTCGGAGAGTTTAATTATCTCCGGACGTGTACCTACGATGGTCATCAGTTTCAGTTTTTCCATTTATCTATACCTCCTCAGAATACGTATCCGGTTTGTCTTTATCAAAAATCTCATTAGCCCACATAATAGTGAGCATATCGGTATCTCCAGTGTTTATGATATTATGTGTACATCCCGGTGGAATATCAATCACTTCAAGTTTTTGTCCACACACCCTATATTCCGATATATCATCAGTGCCGACTTTTCTAAGCTTAATAACCCCATTACCGGCTATGACAATAAACTTTTCGTTTTTCGAATGGTGCCAGTGATTACCCTTTGTTTCACCAGGCTTTGAGATGTTTATGGATACCTGACCCATTCCTCCAAAATGCAGAAGTTCAGTAAAAGAACCTCTTACATCGGTATGTGTTTGTAGCGGTATAGATAGTTCACTAGTAGGAAGATAGCTCAGATAAGTACTGTATAATTTCTTTATCAACCCGTCGACCATATCAGGTATATCCGCCCCTGATCTCATGGTGCTAAATGACTGAAGAATCCTTGCAACTTCTCCGACTGTCGTATTGTATATCGGTAAAATTTCGGTATCTACAGAATCTGCTTCGCTCGCCAACACAGATAAGAAAGCATCCATAATATCATCGATATACTGTAATCTCAACGGCGCATCAGGATTGTTTATTTGGATATCAAGTCCGTTTGCTATGTTATTACAGAAGGTAGCAACAACACTGTTTGAATTCGGTGGGCACCACTTTCCAAACTCATTAGCAAGCCTAAAGATATATGCTTTATTTCCAGTTGTTCTCACCCATTCTTGAACGCATTCCTCGGCAAGCAATTTACTCTGACCATATGCGCTACCATTTCCTGCCTGGCTTGATGATAGTAAGAGTAATGATTTATACTGGCTACCAATTAAATCAACTATCTGCCTAGTTGTATTAGTATTAATGTATTGAAAAAGAGTTTCATCATTTGAACGATAAACCGTCAGAAGGTGAAAAATAAAATCACTCACTTGAATAGAGCGTTCCAGTTCCTGAATGTTGTTGCAATCATTGATCGCTACGACATCATAAAAGCCTCTGTTCGACAATTCTGCCATTAGATTTTTACCAATGAAGCTGTCCGCTCCGGTTACTAGAATTCGCACTACTTTGCCTCCTAAGTATTCAATTCTTGCTGAATGAATGGCAGGGAAAGGAGTTTTTCTTTAATTTCCTTAACACTCAACCTATAAGTGTTATGAGAATTGTACTCATCCATTGTGGAAAGTCGTTCATCTCCTTCAATGAAGTACTTATCATAATTAAGATCCCTTTTATCAGCGGGAACTCTGAAAAATCCGCCCAGGTCTTCGGCGTGTATATATTCTTCCTTGGTCAGCAAGGTTTCGTAAAGCTTTTCTCCATGGCGGGTTCCTATAATTCTAATTTCATTGTCTGCATTAAATAATTCAATAAGTGCCTGAGCTAAATCCCCAATCGTACTGGAAGGTGATTTCTGCACCATGATGTCGCCTGCTTGTGCATGAGCAAAGGCAAAAACCACCAATTCTACTGCTTCATCCAGGCTCATCAGGAATCTGGTCATGTTAGGATCAGTTATAGTCAACGATTGTCCACTTTTAATCTGTTCTACGAAGAGGGGTATAACTGATCCTCGTGAAGCCATCACATTCCCGTAGCGAGTACCACAGATGGTTGTCCTCTCTGGTGAAACAGTCTTGGACTTGGCTACCAGGACCTTTTCCATCATGGCCTTGGAAATGCCCATGGCATTAATAGGATAAGCTGCTTTATCAGTAGACAAGCAAATTACCTTTTTAATCCCCTCATTGATAGCAGCGGTCAGAACATTATCGGTGCCAATTACATTAGTCTTAACTGCTTCGAGAGGGAAAAACTCACAGGAAGGCACTTGCTTCAGAGCAGCGGCATGGAAAATGTAATCAACATTATGTATAGCGTTTTTAACACTGGCGATGTCCCTTACATCGCCAATATAAAACTTTATCTTATCGTTTTTATATATCTTGCGCATATCGTCCTGTTTCTTTTCATCACGTGAAAATATGCGAATTTCACCAATATCAATATTTAGAAAGCGGTCAAGAACTGCATTACCGAAGCTGCCCGTGCCCCCTGTGATAAGTAAAGTTTTGTTTTTAAACATAATCGTTTTACCTCCGTAAATATCATCTATAATACTTTTTTGTTTTTACAATTTAAACTTCCCAGAAGAATGTATAAGGAATAATACCAGCAGAATGATAAGTGAAAACATAAAATTGAACTAACAACAACGCACAAATTACTACATAGCTTATCTTCCTTATTTGTTTATCTTTAACCTTCATTATAATATTGGTCACTAGTATGATACTAATAATATGAAAATACATCGCTGCTCTGAAGGCATTAGCTTGATGTATAGCTAATAATTGTATCGGAATACTGAAAATAATCATTTTAAAATATAACTGATCTGCAGCAGTTAATGATTTGTTAATAATTGGTTTTCTTTGTAAAATAAACGCAGCTGATGCAATTAATATTAATAAAATAAATGTGCTTATTCCGCCATATTCTTCAACATTGTATGCTTTTGTCGGCCAAAATACACTTTGGAAATATTCAATAATTGATGGTGCAAATCCGTAAGCAATAATAGTTAAAATGCCAATACCTAAAACATATTTAATATTCAACTCTAATTTATTTATTACTAAAAGCAAAAAAGTAATTATGGCAGATATGTGAAACATTGATGCAATACATGTCAAGAGAATAAATAACTTCGTCTCTTTGTTCAGCAATTTTTCTATTGCAAGAATTATAAAACATATTGCAATTGTTTGACGTAATCCTGTCATACTGAAGAAGAAGTACCCCATAGACAATAGCATCAAAAAACTCATAGCTGGTTCTTTAGAATTTTTATATACAAACCTTCCCATGACTACTGAATAGAAACAGGCTATTATTGTAAAAAATATTGTATAATTTGCTCCAATCCATCTGCAAAAAACAACAAATTTTTTATATAAAATTTCACTGCGAATAACACTAAGAAACGTGTCATAATTAAAACTATAGATTGAATTTAGATATTCATTTACATAACTTAAGGAATCAATCCCAACGTACATTGAACGTAGTCCAGAAACTAATATTAATAAGAGAGCTATTGTAATACAATATAACTTTTTTCCGTTGTTTTTTAATCGAAAAAAAAGTAGACGAAAAAGAAATACAAGTACAATAAGAAAGGTAAATATCATATGTTCTCCAACCTCATCGTTTGTTTGAAAAGCTACTTAGAAAATTATACGTATCTTTGGCTAATTTGTCCCATGTATATCGTTTTGAAATTTCCCAGGCTTTCCCTGAACAGGTAAACCGTAAACTATCATCAGTAATAAGCTTTTTTATAGCTTCATAAATTGAGTATTTATCCGAAGGTTGGAAATAAACTCCACCATCACCAAGAACATCTTTGAAACATGATTCATCAGAACTAGCAATTGCGGCACCTCTTGCCATTCCCTCCATCAAACCGTACCCAGTTGTTTCGATTGAACTGGGGTATATAAAAACATCCATCGCATCTATCATTTCTTTTATCTTTTCATGCTTTATCCAATCATGGAAAATTACATTTTCCTGCATGTTGTATTGTTTGATGAGCAATTCTAACTTTTTTTTCGTTTTAGGATCAGCTATGCCCACCAAATGTAATCGAAATTCGTTATTGTCTTGTTTCAACAAACTTAAACCGTGCACTAATTCTATTTGGTTCTTATATGGATAAATTGCGGATATACAGATCATTTCAATCGGTGTATGTATCGGTTTCGGTTCAATTGATTCTATACGATTCTCTTGTTCAATGCCAAAATAAGTTACTGTACTTTTATTGAAAAATATTATCTTATCTACCGCCTGGCTTCGTGAGGCATCACTTAAAAATATCACGCCGTCGGAACTCTTCATACTTTTTCTAACCTGATGTCTAAAAGCAAGCAAAGTCAAAGTTAACCAAGACACCCCCTGCCTCCATAGTTGTCGGCTATCGATATACAATTGATTATGCAATACCATCACTGTTGGATAATATTCTAAGCCTTTACGAATATAGCCGTTTAAAAATAACACTACATCAGGATTGTATTCGTTGATAAGTCCTATAAATGAACTACTTAAACATCTATTAAGAACTACCTCTTTCCCACGTTCGTTGGCTAAAGTAGTGGGATATATTTCAATCCTTTCGGCCACATCTACTATCTTGTTTGCTAAATCTTCACCACAAAACAATCTAATCTCAACATTCTCAGGGACAACATTTGCCGAAATCAAACCTTTAATATACCCAACAAGCCCTCCACTACCACCATTTCCGGCAATCATTGCTATTTTTATGTTTTGATTAACCTCCAACCTATTCAAACAATTTTTCACCTTTCATAATAATGCTTACCTAAAGGATTTTTTAAAAACATATGTCTGTTGATTTTATATAGTAACAGTATATTTACTACTTGATACTTTCAAAATCATTCCTTATTTTTTGTTGGACTTCGTTAATGTTGTGAAATTTTCTAGCAAAGAGATTCATTTTTCTTGCATTTTTTTGAATAATTTCAGGAGTATCTAAAATCTCTTTTAATATTTTTTTGATTTCTGCAGGACTAGTAACAACTAACGCAGCTTCTGTATCAATAATATATTGCATTGATGCAACATCTTTGGGACCAATTGCCATTACACAGTTTCCACTTTGCATACAATCAATTATTTTTGTTGAAAAAGACAATCTAGTTATTTCTCGTTGTTTTTTTTCAAAAGATTCGACATGTAAAACAATATCTGATTCACTTAAAACTTGCTTAACTTCTTCATAAGGGATACTACCTTTAACTATTGAAATTCCATTAATAGTTAAAGCATTATCCATTTCTTTAGTAGGTATTGTTTGCGTATATATTTCGAGTATTATTTTACTAATTTGTTGCTTATTTATTTGTTCAATTTCGCGGGCTAGAATTGCAAGTAATTTCCATCTACCATATAAAAGATTACCTGCGTAGGTTATTTTTATTGGCAAGTCTTTTATTTTGTTAATATCTCTATTTTCAAAAGAACAACCCTTCTGTAATAGATGAAATTCTTTATTAAATATTTCACTATATTCATTGCACAAGGGTTTTGATCCACCATACAATAAATCAGCCATCATTATTGATTGCTTTAACCATTTACGCATATAAAATTGATACAAGTTTTTTATAGGATTCCAGACTTTATAGCCATACATATCATCACCGAAAAACAGAACAATTTTTGCTTTTGTTTCCATATGACAATATTTAAGAATTTTATGCATATAATAGCCGTTATGCCCATGCATATAAATAATATCAGGATCAAATTCAGATAAAAAATAAGAAAGTTTATTGCTTTTCCAAATTCCTGAACTCCATAGCATCTCTCTGATAAATAATAATATTGTTGGCCTATAATTTTTAATATGTTTATAAATATCAACACTACTATTATAAGAATTATTATTTTTGTCTTTATTATTATATTGGAATATATCTCCTGCTTTATTAAAACTTATTAAGCCCTTGATAATGTCTCCTTCAGTTATCCTGAAATATTTATTGCAAATATTATTATCTGGGATCTCAGATCGACAAAATATATTTGCGACTTCACCTTTTTGCAAAGCACCCAAAAAGTTAGAAAAAGTATTTCCAGTAGCCATAGTATCATTCCATGCATTTACTGAAATGGTTAACACCTTAATTTTATTCACCATTATTTTCTCCATTTTTCATTAAGTATTTTAATCAATTCTGTTCTATATTCGTATATGGAGTCCATTGCTTTATGAATATTTTTTCTTATACTTTCATAATTTTTTGATAAATAATTAAATTTTCTAATTAATGATACGGCTTCCATTTCTTCAATTGGGATAACTAATTCGTATTGTTGTATATCTTTCATGATGCCAATTGATTTATTACCACCATAGGCTATTGCTATAGCTGGAACTCCAGAGGAAATCGAAAAAATAACCGAATGAAACCTTGTACCAATAATACAGTAAAATGTTGAATACAAAGACTTAAGTTGTCTGCAATTAAGCGTAGGATCCATTATGGTACCATAGGTACCAATTGAAAGCTTAGTTGTAATTTGCTTTATAGCTAGTGTGTCATCTTCGTGTGAGTTATTTGCAAGAGTATGCTGGATAAAAACTGGGAAATAACCTTTATCAATTATATATTCAGAAAATACAATCATCGATTTAATGTATACAATATAAAGGTCATGTCCATTTTTACTATTAGGGAATCGGTATGGACGAACAGTTATAGCTACGCATTTTTTATTATCAAAAGGTATATCTTTTTTATTCAAATATTCGTTAGTGTTTATTTGCTTATATGACTCTAAGTAAAATGCTAAATCTGGACATAATTTTGCACAATTACCAAACACACGATTTACATATTCTTCCGAAATACTCTCCCTGCACATTACTACTTTTGCGTTTTTAAAAACATATTTCATCATTGGTTTTACCATAAAACCGTCAAGTGGCCCGATTGAATTTGGCAAAATATATAAAGGCTTCTTTAAAACAATAGCAATAAGCATGTGATAAATATTGTAGTAAATGAAATATCCTGCAACCAACCCGCCATAGGACTGTAGAAATCCTCCACCCTTTACAAAAATAGCCTCCGACTGTTTATATAGTTCAATGGTATTTGTCTTCCTTTTTGAAAAGCTTGTCATTGGGAATTTAAGCTTTATTGCCATCAAAAGGAATAGCGAGCTAACCAAATCAAATATTGCAACTGAACCCCATTTCAATTTAAGCATAGTGTTATACTCTATGTTGTTTCTATTTTTATAAATTCTTGATGGATGTTCTAACAGCGGGTTGAAAATTTTAATACCCTCATTTTGTGATTGAGATGTAGGTTCATCTGAAGCAAGCAGATAATATTCACCATCAAAACCAGCCTCTTGAGCAAGCCTAATACTTTCCCATACTAAAGCCTGGTCACCACGATTATAATCTGAACAAGCTGGAATTATTAAATACTTTTTCAATGAAAGTCCTCCCTAAGATCTTTAATATTGTAAAAATTCGACGATATCAGATAACGCGTCTACCGCTCATCTCAATGACTCCTCATAAATTTGCGCTGTCTCTTGAAATACCAAGTCTTTACTGAACTTTTTGATGCATCCTATATTGGTTATTGCCATTTGCTTTCTTAGTTCTTCATCGTCAATAAGTAACCGCAGACCTTTTACATATGATTCTGTATCATCTGCAGTAAACAAGTAACCACCTTTACCATCCTTTATTAAATCGACATTACCCCTGATTTCCGAACAAACCACAGGCAAACCGGTAGCCATCGCTTCCATAAGTGAAACAGACAATCCTTCGTGATAAGAAGGAAAAGCAAATAAATCGGCTATATGTAAAATTTCAGGAATATCTCTTCTATATCCCGCTAAAATAACTCTGTTCGACAAATTTAGTCTGGAACAAAGCTCGCCAAGATAATTTTTTAAGTGCCCTTCCCCGCAAATCAAATAAAATAAATTTGGTTCATTAATTTTAGCTAATGCTTTTAATATAGTTACGTGGTTTTTGTTTTCATTTAATTCTCCAACTGAAAGCACTAAGAATGCATCTTTTGGTATACCTAGTTCTTCCCGTTTAGCTTCTTTATCTATCATCGTTTCTTGAATGGCATCAACATCCAACCCAATACCATGTATATATTTGGCAGAAGTTTTATTCCAAACATTCAGAATCTTAAGCTCTTCTTGATTCATTGCTAATACGGAGCTCATTTTGTTGCAAATCCATCTTTCAACCGGATAATATAACGCCCAACTTTTTAATGAACTTCCTTTATAAAAAGACATTCCATGTGGCGTAAACAGATATTTTGTATTACTATTTCTTGGCATTGCCATCCGTGTTATTAACCCGCCGGTTTCAGTATGAGCATGAATCATATCAAACTCTTCTTTGTTGAACAGATCACGGCATAGTTTAACTGTAGATAAATTTTTTATTAACGAGCTTCTTTGAAATGGTATCTGATGCACTATAATTCCCTGAGACTCAATGTTCTTTTTATACGATAAGTTATGCTGTACAACTTCCCTAGTACCACACTCGAAATTTGTAGCAATATGTATTTCACAATGTAACTTTTTCAAGACTTCAATATTTATTTTGTTAAATCGTTCATGCACCGACGACATTGGGGCCAGTAGTAATACCTTTTTCATGTTATTCCCCATCTAAAAAATCCTTGATGTTTTTAAACGTTAATTTCAACTCTTCCTTACCATATCTCTGATCAATAGTGATAGGGATAATATATCTGGATAACCAGTATTCAAAAGAATCTCTCTTCACCTCATTTAGTAGATAACTCCACCAGTGACCCTGAAAAATCTTATTCTCCAACAGCTTTGGCAAGATTCCATCATTCTCTACCACCAACGGATAAACCATCGGGACACAATCATTGTCATAGCACATTCGTGCGTTTAACATATTTATTCCATCAAATAGATGACAAGCTGTTTCATAGTTTTCTTTACGTTTATTTACGATAAAATCGTAGTTTGTTCCGTCTAATATTGCATGTGTCAATTTAGACATCTTTTTAATATCTGCAGCATCTATGCGATGCTCATTCACCATTCTCGCTTCATAGGTTTTTCCTTCGCATCCATACTCAATCCGTTGCAATAAAAACGAACTCGTGTCAGAAGAGTAATCCTGATCGTATTCATCTATATGCTTGGTTGCATTGTTGCCAATTACATATGCGCCATCAGGTACCCCGATGAATTTTCTTGCAGAGTAAACATTCATACACTCCTCAATAGGTTTCGCAAAGAATGCCTGCGAATTATCAATTATGACATTCTCGTACTTTTCAGCCAACTCACTCATTCTATTGTTGCTCATCATGCCGAAATAATTTACGAGGACGATTGCTGCATTACCACGGGATGAAGTAAGTGTCGGATTAAACTCACTATCAATGCCATAGTACTCAACTCTTAACTTCTTCTTATTCAGGAATTCTTGGACTGTTTTACACTGATAGTATGGCAAATAAACTGTATCGCAACCTAAGATCCGAACAGCATTATATATTCCAGCTCTTCCAGAATTAAGACGAGCAACATTGTTGCCAGTATAGTACTCGTGCCCTTTTCGAAATTCTAGTTCAATAAAGCTTCCTATTTCCATTATTCACACCTTCATCTGCGTTTCTATCCGCGCCCAGTCATATCCATGGTTGAAAAGGTAGTCCAAAATAGACATATTCGGCAGGAAATCCCCCCAGAGTTGGTTATAGGTAATGGGGTGATAATTGGTATACAGTAACTCAATCCCCCGTTCGCTAAAATGCTCTGGCACCTGGTATGCTCGTGCTCCGTTGCCGGATAGATATGCGCTGCCACCAAATGCGGCACAAATATCAATCACTCGCATTTCCTTATGAGTATTTAGTACTAAAGAAGATGCACGTTCGAACCTCGGTGATATGCCGAATCCCTCGCAGATTTGCCTAATAATAGCAATATTCATATCAGCCAAGTTATCATAGTCGGTCATAAGAAGCGTTTCGATTTCAGGGTAGATCGTTTCAAAGAACTTTGCTCTTGTATAGTTCATTTTCATAGTCTTTAGATGCTTCTGCTTCCAACCTAGATCATCTCTGGTCGTTACTTCTAAGATGATGTCTCCCAACGATTGTTTTACTGGAACTTTCAACCGCAGTTCACCTTGAGGGGTTTTAATTCGATTCCAATTATGGATGTTCTCATTGGAGTACTGTGCATCATCCAAAAATACAAAACAGTCACATTTAGCTATTTTATAAAAGTACCCTGGATATGGTATGTAATCCGGTTGATGTATTGCAACTATCATGAAATGTTATCTCCTGCCTTCATCCGTTTCAAGTCTGCGAAATCGTTGCTCCGGCTTGAAAGTACCGTCTTTATAGCTATTTTTTCTCTCTTCAGCAAAGGAGGCCCTGACATAGTTTCCATAATCAACTGAGTTTCGTTTGAAAACACCTTTTATAGTCGCAAACATTATTCTCACATCTAGCATGAAAGACACATTATTTGCATAATGTACCTCATATTCAAACTGTTTTTCCCAGGTTGGGGTGATATTATCATACAAAACTTCCGGTGGAGTAAGACCACCTCGCACTTTATGTCGTTGTCTTTCACATTCCGTATAATACGGTAAATACTCCACAAGCAAGGAACGTGGACCAACAATTGATATGTCTCCGTTTAGAATATTAATAAGTTCCGGCAGTTCATCGAGGGACGTGGCCCGCAGGATGCTTCCAAACTTCGTAAACCTTGCTTCATTCGGTAAAAGGCAACCGTTTTGGTCTCGTTCATCGGTCATGGTTCTAAACTTATACATTGTGAAGATTTTTTCGTTTTTCCCAACCCTTTGTTGTTTGAATATTATTGGGGAACCCAATTTTATGTGCACTAATATTGATACTATTATCAGGACCGGAGAGAGCAGAGTAATAGCAAAGAGTGAACAAATAATGTCTAAAAGCCGCTTTATGTATTTTCTATACATATTTAATCCTCATTTTACTGTCTACATGATTTGCCTTATTAATACAAATGCTTCTGCAGCCCTTACATTGATTGTTGAACCCCTATACTTCGCTAACGCTTCGATCGCTTCTAGTGATCTCGGATTTGGGAAGTCTGATAATTGGGATCCAAAGCACTCCAAGGCTCTAAATTTGTCGTTTAAGTAGGAAGATACATCGTTATATACATTCGGATTAAATGAATTTGCCACGTGAGGTGTATTCCACTCTGTCTCAGAAAGGGTTTCATAAGAATAAATCGCTTTAATCGTATGATCGTACTTAGGGCGCACAGCTACCATTGCAGCCTCAGCAATAATTTGATGGTCTTTTTGCATATCGCCAAAATGAGGTATGTAAACTATATCTGGTTTAACCTTTTGAACGACGTCCAATATCTTACCGTTAATTTCGTGCCGTGGAATTTGCTCCAACATTACTGCAGGAAATTCTAGGAAAAAGGTCTCAGTTACCTTTAGTAAGTTATGGGCCTTTACGGTTTCCTCTCTTATCTTTGCAACATATACATCATCAAAAATCGGCTTGGCACCCTTTGTAGCAATGCAAACAAAAACTTGATCCTGCTGAGCAATATACTTTGCCATCGTTGCTCCAACACCAAGTATCTCATCATCGGCATGCGGAGCTATTACTAAAACATTCATACGACCAC
>Ga0209639_1001760_pt1 | contig 19574 bp, 10 predicted proteins | sample EPASupsiteHSE605_FD_187268 | JGI IMG/M metagenome (GOLD analysis project Ga0209639, IMG submission 187268) | Bioremediated contaminated groundwater from EPA Superfund site, New Mexico - Sample HSE6-05 (SPAdes) (version 2) | ecosystem: Environmental > Aquatic > Deep subsurface > Groundwater >...
GCGTTCCGTCGTTCTTGCGCCACGGTGTAATCGAATCCCGCGGCGATCGCCACCACGCCGGTCAGCCCCGGTACCGGCGTCGGAGTGTAACGGCTTGTGGTCGTGCCGTCGCCGAGCTGGCCGGAAGAATTATAGCCCCAGGCCACCAGCGTGCCGTCGTTCTTCAGCGCCACGGTGTGACTGTTTCCCGCGACGATCGCCACCACTCCGGTCAGCCCAGGTACCGGCGTCGGAGTGTAGCGGCTTGCGTTCGTGCCGTCGCCGAGTTGGCCGGAGTAGTTATAGCCCCAGGCCACCAGCGTGCCATCGTTCTTCAGCGCCACGGTGTAACTGTCTCCCGTGGCGATCGCCACCACCCCGGTCAGCCCCGGTACCGGCGTCGGAGTGTAGCGGCTTGTGTTCGTGCCGTCGCCTAGCTGGCCGGAATAGTTATACCCCCAGGCCAACAGCGTACCATCGTTCTTCAGCGCCACGGTGTGGTATTGCCCCGTGGCGATCGCCACCACCCCGGTCATCCCCGGCACCGGCACCGGCGTCGGAGTGAGCCGGTTTGTGGTCGTGCCGTCGCCTAGCTGGCCGGAATAGTTATCCCCCCAGGCCACCAGCGTGCCGTCGTTCTTCAGCGCCACGGTGTGATTGGACGCCGCGGAGAGCTGCGGGGTGACCGTTGGGGATGTGTTCTCGATAAAGACGGCAACAATGGCATGGTCGGCTGATACGTTGGTAATGTTATAACTGTTGCCGCTAACGCGTTCCGTCACGGAAAAACCGTTGTCTAACAGAATCGCCAGCCGATAACCAGCGTCCGGTGTGATGATGAATGTGGCATTACTGCCATAGTTGGCCGTGGTGCTTGTCGGGGAGATGCTTCCGTTGCCGCCGGTAACCGAACCACTTATTGAGCAGATACTTTTAGCAAAGGTGGCGACCACGGTATGGAAGTCCGTGATGTTGCTGATGGTGTAGGTGCTGTCGCCAACGTTGGCCTTGACATCGGTGCCGTTGTCGGTAAGGGTGTCCAGAAGGTAGCCGGAGGCCGGAGCAATGGTCAGGGTGGCGCTGCTGCCGGTATTGATTGCGGTGTTAGCCGGAGTTATGGTCCCGTTGCTCCCGCTGACCAAAGAGATGACGTTGTAGGTATTTATGTTCAAGGACAACCGCGGTAACTGCGTCGGAGTGAGACGTTTTGTGGTCGTGCCGTCGCCCAGTTGGCCATAAGTGTTAGGGCCCCAAGCCAGCACCGAGGCGTCGTTCTTCAGCGCCACGGTGTAAGCGTACCCCGCAGCGATCGCCACCACCCCTGTCAATCCCGGCACCGGCGTCGGGGAGTAGCGGCTTGTAGTCGTGCCGTCGCCGAGCTGGCCGTAACCATTATGACCCCAAGCCACCAGCGTGCCGTCACTCTTCAGCGCCACGGTGTGAATGGATCCCGCGGCGATCGCCACCACCCCGGTCAGCCCCGGTACCGTCGTCGGAGTGGAGCGGCTTGTTCTCGTCGTGCCGTTGCCGAGCTGACCGAAAGAATTATAGCCCCAGGTCGCCAGCGTGCCGTCGGTCTTCAGCGCCACGGTATGAGAAGATCCCGCGGCGATCGACACCACCCCAGTCAGCCCCAGCACCGACGTCGGAGTGGAGCGGCTTGTGGTCGTGCCGTCGCCGAGTTGGCCGAAATAATTATAGCCCCAGGCCACCAGCGTGCCGTCACTCTTCAGCGCCACGGAATGAGAAGATCCCGCGGCGATCGACACCACCCCGGTCAGCCCCGGCACCGGCGTCGGGGTGTAGCGGCTTGTGGTCGTGCCGTCGCCGAGTTGGCCGTTAAAATTATAGCCCCAAGCCACCACCGTGCCGTCGTTCTTCAGCGCTACGGTGTGGTATTGCCCCGCGGCGATCGCCACCACCCCGGTCAGCCCCGGTACCGACGTCGGAGTGAGGCGGTTTGTGGTCGTGCCGTCGCCGAGTTGACCTTGACTGTTATCCCCCCAGGTCACCACAGTGCCGTCGTTCTTCAGCGCCACAGTATGATTATACCCCGCGGCGATCGACACCACCCCGGTCAGCCCCGGCACCGGCGCAGGGGTGTTTCGTTGAGTGGTCGTGCCGTCGCCGAGTTGGCCGTAATAGTTATACCCCCAGGTCACCACCGTGCCGTCGTTTTTCAGCGCCACGGTGTGAGCGTACCCCGCGGCGATCTGCAGTGTAGCAGTGAAGGATGCAACCACGGTATGGTTGGCAGTAATGTTGCTGATGGTATAGCTGTTATCGATGACACCGGCCGTGGCATCAATGCCGTTGTCGGTAAGCGTGGCCAGCCGGTAGCCGGTTGCTGGCGTTAAGGTGAATGTTGTGCTGTCGCCGTAGTTGACGGTTGCAGTGGTGGATGTGATTGTTCCGTTGCCGCCAATGACAGATGCAGCCATGCTGTAGGTGTTGACGGCAAATGCGGCCACAACGGTATGGTTGGCAGTAATGTTGCTGATGGTATAGCTGTTGCCGATGACACCGGCCGTGACAACAATGCCGTTGTCGGTAAGCATGGCCAGCCTGTAGCCGGTAGCCGGAGTTATGGTGAATGTTGTGCTGTCGCCATAGTTGACAGTTGCGCTGTTGGGCGTGATTGATCCGTTGACGCCACTGACAGATGCAGTCATGCTGTAAGTGTTGACGGCAAAGACGGCCACAACGGTGTGGTTGGCCGCGATGTTGCTAATAGTATAGGTGTCACCGCTTACGCTATCAGTGAGATTTAAACCGTTGTCGGTGAGCATGGTCAAGTGGTAGCCGGTTGCTGGCGTTAGGGTAAATGTTGTGCTGTCGCCGTTGTTGACAGTTGCGTTGTTGGGCGTAATTGATCCGTTGCCGCCAATGACAGATGCAGTCATGCTGTAAGTGTTGACGAAGACGAATGAGTTCCCGGCAAAGTTGAAAGCGTTCCCGTAAAGAGTGGTGAGGTTAAGGTAATGCGAACCATCGTTCTTGGAAATCCCGGAACCGAAGTCCTTGGCAACCGCGGCGGTGAAGCTCTTGTAGTCGATCCGGACATTGCCATTCGGGTACAGCACCACCTCGAAGGTATTGGGCTTGTAGTACCCCTCCTCACTGTAGGTCTCGGCCTGCCACTCGATAACTACCCGCTCGGGGTTGGTCTTATGCTGGATGAAGACTCCGCCGTAGTAGTAGGAAGAAAGGTCGTTGTTCCAGGCGGCAATGACCGGCCCGCGACCGGTGGTGGCCAGGTTGAAGGAGTGGGCGGAGCCGGTGGCGGCGAACCAGACGTTGCCGTTGGTGTCGACGGTTATCTGGCTGTAGGATTGGCCGTAGAAGGTGAATGACCAGGGGAGATTATAAGAGACGCTCGATTCATCACCATAGGTATAGGTACAATCAGCATTACTTTCCTTGGTTCGATTGGCATCAGTGCCATCCCAGGCCACTGCCACTTCGGATAATTGATAAAAACCATCCGTCGCTGCCGACGCACCAGACCAAGAAAGAAGCAACAGTCCTAGAAGTATGATGGCGATGATCCCCGTCTTATTCATCTTCCACTCCTTTTGATTACAACGAATCACAATCACTAAATGCTGACTACCGGATTCCAAAAGTAATCCAAATGATCAGTCTAACTCTGATCATTACCGGTTCTATTATTCCGAACCTTTACTTTCTCCTTGCTTATGGCTGGACCTTCAGCAACTTTTTCGGACGAATACGGTTGTCCTTAATTGAGGCGGGCTGAGTCTGGGTCGCGTTCGTAGCATCATCCTGAGGAGTTGAAAGGGACTTCTCTGATTGATCAACATGCACAGGACTTTCGAGAAACCTGCTTTTGATTATCTCCTCAGAACCGGGTATGGCAGTGGCAATAATAGTAACTCGGCCGACAATTTCCTCTTTCCTGTCTCCTTTGGGGCTAGCAGTTGTAATCTGCTCTCCCGAAGGAGATGTTTTAAGTACAGCTTTGTACGTATCCTTAGTATCTTTTATGACCAGAGAGAGGCTGATAGTATCAGGGCAAATTTGTGTCTCGTCCCGAAAGGAGATCCTGCTATCCTGATTCTCATCCAGCGCCAGCAGGCGGTTGAATATCAATGCTTCAGTACCATAATCCTGCTCAAGTTTATGCTGAAGAAACCATGTGAAATCAGTAACCTTCCCTTCGTGCTCAGTAGTCATCAACGGTCTATGTTGAACCCCGACGCCAGGTCCACCGAAAAGTGGTATTTCCGCGCTTTTAGGGTCGTAAACATGTGCCGCCAGCACCTCAGGCGTGTTGTAGAATTTAACAGCATGGAAGGGATATCGTCTTTTAGACGATTTAGTATCTAATCGTTCGTTGCCACAACCCAAGAGTGCAATTCGGCCAGTTAGTTCCGTATTGGAGCCGTTAGGCAATTCGACCTTCGAGCCGCTTTCCAAAGCGTACCATAAGGCGTCGGCCTGGACATTCCCGGTAAGAAACAGCATACTGATGCTGAATACTGCTGACACTGCTGAAATCCGAAAAGAGTATTTGCGTGATTTTGATTCAGACATTGGTCACCTCATAAGAGAATTTGTTGTATAGGATACTGTTTGTCGATTATCGCGGTTTGGTTATCTTGAGTGCTTTTCAAACCTTCTCAGCGAACGCTTAATGGAAGAATGATTTCTTTCTGCGCTGAAAGGCCATAGGTGCCTGTACATGCGCTCCCTTCTTTTCCGCAGTAGAGATGGACTTGAATTTCATATGCCTTCGTGCTGTCTGTCGGCGCCTTGAGCTTAACCAGCCAGGCACGTCTGGCAGGATCGTATTTTACTACCGCATTCTGAATGCCTGTGCGGGGGACATCATAGAGTGTAGCACTTACATAGAAACCATTTGCTTGTTCAACATCCATCTTGTCAGACTTCCCTTCAAGATAGAAAACAATGGGTTCTTGCGCGCTGTAAACCTCTTGGTAACCTTCAATCTTTGAGATTTCAAAGCGTTCGGAAGTCTTCCACCCTGGATATTCGCGAGCAGTCGTGACAGCAATAGCCGGGATGTAACTTGTGGCTACAAGCAATAAAGCAATCAGCAATTTCTTCATGGTCTTCTCCTCCTTATTTGCTCTCAGCGGCAATTTTGTTCAATTGGATTTCATCACGCAATTTACTTGTTTCCAACTCAGCCAGTTTCATTTCTTCCTTCGTAAACTTAACGGCTATTTCTTTGACATTCGGGTCATTCCTGCTTGTTATCTGGCTGAACCAAGCGAATGCTTTAACAAGATCCTTTTCTACCCCTACGCCGAGTTTGTACTTATTGCCCATCGCTACCGCAGCCTGCTCACTACTTTGCATTGCCGCCATGGAATCCCATTTGGCAGACTCTGTCAATTTCGAGGAACTTGTCCCACTTGAAATAAATCTTCCGACATTAAACTGAGCTTCAGGATGGCCTTGTTCGGCAGCTTTTTCGTACCATTTACGAGCTTTCGCATTATCCGGTGCGCCATGGGGCCAGCTTTCATACAAACGTCCAACTTGGTACTGAGCTTCCATATCCCCTTCCTCGGCAAGCTTCAGCATTTGCCGACGATCTTCCGATTCACCGTATGGTTTCTGCTGCCGGGACTTATCGTCACGCTTTTCAGATGGGAAAGCCCATTCACGCCACTTTTCAAACCCATCCCGATCATCCCATGCCTCCAGATACGGATGGTTATCGATCCGTCTGAAGAGTTCCCGGGCTGTTTCCTTGTCTCCTGCAATGCAGGCGGATTTGCAGAAGTTGTTCAGAAGCCACGGTGAGCCGGGGAAACTCTTTTCCGCATCGATGAAGCCCTGCTTCATCAAGGGCCAGGAGACACCGGGAGCATTGAAGGATGTAAATTTCTTATACTTCCATAACGGCCAGAGAAAGGCGCGTGTATACAGCGTTTTCCCTTCCTTCTCAGGGTCTAATTTGAGTATTTCCTGCGCAAACTGCTGCCACTCCCCCTCTTCGCCATGCCATCTTGGTTGAAGATATTCAACCTTGCGCTGGTAATAAGAAAAGTAAGCAGGCTCAAATGTAATAGCCTCTTGAAACAATGCTTCAAACTGCGGTCTTGGTAAGCCCTGTGTCTTGGCCAGAGACAGAAGATAATCATAACGAACCGGACAATCATCTGCGCGGTTGGAAGGTTTTGCCGCAAGCAATGAATAGGCTTTCTGAATGCGTTCCGCCAACAAACGCCAACCTTCATCACTGACACTGTCTGCGTAACCGCCACCACGCGCATACATTCCGAACGAAATCCAGGCCTCACCCGCGGCAACCTTCGCGGTGATTGAATCAGGAGATTTTTGCATCCACTTGTCCATCTTGGCGAGGTAACGTTTCCACCCGTCAGCAGACTTTTCAAACGGGCTAGACAGACCGTTATAAAAAAATTCCAATTTCCAGACTCCGTCAGGGAACCTCGCCTTGGTTTTCCTGAATTCACCGGACATTTTTTCCAGGTCGTCGAATTTCTCCCGATACAACATTTTCAGAACGGTACGCTGCAGATGCTGCCGTGCAATTGGCCCATCAACCACCTGTTCCGAGGCAATGGAAAGAGTCGGGACTTGGAAAATAACGGCTAGCAAAAGAGCGCAGATTATGACTTTTAATTGTTTCAATTTGACCATCTAGTGTTTAATTGCATAAGTTGGCTATCGTATTCCTAAGTTGAGCGCCTCTGACTTCTCGTTTGCGCCAAACAAATGGAGAAGCAGATTCGTTATAACTGGCAATAAAGGCTTCAATTGCTTTTGTCAGCTGCTCTGTGCTTGAGAAACTGGCTCCTGATAAGGTTTTACGGCTAAGGATTCCAAACCATATTTCTACCTGATTGAGCCAACTGGCCGAGGTCGGTGTAAAGTGAAAGTGGACATTGGGATGTAAGGCCAGCCACTCCTCGTTTTTCTTGTGAGTGCAGTAATTGTCGAGAATCACATGAATATCTTTATCGTCTGGAACTGTTGACACTATATCGTCCAGAAACGCCTGAAAGTCTGGCCGCTTTTTAGTCACAGTCGTTTTCGACTGGATAGTTCCGGCGGCCACATCGAGTGCTGCAAATAGGTTGATGACGCCATGTCGCTTATAGGTACTCTTGAGGCCGCGAACAATTTTACCGCTGCTTGTTTGCACATAGCCGGTTGATCGCTCCAACGCTTGTATAGATGGTTTCTCGTCAATACAAAGGACCAATGCTTTCTGGGGTGGCGCCAGGTACAAGCCGATTATGTCGGCTGATTTTGCTGAAAATTCAGGATCAGTGCTGACGCACCACGAACGGTGCCGCCGCAGCTGAATGCCTTCTTTGCGCAGTATACGCCAGACAGCATCATCTGAGACCGCCAATGCTTTAGCCAGTGTACCGCCATCCCATACCGCCAGGCCTGCTGGCGGTGACTCTTCCAGTTTGGCGAGTATACGCTGTCTCAACTCTGTTGCTGGATATTTAGCCGGCTTGCCTGAACGGGGCTTGTCATATAAACCCGAAATACCTTGAGCAGCAAAGCGTCTACGCCAGATGCCTACGGTCAAGGATTGAGTGTCAAGCTCAGCGGCGACCTCATCGTTGCGCTTGCCGGACAGGCAGCTGAGTATGATTTTGGCACGTTCCACAAGACGTATTTGTTCGGTCCGGCTTCTGCTTATGCGCTCTAGCTCTTGCACGACCTTAGGTTCACAGGTTAGCGATATGGCAACTCTGGGCATATGACACCTCCATCTTTAGTGGGATGGAGATATTGTAATACTTATATTAATTATTGCAACTAAACACTAGTTGTCCTCTGGCAAAGGCTGACCCTGTCAATTCTCCAAGATCTCTATGTCCATTGTATTGTATCAGCAAACAGGTCTGCAAATTTCTGACGCGTTGCCGACAACATTCTCACAGAGGGCTTATGCCGTTATCATCCGTTCTAATGCATAACGGAAAGAAGAACCTAGGCCTACTTCATCGTCTTCTTCGAAACCTATAAATTTGATTTCCGTGTCACCGCTATTTTGTCTCAGAGCAAGAACACCTTTACCCTCAATTTCCGCTAAAACATAATAATTACTCCTCTCCATCAGGAGATCACGAATTTCTGAGAGGCCCAATATACAACATCCATCAAGTTTCATTCCCTCCGTTTGTGTAACAAGCTCAAGGTAATCACTTGGCAATTTTATGGCAAGCTTGCTTATGACATCCTCGCGTTCTGTCTTAGGAAGTGGTTCTTTAAGATCAGTTACATGCCACTTCACTGCTAGCGCCAGTATCCAACCCTGGAGTGCATTAATGTTAACGCTATCCTTATGCTTTGTTTTAGCTGGTCTCATTGGATCCACCAACAATTTTACATTTATTATTTCAACCTGGTCTGCAATTAGACCTTTAGGGCTATAACTAAATTCAATAGAAAATAAAAACCCCTTGATCAACCAAATAGCAACATCATATTTAGTGTGATTATCAGTATTACTTATTAAGATAGACGATAGTTTCACCTCTTCTTGGTCAAATGGGAATCTTAAACACTTATCGTAGAAAGCCTTGCCATTTCTCATGCAGTATAGATTTACTTCTTTGTTCAAAGCATGCCGCTGCACAAAATTGATCTGTTCTATTTGCTTCTTAAATAATGATTGTGCGTCTGGTGCTAGATGGCTAGCAACAGCGCTTAATAGCTTCTTCTCTAAAGAGTTTAGTGGCGGAATGAGCCAGTTAAATAAAATACGTATATTCATTTTACCTCATTATCATCCATAGATTCATTGATAGAAATTGATGCGCCGCCATAACCGGCGCCTGCCCCGGTTCCCAATATGGAATTAGGAAGCCGTTTCCATTGCTGACTGATTACATTCGGCATTGGGTTTTCAGCTTTCCATATACGGGACATAAATCGGTATCTGTAAGGATCTGATAGCGCATGCTCAGCCTTTGTCACGTAATTACCATTCCACAGTGATCGTGAACCTCCCATTCTCGCAGGAATCCAGTGAGACAATTCCTTTCCGATTGCCTTAGTACCTGCTGCTCTCAGACCTGCGGCACTACCTAAAGCTAAACTATGTGCAATCCCGGCTAGTTCACCTGCCTTATATGCCGTTGAGCATTTATTAACGGAATCGTCATAACCGAAATGTTGACGAACTTTTTTTGTAGCGCCTAATGAGATTACATCCCCCATACCAACAAGGAAAGTGGAGGCATCATATACAAAGTCACTGACTGATTCTAACCCTAAGGGGTCAATAAAATTTACAGGATTCTCACCCGTGTAAGCATAGACATTTACCCCACCCGCAAACCCAATCGATAGGGGGTTGCCTTTCTATAATCTTTAAGGTCTTTTTAAGAGATTTACGGTTATAGAATGTTGAATTCCCCATTGATCTTCCATTCATATATGTAATCATTATTGTACTAATGTAATAATCAGGTCTGTTAAAAAGTATATTGCTTGAGCGGTTAAAGAAACCAACTCAGGAAGTTGCGATGAGCCACGTAACTGCAAAAGCCAAGGTGATTCAGGATAACACAGGCATTGAACTTGAGTTCCCCGTCATCGTTACTGAACACGGAGTGCTAATCCCTTTAGTTGACTACTTCCTGGAAAAAGTTCATGCCCGCAGTTATTCCTGGATGCAGAAAGTTGTTCAGGCAGTTGGCCTCCTTTTTGATTATCTAAGAGCGAATCAAAACTGTTTCAATGAACCCAAAGTTTTGTTTACCGCTTTTGCCCAGCGTCTTCATCGAGGCACCATTGGTGAGAGTGGGCTTGACCCAAGTGGCCTTTACTGGCTCCCGAAAAAAGTGCAAAACGCACGGCAACTTGTGCTCCTGTTGAGTGATTTCACCGAATGGCTGGCTGATCGATCCGGTACCACGCCACTTAACCCGTTGCGACCCGCATCTCGATATGAGGAGATGCTGAACTGGGCCGCCTACCATCAGAGACACAACCGAGCTTTTCTAGCTCATACCTGGAATCGTGACAGGGCATCTGGAACCGCAAGAGAAGCCCGCCAAACTCAATTAAGATACTTGCCATCAGCCGTTCATTCCGATGTCAAGTTCTTCCCTGAAAGCAAGATTGGTGACCTGCTGTTCAAGGGATTTATTGTTCCAGGTCGGCAACAGAGCCCTCGAATCGAAGACCGGCTGAACCTGCGGGACATCCTAGTCACCATCTTGTTGCATGGTGGCGGAGTCCGAGTCTCCGAAGCATTCCACCTGTATGTCCACGATGTGCAACCCGACCCTCTTGATCCCACAGTTGCTATGGTTCGCATCTACCACCCGGAAGAAGGACTGGCACCAGCCGATTGGCCTGATGCTAAGGGCAAACCCTTTGTCGGTAACCGGAATACCTATCTGCGCGGCAAATATGCCATGCGTCCTCGTACGCAATATCCCAAAGGCGGCAGTCTTCACGCGGGCTGGAAAAATCCGCACCTTGACCATCAGCGAAACCTTTATATGCACGTCCACTGGTTTCCCAGGGACTGGGGCAGGTTGTTTTACAAACTTTGGAACCTCTACCTGCTCCAACTGGTCCAAGTGGACCGTCAACACCCCTTTGCTTTCGTCTCCTTTGATGGCAAGCGTGCCGGAGAACCTTATTCCATCGCTTCCTACCGAGATGCCCATACTCGCGCTGTCGAGCGAATTGGCCTTATGGTTGCCAAGATGGAAGGCACCACAGAGCACGGACATCGGCACGCTTACGGTCAAAGAGTCAAAGCGACCAAAGACCCGTTGATTATCAAGGCAGCATTGCATCACAGGTCACTGGAGTCACAACTGGTCTATACCGAGTCTCATATCGCCGAAGTAACACAGAAACTCGCTGATGCTGCCTGCATTCTGGACTCTGGCCAGTCAATCCAATCGCCTTTTGACATCACCGTTTACGGCTTTGAGAACGTGGACCCATTAGGTCTCCTCTCCGGTCCCAGGCCAAAACTGAAGAACGGGAAATAACATGACAAAACGCAAACCCTTTGTTTTGGTAAAGTCCAAAGACCTGGAGTTCAATTACGTACTCGCCATTGACTCTGAAATCGAGCCTTGGAGGGTATTCGCCTCTTCCTGGTTCGACAAGCAGATCCACGGTAGAAACATGAAGAGGCAAGCACTCGACAAATTCCTTTGCAACTTCCTCCCTCAACTAGGCCCAGCTAAGCTTCCCCATGTATTCTTTCTCAGAAGCACAAAACTTCCAGATATTAGGGATCAATTGCAGGGGATTCAGCCTAAAGGGGTTGTTAAGATCGTCAATCATGTCCACGACTTTTTGAACTGGATAGTAGATGAAACAATTGCCGTAGAAGATGACCACGGCCATAGAGTCACACCAGCCGAATTCCACAACCCGATTCCGCGTCTCAAAAACTCAGGCATCGTGTTGAGCGAAACGGTCAGGACTCCTCTGCCATATCGATATATCAAAGAGCTGCGCGACATTCTTTGCCCAGGAGAACACTTCCGTGACTGGAAGTGGGCTCATCACGCCGTAGACCACAACACATATGGTGACTGGTTCGAAATCAATCCCAGCTTAATCGACAAGAACGACCCCGATTGCGTATGGCGAATTCGAACTGCCAATCTGTACAACAAGGACTACTACGCAAAAAGTGGTGGACCGTATAGACTTGGCGGGAGAGAAATCTACGAAATCTGGTCTCCTGTCCGCGCTATGGTTATCTACGTTAAGCTTCAATTACCCCTTCGTACCACACAGGTGCGCATGCTCGACAGCGGCGAAGCCGATACCTGGCGTTATGAGGATGGTAATTGGAACCTTAATGACCGACTACTCGCACAAGGAACTGTTAAATCTCCCGTCGAGAAAGGCGTCTTCCGCCGTCTTATTAACCCCGAAGACGGCAAAGTTTTAACCGGTTTTTTCATCAATACAAACAAAACAGCCGACATCTACCGGGTTGAACAAGAAAAAGGATATGTAATCCCCTGGCAGCATGATGCCGTCCTCTATTGGCTTGAAAAACTCCGCAACTGGCAAGAAAAGTTCAACCAGATCAAGGCCCCTGTTCCATGGACAGAACTCGAACTCAAGCATATCGGCGAAATAAAGTCTGACCAAGTATTGACTGACAAGGGGAACTCCTGTTTCCTCTTCCGGGACGCTGCCGCCTGCAAGGACATCTGTGATCGGGCAAAGCCGATCACTTTAAGCTTTGCAGAAAGAATGTGGTTTCACCTCTTATCCGAACTAGAGACCCGTTGCGCCGCGAGAGGAGAAACCCTCAAAGACGGGTCGCCACTTAGCTTCGTTAAGCAAGGTTCCTATGCAACAACTCTCTTTCCCCTGCACTCATTACGTGTGTCACTAATAACTGCATATGCTTTGGAAGGTGGAGTTCCGATGCCCATTCTCTCCAAGCTTATTGCCGGCCATGCCCGTCTCATTATGACCATTTACTACGTGAAGGCAGGAGTGGCACACGTCACAGAACTCATGGATGCGGCAGAAAGACGAATCCTAGAGACGGATCAGCAATCGTTCCGTCGCTTCCTAGCCAATGCCAACTATGACCAAATTGAATCCAGAGCGGCATTCAACACTACTGATGCCTTATCAGTCATCACCCAACGGAAATCCTCGGCAAGCATGGTAATCGAAGACAGGGGGATATGCCCAATGGGTGGTTCAGGCTGCGATTGTGGAGGAGAGAGAGTCAATCAATCAGTTGTTGACCCAAGACAGAATCTCTATCTACCCGTACCTGGCTATCCTCTTGAGAAAAACTGTGTTCGTTGCCGTTTCTTTATCACCGGCCCTGCTTTTCTTCCTGGTCTTCAAGCTCACTTCAATTCAATCAGTTTCCAACTCAACGAATGTTCAACGAGGTATGTCTCGATGGAGGAACAAATCAAGAGCTTGGAAGATTACCGCCATGCCTGCGACGAAAAAGATTTGCCGTTCTCAAAATCGGAGGAGCTGAACAAGCTGTATCGTCTTTATGAGCAGGAAGCCCAGAAGGCTGACAAGCTTGCCAATGACCTGAATGCAACCTTGAGGCTTATTGACCGTTGCATGAAACTCCTCGAACAAGCGGAAACCGATAGCAGCATAAAGTTGGTTCCTGCTGGCGGCATCAGTGACGTGAAGTGGGCGCTAATGGAAACCCAGTCCGACCTGCACCAACTGGAGGTGATCTGCGAGAATGCCATATTCTATCTCGAAATTGACGCCAGCAAGGCTGTTCTCCGCCGTAGTCAGATACTTGATGCAATGCTGATGATGAATGGCCAAACTCCTGTGTTTCTAAAACTGACACCAGATCAGCAGCTTCGAGTCGGTAACGAACTCATGACCCTTATCAAGTCCCGTACTGGATCTTTAAAAGGTGCCGTTGAGTTCGTCGAAGGTGGCAGCAGGCTAAAGGAGTACGGTCTTCTGGATGAAACCATAAACCTCCTCGGGTACGGAAAGAACAACGACCTGCTCAAACTCCATGCCTCTGCAATTCAGATGACGGCAAAACAGCCTATCGTGCTGCTTGATACAACAGGAGGTGCCCAATGACACCAGATGAACTTCTCGAACTCCTTAAATCAAAATCCAATGCCCGCAAGCAGCGTTCGCTCGACATAGTTAGCGGCATCTGCAAAGAACAACTCGACAGGAGTAGCCGTGACTTCTCTATTGCAACTATCGGTCGCCTGTCATCAGAACAAGGTGGCCCATCACCTCAGACGATACGCAATAAAGGTGGCGACGATTTCCGGACACTGATCGCCACCTGGGCTGAGCATTCAAAGGGAGCAATGAAAAAACCTCCCAAAATCCAAGAAAGTGGCATTAGCTCCATCCTGGGCAAGATAAGCGACCCTGCGGTGCGATCGATTGTAGGGTCCATTCTGGCGGCTAATTCCAAACTTCAGAGAGAGGTAAATCTGCTGAAGCAGCAAGCCGAGATTGTAATTGATCGCCGCACAATCCCGCTCTCAACAACAAAATATCAAGATCCCCAGTTAACTGGCATTATAGAAAGCCTTACACCAACGGAATTAGCTGCTCTATCACATGCCATTTCCACCGAATTAATGGAACAAGAAGGGTGGAAGATAGAGAAGAATGGCCGTATAATAAACAGCCATGGACGAACAATCTTCAAAGCAGGGTTTACAATTGCCCTCGAAAAAATTCTCGGGTATAAGCTAAATTAAAGCATTTGAAGTTATCAAAGAACACTAAAGATATTATTTGCACTAAATTCAGCAATTTACTCTTTACTATGTGTAATTTCAGTTCATCTCACATACATATAACAAAATAGCAATATCGATAAAACAACAGTTGCAAGCAATAATATAAATTTAGTTTTTTTATCATAATAAGAATATTTATGTTTTGCAAATACCAGTAAAGCAATATAACAAATTAAGAAAATAGCAGAGTAATAATAATATTCATATGATGTTTTAATATAATTAAATAATAAATTTAGTATCATAAATAGCAATAACATGCAACTTAACCTGAATACATTTTGAAACATGTTTAAATCTGTTTTAGTTTTATCATTTACCATAAATACCTCTTCACATTAGAATTATCATGTATTTCATAAATAATTTATTGCTTTTTCTACTTTCGACATTGAACTGGATCTCCGTTAGGGAAGCGCCAATTACCATTTTTGTCCATCAAAGGATCAGATAGTTCTTTAGGGTTCATCATTTCTTTTGCTAATAAACCTAAAAGAGTCCAGCGAGTGAAATCTGATGGAGGCGATACACCTAACGCATTGCCTTGAATTTTGCCACCAACCCAGTTTAATGCTGCATTTAAACGATCATTATACTTTGTGCTGTAATATGTGACAGAGTTTGTAAGTTGAGCCCACTTTTGTGCGTCGAAAGGCGCTAATCCTAAAGGATCAGTATAATTTATCGGATTATTATCAGTATATACATAGGCATTAGTAACTGACTTAACGTATTGATCAAACGTGACATTAAATTGATTAGTATAGATATTGCCTAATATAGAGATAGGGTCTTTTTGGATAAACCTTCCCTCCATCGGATCATAGTAACGAGCGCGGTAGTAGTAGAGTCCCGCCTCCGAGTCCCACTCCCTTCCCGTGTATGTGTAACTGTTGCGGAAGGCCGTGCTCGGCGTCACCATACCGTAGCTGTCATACTCGTAGCTCTGCACCACGGTTTTGGCCGCGTCGGTTATGGTGACGACGCTGCCGAGGCCGTCGGTGTGGTAGTAGTAGAACTGCCCGCCACGCTCCATGGCCAGATGTTCGTCGACCCCAGGCCCCTGTGTGTAGAAGGTCTTGGTGGTCGTGTTGCTCTCATCGGTGTAGATCTCAACGGCGATGCTGCCGCCGTCATAGACGTAGCTCCAGGTCTCGGTCTTGCTGATACCATCGATCACGGTGGTCAACTGCTTGCCGATCCTGCGGCCCAGCGGGTCGTACTTGAAGGTAACGGTCCGCCGCTCCGCCGCTGTTGTCCTCTCCACCTTCACCAGCCGGTTCTGTAAATCCCAGGTCTGCACCCAGCTCTTGTCGCTTGCGCCGGAAACGGTCCTGGTCGTCTGGTTGCCGAAGTTGTCGTAAGTGTAGCCGAGCTTTCTTCCTACAGTCATCTGGTTTGCGGCATTAGGCACATATGCGGCATCGGCAGCTCCGGGGCCGCTCTGGCGGTTCCCCACCGCGTCGTAATCGAAGGTCTCGGATTTGACGGCAGTGACTGTGAGCAGACGATACAGCTCGTCGTAGCCGTAGGTTTCGTTCTTGCTGCCACTGACGGCTTTACGGTTCCCCACCTTGTCGTAGTCGCTGTAGTTGAAAGCCGCAAAGGCCGCGCCGCCCGTTACCTTGTTAGTGATGGCCGTGAGCCGGTTCAAGTCGTCGAAGTACAAGTCGGCTGTGGTGCCGTTGGGATAGGTGAGGGTGTCACGCCGGCCGAGGTTGTCATAGGCATAGGTGAAGGTGCCTGCGTTTGAGGTGATGTGCCAGGGCCGGTTGGCCGCGTCATAGTCATAGCCGATGACCCGCTCGTCGGCCCCGGCCCCTTTGAGGATGGTCACCTGCTTGCGCTGGCCGAGCTTATCGTACTGGTCGTAGCTGATGACGCGGTTATTGGTGGTGTCGGTGATGGTATGCAAACGGCCGTCATCATAATAGACATAGGTGTAACTGATATTCTGATTAGAGGCGGTCCAGAGCTTGCCGTCGGGGTAGTAGGTATAGTGTTCGGAGGTCCCGTCTGCGAAGTTCTTATCGGTTACCAGCCACTGGTTATTATATACAAATGATGCCAGCAAGATGCCCGGCGTAGAGGCGGTGGCGTCGTATTTCTCCTTGAGCAGGCCGTTGTCGTAGTAAGTGTAGTGCATCCTTTTGTTGAGCTGATCGGTCTCATATTCCACCCGGCCGAGCTTGTCATAGGTGAAGGACGTGTGGGGCTGGTTGTCAAGCGGGGTGTTCTTGGCGACGTTGGCGTCATACACCCCGACGAGCTGGTCGACGCCGCTCCCTGCGCTGCCGCTGTAAGTGAAGATGGTGTCGTTCCGCTTGGCGTCGGTAATCTTTTTCACCTGCCGGTTGTAATTGTATTCGTATCTGGTCTCCCTGTTTTCTGCATCGATCAGAGAGTTCAGGTTACCCGTGAAGTCATAGCCGTATTTGGTGATTATATTCGGCAGCGAGGCGGTGATCTTAGTCAGCTGCTTGAGCCGGTTCAGCGCGTCATGTTGCTGGCTTGAGGTAAGCCGCACCGTGCCTGCGGTATCTTTTAACGAGATTTCCAACGGGTTGCCGGTCTTGTCGTAGCTGGCGATGGTCGTGGTGATTCCGTCCGGGGTGGTAACATTCTCCAGAAGCCCAACGATTCCGGCTGTGCGGTTTTCAGGGGTGTCGGGATAGTAGGTGAGGACGGTTTTTGTCGCACCGGTCTTTTCGGTGACGACAAGGCCCCTGCCCCCCACAAAGTTAGTATTGTTGGCATCGACAATCTCTTTCACTGTGCCGTTGGGATTGTGTCGGATAATGGTACCATTACTCGCTGGATCGATAACGAAGACAACTTCCCCGCCATTATTCGTTGCATAGGTAAATCTCGTACTAAGAGCCTTGGTCCCGCGCCAGTCCATGATGGCTATTATTCGGTCATAATTGAAGTTGTTGTAGTAGTAGTTGAAAGCAGGCGATATGGGAGGTATCAGGCTCGACAGGGTTGACGGATCAGTCACGGTTTCCGGGTCGATGGCAGGGTTGTAGCTATTGAGATCGACAGGTTCGGTCTGAGTCTGAACATTGCCGTAGCTGTCATAGGTGTAGAAGGTGGTAAGCCGGACCGCACCGTCCTTCGGTTCGGTTGTGGACTTGAGGCTGCCGTTCGGGTAATAGGTGAATGTTGTTGCTTTACCGTTAGGATCAGATTTTGATTTCAGGACTCCGGTTTGGGCATCGAATGTATAGAGCCACTGCCCGCCATCCTTTTCGGTAAAGGTAGTGGTCCTGATATTGTCAGAGTTTGTTGGATAGACATAGGAGCGGGTATGTTTGTCTGGGCTTCCGTTTCCTTCAGGGTCGATGGCCTTTTCCATCTTGTGATCGGCATAATAAGTGTACTGGGAGACATTGCCGTTCGGGTCCTTCTTCGACTTCAAAAGCCCCTGGACTTGAGAGTCATACTGATATTCCCAATAACCCCGTTCCGGACTTATAGCTGGGTCGGCGGCCGGATGCATGACTTTCCACAGGGTGTTGCCCTGGTATGAGAAGTCATATATTTTCTGGTTCGGGTCGGTAATGGCGCTTATCCGGTGAGGAGTCGTCGTCAGGTCGTAACTTATTGTCGTCGTCCTGTATGCAGGATCGGTTATGCTGGTAAGGTCGCCATTGGTATAGACAAACGAAATGGTGTTGTTGAAACGATCCACAATAGAGGCAATCTTACCGTCTTGCCGGAAATTATATTTGCTTCCATCCCGATAGGTAATGAAGTAGCTGTTGTCCACGTTCTTTATGAGGCTTGAGTAGTCACCGGGAGATGAGATGTAGTTGCTGCCAGACTTTGTATAGAAGCTTCTCCCGCCGCTGCCTGTGCGCAGGAGAACGGATCCATCCGCATTTTCTGTCAGACTGATGTCGTAAGTATGGCTCCAATTAAGCCCCAATGAACCCAGATATGAGGGAAGACTGTTATAGAAAAGCTGGATCGCTGTTCCCTTGGCAGAGAACAGTTCCTGGTCATGGGACAGGGAACCTGTAGCTACATTGGTCGATGAGCAAGCTGCGGACTCCATGCATGTAATGGGCAGTTCCGTGCTCTTATTGAGCATACCGTTTGTGAAGGTTGCGTAGGAAGAGTAAGGCCCCATTTCGACACCTTTTACTCCAGCAACATGCCAGTAGTAGGTGGTCCCCACATTGCCAAAACCATCCAAGGAGACAGCCGTTGCCCCTTCAACAACATTCTCTCCCAGAATATTGTTGAAGTTCTCATCGGTTGCAACTTGAATTACATATGAATCAGCCCTCGCAGACTGACTCCAGCTGAAAGTGACTGTAAATCCTGCGACGTTAGCACCATTTACTGGCGACAGAAGGCTAGGTGCGTCAGGCGGAGGGGCAATGCCGTTGATAAACGTCCAAGCAGGATCGCTGAGCGGGCTCGTCTGGGTATCGCTTTTCGCCTGTACTTGCCATGAATAAATTCCTCCGACATCGGGGAATCCTGGCACTTCTATACCATCAACATCGCCAAGCCATTGGTCATAGAAAACGTCCCCAGCCTCCGAAGTAATCAAGAGGCGATAGTTATTAGCGCGTGCAACAGTGGACCACTGGAACGATACCGTTCCGCCACTTTCGTAGTCATCGGGAAGCGGAATTATCTGAGTTGGCACAGGAGGAGCGCTCGGGCCGTTGATGAATGACTGGGTTCCGCTAAGCGGACCTGTTGTGTCGCCTTTTTTCGCCTGCACCTGCCACAAATAGGTTCCGCCTATATCCGGGAATCCCGGCAGGTCTACTCCGTCGTAATCACCCAGCCATTGGTCAAAGAACACGGAACCCGACTCTGAAGTAACTAAGAGACGGTAATTATCAGCCTTTGCGACCAGTGTCCATTGGAACGATACGGTCCCGCCTCCTTCGTTGTCTCCGGGGAATGGAATGATCAAGCTAGGAGCATCTAAATAACCATTGACAAAGTAGGCAGATGAATATGGGCTTGAGCCTAAAGAATTCCTGGCTGCTACGCGCCAGTAATAGGTGGTGCCGTCGTCATCAAAATCCAGGTATACGCCGACGTAATCACCTACCCATTCATCAAACACCAACTCGGCGAACCCGGCGTCGGTGGCTACCTGCAGCTGGTAGTCATTGGCTCGTGGTGCTTCTGTCCATTCCAGCAGAACCTGCGTTCCAGGTGCGTTGGCTCCGTTTGCAGGAACAGCAAGCGTCGGTGCTGGTGGCGCTGCGCTCGGGCCGTTGGTGAAGCTGCTGCTGCTGTAGGCCGTTGTCCCTAATGAGTTTTTCGCCTGTACCCGCCAATAAATTGTTGTTCCGTCATCGGGGG
>Ga0209639_1001765_pt1 | contig 19520 bp, 18 predicted proteins | sample EPASupsiteHSE605_FD_187268 | JGI IMG/M metagenome (GOLD analysis project Ga0209639, IMG submission 187268) | Bioremediated contaminated groundwater from EPA Superfund site, New Mexico - Sample HSE6-05 (SPAdes) (version 2) | ecosystem: Environmental > Aquatic > Deep subsurface > Groundwater >...
GCCGAAAATGACTAATAAAAAACAATCAAAAATATATATCAAAAATTTTATTCCAAAAAGCCTAGATAAAAAAACAAATTAAATATGAATTTAGCAAAACCCCTGACCACGTCATACTATCACTACTTCAATTGATCTGAAGTTTTTACAGAAAGATAGCTTAATATTGTAGGTTAAGTCTCTCCCTTAATTCCAAAATTGGAACAGCATATGCTTGCTCAATCACGAGATATAAAGAAAATAAAAAAATTAAAATATAAAAATTTTATAAATTTTTGTAGTAATGTAAAATCATGGCCTATATTCTGGTTACTTCAGTCTGAAGTTGCTCTATTGGAGAGATATTGATTGAGTAATGGTGTGTAGCAGTATCTCTCTTGGTTATATGGTTACAATAATCTTAGAAAGTCCTTTCAGGAGTACTTCGGAATGTTCCTGTTTATCATGTGGTATGTTTAACCAGATATGATCATCTCCAAGACCAATCGGTAGGGATTTACCTCTAACATCATTATGTTCGGCAGTCCTTTCTCTATCTACATAGTCATAAACTAACTAATACTTAGAGACTGAATTCTACTAACTCTTATTACCTCTGGAATTGAATCTTAGTCATACTCACTGTCCTTAATCTCTTATTCGTCAAGGATTGCTTGTCTAGCCTTCTTAACTCAAGGTTTTTCTTCAATTATTGTTCTCTAAGGGCTTTGTCTTTCTGTTCTAAGGCTGTTCTTGCCTGTTCTTGTGTTTCAGAGAGTTCTTTCATATCAGCTTCTACATAATCTATTGTGAGAGCATCCTTAATACCTTCTGTTTCAATCAGAATGAAGAAATATAAAGAAAAGTCATCACCAACAGGTATCTTTAAGAGATATGTCTTCACAGACCTCTTAAGAGAAATTTCCATGAATTGTTCAATAATAATGGCGGCTGAACCATGATCATTAATGATTCTAGATATGGATGACCATAGGTCTATTTATTTCTGAGTCATCATAATGACAACATTATGGAAAATCTTCATTATGATGGACTCTGACCAGTCTATCCCGAGTAAATAAGGTTAATTGGGTGGTTTCAATGAAGTTAGAAAGCCTTTCCCTAATGCTTTCTGGGATAGAATCAGTAAGAAAGTATTTTAAATAGTGTTTGTTCACAATTTCAGAGAGGAATTCTCTGAAAAGACCCTTGGAGCGATGTCGCTCAACAATCTGGGTTATGGTGTCCATATAGAACATAAAAATAATTATGATGGAAAATGAATCTAGTTAGTTTCTCCCCCAGTTTCGGGTCTGATACCATCCTTGCCCACACACTTAGAAATCAACAGTCCAAATATTCAGACGAAGTATTGAATAATCAATGTCATTATACCTTAAATAGTTTTCTCTTCACAAAAAGCAGAATTAAGTTAAAAAGTACCAAAGTGTTAACCTTCTGAAAGGTTCTTCTCTTTGAATTTGGGGCTTTACTGCTATTGTTTCGGCCAAAGCTCTTGATATAGCATAATAAAACAGTACTTCCAAAAATCAATATTATTGAATAATGAATTTACAAAAAACGTTATTAATTATCAAAATAAATAATTTGTTTGAAAAAAATGTTTTTATCTATTCATTTTTGGATTTCTTAAACAATAATAGTGTCTTAAAAATGACCATGATTCTATTCTTAAAACACAAATCATGCTTAATATCAACGATTTGTTGAGGAGACTATTGATAATCTAACTATAATAATATTTGAACAATCTAGGGCTCATATATTCTTCGAATTCTCAAAAAGACTCGCTAATGGAAACCAAATCAAGGTTCGGTCTCAATTACTTGCAGATTCTGGATATCAGGGATCCCATAGGTTTTATGAGGAAATCATTATCCCCCGTAAAAAACTTCCTCACCAAGAACTACAACAAGAAGAAAAAATCCAAAACGCCCGCCTCTCAACAGATAGAAGAATTGTTGAATTTTTTTTGGAAGAATGAAATCCCTATTTGGAATAACCTATTCAGAGTTCAGAGGTGAATTTAATCTTTTAAATGAGATTGTTCCAATCATTATTTGTCTAACTAATTATCATATTCATCGACATCCTCTGAGAAAAAAAGTAATCAGCAATGAAGAATTATCTAACTCTGATTCATTTTCTGATTTTAATCCCGAAGAAGAAGATAATGAAATGCATTCATTTAATCTAAATCTTAAAAAAGAATCATACTTCAGACAAATAAATATTTCTTAGACCAAATAACCTCCATATTTCCATTTAACAACGAGAATCTCCATTTTTAAAGGTTAATCCGAGAAATCAGAGCGATCCTGATTTTTAATCACTTGGAGATCACTTGTCATTACCTGGTTTAATTTGGTTTTATCGTTTTTATACTCAAAATAATGTAATGTTAAGAAAGATATTCCGGAATTCGGTTTCGTTCTGTAATTCAGATTGTCCCAGCAATTCAAACTTGTTCCGTACAAAGTGACTTATTCCGTAATTAGGGGGTATTGACGGAAAAAAAGTTATTACGGAATTTCTCTAGTAATGAAAGAATTTCGGGGAAAGTCCAATTTCCAGTAGTTACGGGATATACAAGCAAATTTTTTCGATTTTGAATCTCATTTTCCCTGTTCAAACATGAGATCAATTTATTGCTTGTCCAGTGCTTCAATTAAATCAATGCCATTAACCGAAACAATCGTTTGTTTATCAAATCCTATTGAATTTTGAGAAAGATCCTCTAAAGAAAATTGAAAGGAGGTCTCAATAAATCGCTATTTTTGATCTACCAAAAAAATTTGCATTTGATAACACTTTTTGCAAATTCAAACCAAACTTTGAAAAACATTGAAATTAAATTATCGAAATAAACTGAAGGCAAAATCTCGAGCACATTCAATTTAAAAATTTTACTGTGATAAAAGATATTGATCAAGTCATTCTAGCATTATACTATGATGAAGGTTTATCAATAAGGAAGATAAAAGATATAGTCAAAGTAGGACATCAAAGAATAAGGAAAGTCATAGAAGCAAATCTAGAAGGTATTGATCTTGTACATCATATTGGAAGGCCAACAAAGATTACCGACGAAATCAAATACCTAATTGAGTTAGAGACACTTAAAAATCCTTCAATTTCAGCACAAAAACTAGGTATTGAAGTTTCAAAAGCTTTTGGGGTGGAATTATCTGCAAGGACAATAAATAACACCAGAAACCAAATGAAGTTCAATTGGAGGCCTCCAAAAGTGAAACAAAGCTTGAATAATTCCCAAAAAAACATGAGATATCAATTCTGTAGCGATCTTTATTATACTGGTTTAATCAATCAAGTGATATATTTTAGTGATGAATCTCGTTTTGAACAGCAATCAGATTCATCTTGGAGATGGATCAGAAGAGGAGAATACAATGAAGGAATCTTTAATGAGAAAAGCAAATCAAGCACATCAGTGATGGTGTGGGGGTGTATAGGTAACAACTATAAATCTCCACTTATAATGATTAGTAGCAAAATAGATAGTTATGTAAATTCAGATGTGATCAAGAATTGTGGACTTGTTCAGAATGCAAATCATATGAATGGACAATATGGATGGTATTTTCTACATGATGGAGCAACATGCCATCAAAGCAAAAAAACAATTGATGAACTTTCGAAAATCATGAATATCATTCCAAATTGGCCCCAAATAGTCCAGATTTGAATCCAATAGAGTTATTGTGGGGAATTATTAAGAAGATTCTCAGAAAAAAAGCCATTTCCACCATAGATGAGTTCAGAAGTATGATAAATGAAATTTGGGAAAACATTCCTCTTTCAACAATCAACAAATTGGTAAATAGTTTTAAAGAAAGAGTAAGAATGTGTTTACAAATCGGGGGAGATTCGATTCAATGTTTCATAAGGAATAATTTGCATAGTATTCCCGATTTTTACCAATGCAAAATTGATGATTTACCGAAATTATGGACAGAAGAAGGTACAAGGTTAAAAGATTATGTTTACGAATTTGGTACGAAATGGAAAATAATTTCAAATTCTTTCCCAAACAAAACGCCTGTAGAGTTCAAAAACAGATATAATGGTCAAACAATAGCTTTATCCAATAAAAAATCCTTAGAAAGACTGCCTCCGATCCAAAACATATTGAGATTTTTACAGGAGTAAAAAGTCGAGCACACCTCATATTGAATTTTTTATGTTTTTCAATACCTGTCAGTATTTTTGGGTTTGAAAATTCTAAAAGTTACAAAATTTGCAGTGAAAAGTGTGCTCGAGATTTTGCCTTCAGTTTACCATTTCTTGAAACAGCATTGAATTTGGTGAAACATACAGTTTTGCGAATTCACCAATTGTAGACTATTCAACAATATAATATGGTATAATCTCAAACTATACAAACTAAATGAATTTTTCACAACAATTTTTTTTAATTCAGAACAATATTCACATCAATTTTATATATTTCAGAACTAAATTCACAACAGTTAGATATAATTCAGAACTATATTCACAATTATTGAAAATTCAATACTCACTAATCGCCAATTTTCTAACAATTCATTTTTTGATATTTCGAAACTGCCATGTCTTCATCAGGATTAGCATATTGTACCATTTATTGTACCAATTTTAGTGACGGATTTTTTAGGATATTTAACTCCAATAAATTCAAATCTGAAAAACACAAAGAGATTTCAAATCATTCAAAAATATATTATATGAAATTAATATTTATTACTATAGTTTTAATCTCTGTACCAAATATCTCTCTCGGAAATGCTATTTGGACCCTCTTCATTTTGGATATCACTCTTTCTGATTATCTAAATTTATTAGGATATATTAAAAAAATAAGCAATTTTATGTTAAGCGTAATCCAAATCGCTCGATTTTTCAAGAATTTGAATATTTTTTCTAGTTTTTCGATTTTTTCCCTATTATTCCCAAGAAAAGAACTCAAAACCACTAAAAAACTAAGCAAAATTACCAAAAAAAAGACATTGATTAACAAGATTATTACTTTATCGAGCATTATTGTTCAATTATTATTTATTATTCATATTACATGTTTTGAAAAACTATATCAGAGAAAACAACAGTTATCACTATTAAAAGAAGTTGCCAAGTTTTTGAAAAATCACAAAAATTACCCCATTGTGCCTCTATTGTCATTCAGGTTGAATATTAATGAGATTATTTGCAATGTTGGTTTGGGTTGTGAAAGTGAAAGTATAGGTGTCTCATTCGTTCATAGATCACTCTGGATCATTCTCTGCTTCAACAGCAGTATCTACATCAAATAATAATTCATTCACTAATACAATCACATATCAATTACAATTCTTCAATGCTCTTCATTGTAATGCTGATATACCTCTTCCTCAGAGATCATTAGAAGAAACATTCAGAATGACAAATGAGAGAACTATCGATAAAACAATCGGAAAAACTATAATCAATACTCTAAATGAATCTCCAATGAGCACTCTAGAACAATCTCCAATCAATACAATCGATCAAACAATAAGAGAAACTCCAAAAGAGACTATCCCAAGAACATATGCTGAATTAATATGTACTCATCAAATGGCTAATTGGAGAGAGATCAGTGTAGTATTCTCATTTGATTTCTTATATCCAGTGATAATTCTTATGATATCATGAGTAAATATAATGAGTAAATGGTCATTCTAAGAATGTTCTTGTATTGTGGTTGAATGATTATGAGATTATTTGAAATGTTGGTTTGGGGTGAGAAAATGCAAATATTGATCAAGGAAGGTCTTATGTTGATAAAAATATCAATATTTCTAATTGTTTCTTCTCAAGATATTTGTCATTCTCAACATAATGTGAATGCTTCACGAAAACGTTTTTTTATAACTATTGCTGCCAGATTTGGAGTGAATAGTATCTACTAACACCCCATTGGTAACCAGTTAGATCCTCAATAAGAGGAAGTTATGAATTAATATGAAAAGAAATCGAGTCTCTTCCCCGAAATACCACCCCCTCACAATGAACACTATATTACTCATCCCATTTATAAGATTTCTCAATTGAAATAACTAAATAAGATAGAGGTTGCAATAATATATATAATTGTTACCTAAGACTTGTGGATAGAAACTCAAACTGGCAAAAAATCATGTTTTAGGGGATATATATATAAATGATTGTTTGCTTCTTCCCTGTCTTATTGTTTCGGATTCACTTCCATGTGATTTGCTAATACTAATATGAATTTCTTGTAAAGCAAAAGGCATTTAAAGTACTTAAGCCAGATGGAGGAAACACAGATTGCCCTCTTTACAAAAGACCACTTTGATTTTGAAATAACATTGTTTTCATTGAGAAAACAAATAAATACAATCTTTTTTTTAAATATTTTTCACATTTATTAAACAAAAATGGTTTTATAAATGGACAATACAATGAAATGATCTATTTGTGATATGTCGTGTTTTGGCTCAAAAAGTTTTTAATATTAGCAATATTTATTATAAATAATAGAGTACAGCAAATACTCAACCATCATGTACAAATGACGAGCACAATAATGGTTCTTATCAAAGATGTCCTGACTTGGTATCAATTCCCAACATAATTCAAGTCTTGATTCATCAAAACATAAAATTTTAAAAAATATTGGGACAAGCAAAATCATTCATTCATGAATACTTTCCAGGTTACCAAGTAAAAAAAACTCAAATGGAGCTTTATTTGGCCAGTTGTTAAAATTTAAATGTTTCTTTGTTTCCTCGGACTAGTTTCGTCCACCAACTACAAAAGATGCCAGATGTGCATGATGACATTTGGTTACTTACAAACTATGATTGAGCGGAACCTTACACACTCAGTCATAATTAATGAGATGGAAGATATTTGCAAACTCTTTAGCCAAGAGAATGAACCGATTTGCAAAGATATTGTAACTAAAGAATTAGAAAGAATATTCGAGTATAATGAAAAGAAGTATACAAACCAAGAGTATTGTTATCATCTTGGTGAATGCAAGAAACCAGGACCAAAGGCGAAGGAAAATACCCAAAATACAGAAACAATTAAGAACGTTTTCAAGCCTCTGAGAAGGATTTATAAGGCTTTTACCAGGGCTTTTGAAGACTTATAAAGGGATTTATCGTTATATTTTAATATGCAGAAGGAGTGCAAGACCGAGCTGGAAGAACACCTCGAAAAACTCAAATCTAAAGACATTAGAAAGGTACAGAGTGGGATGAGGCATATTATCACCCTGTTTTCTCAAAAGGAGGATTGCTCTTCTTCTTTGGACTCCGTTTCTAGTTTTGACACATGCGACAATGTTAATATTAAAAGGATGAGAAATATTGTTATTAGAGGAGAACCTTGTTCTTTGGATTCAATTCTCACCGATATTGATAATGCCAATCCACTTGTAAAATCATTGGCAATAAGGCAAGCGGGCTATTTAATGAGTTCTGATACGGCAGATCTACTTGTTCCATTGATAAAAACTGCTGCAAGAAACGAAGATCCTTATGTGAGAAAATCTGTTGCTCTTTCTTTTATTAAAATCGATCAAAATGATCCATCCTTGATAGAAAATTATTCATTAATTGAAACAATTAAGCTTCTACTTGGTGATTCCAATCCAATCGTTGCTGCCAATGCAGGTTCTTCAGTACTTGAGATAAACAAAAGAAGGCTTTCTCCATTAATAAAGCCTCCTATTTCCACAATTTACAACCTTTTGACCTCATTAAGCGATACAAATGAATGGAGCTGTATACAGATACTAGATTTAACCACATCGTATAACCCCGAGACAGAATTGGAGGCACGGGGAATCATTGATAGATTGTCTATTTTGCCAATTAGGATGAATTCTGCTGTGATGCTGTCTGTCGCTAGGTGTTGCGTGAAAATGACCGGATATATTCGAGATACAACATACATTGAGAACACAATCATCAAAATAATTGATCCACTGATTTCTGTGTTCCCTTCGGGACCCGAAGTTCATCTCGTCATATTGAAATCCATACTTGTTCTGCTTCATGCATATACAGATCTACCAAATATTCATATTAGTGATTTCTACTGTAAAGTTGATGATAGTGGGTATATTAAATTAGCGAAAATTGATATCATGATCACACTTGCAAATGAATCTAATGTCATCGAAGTGATATCCGAGTTAAGGAAAAACACTATAACACCTAACACAACTATATCAAAGAAATGCGTTTCTGAAATAGGGAATCTTTCACTTATTTATGGATCTGCAGCCGAGGAATGTGTTGAGTGTCTGATACAATTGATGAACTCACATACAGATTATATTATTCAAGAGTGCGTTATAGCTTCAGTCAATATTTTACGTAAGTATCAATTTGACGATTTGATATACGAAATATTTAGCCATTATGAAGAAGCTTTTGATGATCCTTCTTCAAAAGCAGCAATTTTATGGATTATGAGTGATCATTTGGAAAAAATTGATAATGTTCATGAGATTTTTGATCTAGCTGTAGGAGATACATTTTTAGAAGAGCAAATAGAGGTGCAATTAGCTGCACTTACAACAGCTGTTAAATTGTTTATATTTAACCCAATTGATGGAAAAGATGCAATGTCTTCTATATTGACGCTTTCTCTAACCGAAGTTGATAATCCTGAAGTGAAAGACAAAGCATATACATATCTAATGATGCTTAGCAAGGATTATATAAAATATAGCCAAGTACTTAGTGAAACAATTGAGAGTGGTTTTATTATTGAAAAGCAAATACTAAACCCTCAATTAGTTAGGTCATTAATGACATCCATTGGTTCTATTGCATCAACACTCGGCAAGTTTCCAGATGAAATATCAACAAGTTTTAATTCCGAAGACTCAGTGATATATCCACTTCTTATGGACAGCACTGCCAAGCTATACAACATTGAAATTCGAGGACAATTTCTTTATGACGAAAAAGACCAAAGAAAGCTTTTCCTTCGAATCAGAAACAATGGGAACACTGATTTATTGATCTACAATACAGAACTCCTCCCGAATCTTTTTGGGTTATCATCACCAATATTTCAAGATATATCAACTGTCCCTAAAAAACAAACCAGAGGGTTAATCTTACCTGTGTTGTTCAGCAAATCGTATGTTAAGGATTCCCCTTCAAACAAAGTTGAGATTCAGATGAAAACAAATCACCCCATTTCTCTGAATTTTTCATGCACTCTATCACTAAGATTTGTTTTATGTTCAGCTGAAGATGGAGGAAGGCTCTCAAAAGAACAATTCAAAGCCATATGGACTCACTTTCAGAATCAGAGCGAGCACTTGTTTAATTTTCCAACAACAAGAATCAAGAATATTCAAATGGCAAAAGATGTATTGGCAGATGAGAGGGTTTTTTTCTTTGCTTCAACAGGACCAAAAGCATTTTTCTCAGGAAAAACAATATCAGGGGATATTTTTGTTATTATTGTTAACTTCATTTCCAATCTCCAATCTCAAATGTCAATATCAATAGACAACCATTCAATAGGGGATATACTCCTTGGTTTTTTAGCCTATGTTTTTCAATAAACTTTTGTATTCTAAGGGTAATTTTTTTGGTAAAATTTGTATGAGTGATAACACATATTCAAGCGCTAGCATTTTAGTTAACATCAGCAATGGAAAGAACTGTTCAATGTGCAATCAATCCTATTTCAAAGAATTCTCAAAATTTCCTAACTGTAACCACCCTATCTGCGACAACTGCATGAATTTGCTCAAAAATGTTCCAAATCGCCCAAATGTTTGTCCTATATGTAGAAAGTAAAGAGTAACTATGATATATCCTTCTATTTAACCCAAATAACCCGGCCAAATACAAAGGGTAAAATTCCCGGTTTGGTCATTCTAACATGTTTGTTCTTGCTTTTCTTTTCATCACAGAAGCATTTTCAGCAGGTCCATCCGTAAATGATTTAGTTAATGGAAACTGGACAGCCGAAATTTCTTATCCATCTAATGGCGAAGATAGCCTTAATCAAGAAATCGATACTCTTCATGTTCGTGTCCAACAAACACAACAAAAAATGAACTATCTTATTTCCGTATTTAAGAATGCTAATGCAACAAAGGAAGTTTTCTCATACACTGCTGTTTTTACAGATGGGACACATTTAAAGATTGGTCACGAGGATTCCTTAATTCCAATTGAATTTCGCCAAGAGGCTGCATTGTTTGCTGATGGATATTTCAATGGATACTTTTTCCATATGGTTATCACTTCTGCAACAACCATGCAAGTATCCTTAGTTGATAAGGAAAAGTCAACAATGACTGTTGTTAACTTCTTCAAAGATGTAGACAGAACGCCACCAGGATTCCTCAAGCAATATGGAATGATGATTGTCATGGTCGTAATTATGATTGGTACCCAATACTTCCAATATAAGAAACTCTCTGGTTCTCAAGCTGCTGCCGCCGCTGCTAAAGCTAAGAAAGCCCCAGTAGAAAAGAAGGAAGAGGAAGAAAAGAAAGAAGAAAAGAAGGAAGAGGAAGAAAAGAAGGAAGAAGAAGAAGAGGCTGTTGAGAAAAAGCAAGAATAAATCCTAAACACAAGACACTTTTAATGGGATGCATTTTTTTGTTTTTGTGCCTAACAAAGGCAATTGATCTTTATAAAAGCGGATATTTTTTAATCGAATCTGATACTAAGATAATTCTGAATTTCGATGAGGCTAATATTGCAGCAGTATTTATTATTTCCAATAATCCTACGCGTCTCAGGATTAAAGTTTCAAACGATGATCAATCTCAAAATATTTCTGTTTTTACTGGAAATTCCATTATTTTGCAAGGAAATACTGCAGAGATCGAGAATCTAGATAGAAACCAATTTTCATTAGCAATATGGATTGTTCCGTATTCAATATGTCCAAAATCTGCAATATACTATTATTCAAAAACCGGTATATCATATCATTTAGTTCTTAATGACCCCAAAAATTCATTTTGTATGTTTGGACTCTCTAATTCATCATTTGTTTCTACTATATCTGTTACTCCTAATCTAGAATCAACTCTTGTATCTTACTATCAACAAGGAGCGTTAACAGACACAATGGAACCATATAAATGTAGATCATATTGTGATTTCTCGAGAAAAACACCTTTTTTCATATCTATTGTCCCAACAAAGAGTATACACACTGAGATTGATTTAACATTTACTGGAACCATGTATGAACAAGTTGGTAGCGATTGCAAAGCCGAAGTTATGAATTATTTGACCCCTGAAACATTTAGTGTGTCTTATCCTGGAGGCACTCCAACAAATATCAAATGCGGCCAAGAAAAATCGTCACAAATGAGCCAGTTTTCACATGGGTTTATCTACATCAGTTTGTTTGCAATTGTAATGGGAATGGGCTATATTATTATCAATGGTAATGTAATATTACTTGTTCAACAACCACAAAAGAATGATGAAGGGTATCTTATTCAAAGAATTGAAAATGAACCAGAAATCGAAACCATTGTTGAGAAAGCTAAACAAGCATCAATCTCTTCTTCAATAGTTGGAATTCCGAAATTCTTATAGAATAACATTCATTTATGTTTATATTACTACATGACATTAGCGAAAAGAAGGCGCTGATTCGCAAATACGAGCAAATTTGGAAAGGATTCCTTCAGCTAATTCTCCTTTTGCAATGATAGTTTCGATTATCATTTTCATCTCTTGAGGAGAGAAGAGTGAGTTTAAATAAAGCAATAGATTGAAATCAAGGTATCGCACAAAGTTTGGCACATCAAACTCTTTTTCATGTATTGCAATTAGGTCCGAAACCGTTGGATATGTGAATTGAAAAGGAAATCTTGATCTTGGAAACCATGATACCCTGTTCCTAATTGCTATTGGAACAAGAAAGAAAGAAGAGTTCACTTCATTAACACTCTTAGACTCAACACCAACAGTAGAAACAGTTATTAGGGATTCATTTGTTGTCTTCTTCACAAAGAAATCATTTATGTATAGTTCATAAAACTGATCAGAAAGGGAGTATGCTTCAATATTACAGGGAAGTTCATTCGATTCTTGAGTGGATATCGCCATAGGAGAGGCAAAGGCAGAAAGCAAAACTATGTGCTTTTTGGTAATTTTGTATATTTTGCCAATTGTATGGAGTATTTGCGGATGAAATACTGTTTCTCGCCGAGAATTCACGACAACTAAACCAACAAGCTCAATCCCTAATATCTTTGCTGTTTCCAAACAACATCTGAAATGTGTTTCATTAAGTTCTAACCCATCCTTACCAAATTTCTGCGAGCAAAATGCAACCGAATGAACTCTAATCGTTTCTAATTTCGGCCGCGTTCCAAAACAAAGGAAAACCCTGATTGAGCTAAATCTCAATTGCATTGATAGAGCAGATATTCTTTCATGATCTTTTTGAGGAAAAAGAACCATTTTAATCTGCGTATCTTCAAATTTCTGTACACGTATGAAAGGATGCTTTTTGGATATCTCATCAAAAGTTATCAAACCGCTTTTCTCAGTTTTAACAGGATCCACACTGTATCCAGACACGTTCATCAAGAAAATTTCACCATTTTCAATCCCCATATTAGCTATAAGCAGCCTCCTCTGTAATACTTCTTTAGTAGACTCTTGTAAAACTTGAACCCCATCCTTATTGAATCCATACTTTCCCCACATATAATCAACCAGATCCCCAACAGTCCAATCGGCGCCAATCGAAACCTTCTCACTCCCACGATTCCACCTTACTATGACAATCATGAACCATGTCTACAAAATAATCGTCAGTTTACAAAATCGGTTTCTGCGGTTATGGCCGTCCTTTTTGATGTCCACTGTTCAAACAGAACGCGCATTCCAAAAACAGCCACAACTTTTCCTCGCTTCTAAAAAGCAATCCGCCGGCGATAAGAAACGCTATGTCAAGAGTATTGGCCTTAAGATCGAAACTCCAAAGACTGCTGAGGAGAGAGATTATATTGACCACAAATGTCCATTCACTGGCGATGTTTCTATTCGTGGTAGAATGCTCCGTGGTGTTGTTGTTTCCACAAAAATGAGGAGGACAATTATCGTTCGCCGCGACTATCTTCAATGGATTCGTAAATATAAGCGTTTTGAAAAGCGCCACACAAAGATCCCAGCTCATTTAAGCCCAGCTTTCGATGTTAAGGAAGGCGATCTTGTTCAGATTGGTGAATGCCGTCCATTGTCAAAGACAGTCCACTTCAATGTCGTTTCTGTTAAGCCAAGTGCTGTTGGTGCTGACAAGAAACAATTCCGCGTCTTCTAAATAAATCTGACGCCCAATACTTTTATGATTTTACTAATCAATCAAAACTCCGAATATTTCCAATGAAGAAAGAACAAATCGCTTGTTTTTCACATGACAACTATCAGTTTGCATTATTCTTATGTATTGATATGGTGGTGGAACAGATTTCACTTTGAATACATTGAATGCTGATGGTCCCATGAGCGTTCTATCATTTTCCACCTGATCGATCAAAAACCAAGTGCTTTTATCATTTGAGCCTTCAACATTCCATGAACACGGACACGCTCCTTTATTAGCTTCTCTCCAGCCTCTTAAAGAGTAGTGTGTGAGAATGAAAGGACTTGATGATAAATTAACTTGTACAAATTCATTTTGTGAACCAAGAGATGAGTAGTAATTGTCTACAAAGCTCTTGGAAAGAAGATTTTGAACCGAAAACTTAGTGTTGAACTCTGAAGAGGCTGTGAGAGTAAAGCATTTATTTGATGCATTCTGAGCCAAAAAACCATTAAACTCGTTCATATATGATGGATAATACACTTTTTTAGATTCAATTTCACTGCTCGATCTCTTTAAGTCGTGAGCAACAGATGATGCGACATCGTTCAAATTAATATATGAATCCTGAAAACCTGCAAAAGTTCCATATAAATCCACGCTTTCTCTGTATAGTATTTTAATCAAATTATGATATTTTTGAGGATTCCCAGATATTAATTTCGCTATAAACTTCAATCCAACATCAGAAAGTTCAAAATTCTCATTTTTCAATACTTTTTCAATAAGCAAAGGAGAACACAGAGAAAAGAACTTGTTCATGATAATTGATCCGAAATTACTCACAAGCAATTGAATCTCGTATTCAGGCTCAATTCCACATGACAAAAGCTGCTCTGCAAAAGTGGACACGTTTTCAATAGTGTTTGTCTCTCGAATAATATCAGCTGTTGCATTCTCCAGTACAAAAATCTCCATTCTTTTCGCAACAAAATTCAAAAACCGGCAGTTGGAAGAATCAATCCTAATATCCAAACCATAGATAAAGTCTATGAAATCACTTATGGGGCCCTCAAGATCCGGCAATTCAAAGTAGTTTTTCCGCTGGTTCGAAACAAGAACCCGGGAAACAACAGGAGAAATCGAAGAAATCAAAAGCGAGTTTACCGGATACTTTATGCTCCGATGCAATATGTAGAAATCGTGGAAGGAAGGCAGGTTCCTTATAGAGAAAATCGAAGACTTTACGTTTTCCATTAAATGTCACTTTTTAGTTCTCATTAAAAAGAGATTTATTTCGCCTTGTGACCGAGCTTAGCGAGAGCAGCCTGGCGACCAGCCTTCCTGCGCTCGATGAGGTTCTTGCGTTGCTTATCCATCTTCAATTTGGTAATAACGACATTGCTTGGGTGGATTGGGACTGGAACTGTTTGACCGTTAACCTTTTCGAATTGGACTTGATCGACAAGAATTCTCATTGTCCTAAGCTTAACAGCGGTAACACGACCCTCACGGTCTGGGAACTTGCCACGAACGATACGAACCTCATCATCACGGCGGACGGGGAGCCTCTTGATTCCATGGGTTTCTTGAAGTTCCTTGGAAAGGGGAGCACTAAGAGCAACATGTTTATCGTCTTTGGAGGCATTAAAGAAAGCCTTCCTTACCTTTCGAGCTTGACTGGAAACAAAAGGGTTTGTCTTTACCATCTAAAAAGAAAGGGCCAAACCACCGGCACTTTTTTGGATAAAGTTCAGAAAAATAACTGGTTATAGTTTAGTGCACCTGTTTTGAGTTTGTCTGGAGGAACTCTGAGAAATCCATCATCTTATCGCAACAATTGATTAATTTTCTGATATCGCATCCTTCTTGTCTCATGTCTATAACGTAACGGTTTTTTTCGTCTGAGATCAATGGGGTTAAATCCAAGACCAATGGGGGTGATATGTCACCGAACACCTTCTTTTTGTATTTGAACTTGGAAATATTTTGCTTTGTTTGGACTGATATTACTGGTTTTTCCGGCTCTTTTTCGAATTGGCCTATTACAGGCCATTTTTGAATGATTGGGAATGCAGTTGTGAAGTGTCTGCGCTGATAGTTTTCACATTGATCTATTCCTGGCATTTCCAGCAGAAGTTTATGAACAAATGCTGTTGTCAAGCCGAACATTTCGTGTCCGTCGTAGGGCGGGATGAATATTCCGGCCTTTTTCATGAGTTTGGTTCGGAAAATTGAGAATACTTCATCCGGTGTGGTGGCCTCTAGTCTATTGCCTTCAGAATGGAGAGGATGAACAACAAACAGGGGCTTTTCATTCTTAAGTTCTATTGAGCATTCATACCACACCAATTGATCTGCATGCATTAGAGACCCAGCAACAACTGCGCATTTATAACCGATTGGATAAATATAAGTGGAATTATGATGCTCTGGGTTAATCGAACCCATATCTAATAACATCATCATATCGTTAAGTTTCAGGGGAAGTTTAGATATTACATCTTCGGGAAGCCTTTGAACAACTTTATTTCTTCTTGGTTCATCAAATAGTGATTTGACTTTAGCATGAAGCTTGATTTCTGATACAGAGCCAAAACAATTTGTTGTAAGAATTGGAGATACTTGGAAATAAATAAATCCATGTGATGACAAGGCTGTTAAGAATTCTAAATCTTCGGCTGAGTATTCATCAATGGCTTTAGCAGCAGTCCTTATCCTTTCAAATAATGACAATCTAGAAGGTATTTTTGTTGATGTATATTTAACAATTTTTTCAGCAAGTTGCAATAGTAGTGATTTCTTTTCTTCAGTCCCAGATGTACAATACTTTAAAACATTATCAACATATTTTTGAACAGATTCAACAGAGTGTAACAAAAGATTTGCAGATATTCGGAAAGAATTAATATCTGGATATCCATATGACATTAGTGTTTGAATAATTCTGTTATGATCATTTGCATCAATCTTTTTTGGAGCTCTCAAAGAAATCATAACCTTTTTTGGAGGAGCTGATGGTGGACTATCATTATTTTTCTCTGTTGATTTTATAACATTGAACAAAAATGGAATAAGGTCAGTGCTAATTGTGCCGAGACCATTATAGTATGCATCATAAAGCAATTTCTTTGTGTCATCTTCAGACCAATTTTCAGATGGAGGATTCACATCAATTGTGTTCAGGATGACTTGTGACCATTCTTTAACATTTTCATTCACCATTTTTTCCAGACCTGAAATATGTTCAAGATTATCAAGAAAACTATTTGGATTAAGCTGTCCAATAACTTGGTTAAATGACGAAATGGAGCTAATAAAACGTTTTTGGTCAAACTTTCCATGATCCTTTATCATCATGATAATGTTTGGATACTCTTTATTCTCAACAATACCCAATAAGTGCTTGGTAATTACAACAAACATTTTGTTCAATTCAGATGTTGGCCTACCAAACGAAGAATATTTTGATATCCTTTTCCACCCAAAATTCCCAAACAAAGATATAAATTCGGAAAATTGTTCTAGCCCCCAAAACTGGGCTGGTGTAATTGGTTTTGGTACTTTTGGTTTATCAATAGGTTTTGTCTCGGAATTAGTAGTATCCTCAGTTAGAGATATATTATATGGCGGAAACAGGTTTGGATCCGAATAAGGAAGAGTTCTAATCTCTTTAATTGAAGCACGTGTTACTCCACGAACTTGTTCAAGTTTGTCTTTTGCTAACTTATTTGTGATATGAATCGTTTCAATTAATAGATCTGGATTTGTGGTCTCTAAATTCTCAAGTATTGGAGGAGGAAAATTCCTGTTTCTCCAAAAGACTTCAAACATAACCTGTTCAATAGAGTCTGAAGTGATTAATCTGAGGATTTGAGCATTGTTCTGTCTAGCATGCCATGCAATAATTTGTGGTCCGTATATTATTGGAGTCCAATCTGTATCAAAAGCAATAATAGTTTCAGTGTCAATATCATCAAGAGCCAAAGAAGACATTGATTCAGGAACAACTAATACTAGAAAAGAGTTCGACATGTTGAATTCTTCAATTATTTCTTTAGGGGTTTTATTTTGCTGCTCATCATCTATATTAATATGTGGTATTTTGTCATAAGCCAAAGATGCATTAATTAATGGTATTGTATGGATAGAATTACAGAATATAACAACCTTTTTTGATTCGCTTCTTTTTTGTTGCAAAAGCTTATTCAAAACCAGGAGTTTTCCAGATGATAATGTAATATCCTCGTTTGATGGAGATGATGCTGGTTTATATGAGTCAATCAAGTGAGGATGTATAGAAGCCCTCCTTAGTTGTGCTGCCAAACCACACAAGAGTGCAATATCTTTGGTCTCATTAAGGGCCTTATTAATATCATCTTTATTAGTGGATAATAAACTAATATAAGAAGATTGCTGAGAAGAAACCATTGGACACAAAACTAGGTTCTCTTCATATAAATAATATTTTGCCGCATCTTCCACGCTGATTTTATGACAATTTGACTCGATTTTATCTTTAGGGTTTAAACCCAAAAGAGTGTTAATTGTTTGCTTATCAGTAACTGATTTGTCCAAAATACAAACAATGTGATAATACTCCAAATCAGACAAGGCCATTGGATTAGATGGCTCATCAATGATTACTGAAGACCATTTGATTTGTGGAAGCACCGTTTTTTCCTTATTGAATTGATCATAGCTGATAACAACTGCACCAACATCTTCAATCGGTAATTGATCAGAATATATGCTACCGCTTCCAATTCTTTGTCTTTCAGATTTGCTGTTTGTACAAACATAGGTGACTTGCGTAGTCCAGTATCGTACTTGATCAATCCAATTTGATAATTGATCTGATTCTGCGATAATTAAAAAAGTTGGTGATTGGTTGTACGCCAATCGCATTCTTTCAATAAAGACTCCAACAGAAGCAAACTTGATAGACCTTGTTTCATCAACTAACAAACAATTCTTCGACTCAACCCATGTGTTTCCCAAAAATTTAGCTCCATTTATCGATATCTCTGCAGCTAATTTCTCATTTTTTGTAACAGGCATCTGAACTTTCCTTGGTGGATACGAGAATTCGAAAGAAACATGCTGATTTTCGTTATTAGGAGATCCTTTCTTGCTAGTTTTCTCATTTTCGACAGAATCTGGATTTTTTTTTCGAAGTTTCATTGATGATCCCCCCTTCGAACCCCTGCTCTCTGTTTTCTTTTCTACAGGATTAGATTCGCTGGTTTCATCATTTTGACTGCCTTTTGATGGATCTTCTTCCTCAAGAGCAACTCTCCTCCTCGTTTTCATTTTTATGCTGAATAAAAGTCTTCTGTGATATAAGAGAGAATTATTCCTTCTATAGTAGATTAAAATTTTGGTCGTTTTTACTTGTTGAATTTGGATACTATTTCGCTGTTTCCTTTGCTTACAGCGAACTGATAAGGTGTTTTTCCGAAAATAGTAACGAAACATTATAAGTAGCATTCAAATCTATCCCTTTGCATGATAAAAGGTATTCAACAACACTGACACAACTATATTCAATTGCCCTATGAAGGGGTGTCATACCATTAAACTAATAAGGAAATAATACCCTCTTACATTTATATCAGCTCCTTTTTGAATCAAGTGTTTCACAATATCTAGGTTTCCATTTAAGGAAGCTTCATGTAAAGGAGGATCATCAAAAAGAGTCGAATAGCAAAAGATTTAAAGAAATACCATATCCTTTCATATCAATTTGTGCTTTGTATTCAATAAGAAGCTCAACTAGTTTTATGTATCCTTTGTTTGATGCTGAACTGAGAGGAGTCCAATTTTTGGAGCTAAATGAATATTTTGAAAGATTAATTAAAACGTCCTCTGACATTCGGGTTTGCATTTTTAATTAGAAGGGCTTTAACAATGTCATATGAGTTCTTTGCAACAGCAATATGGAGAGGTGTATCTTTGAAATTAGTTATTAAGTATTAAAAGCATTGTTAAAACGTCTAAATTAGCATCTTTATCTGCTTGATGGTTTAAGAGGTATTGCACAATATTTAGATTGCAAATTTCAACAGCAATATGAAGAGGAGATTGAGAAAATTATAAGTCGAAAACTTATCATTTCTCATATTGATATCTATTCTTGTTGACAAAAGATAAACAACATCAGCCAATTTCCCATTTCTAACTGCTTCATGAATGTTCAATTGACAATTTGGAGG
>Ga0209639_1001766_pt1 | contig 19481 bp, 26 predicted proteins | sample EPASupsiteHSE605_FD_187268 | JGI IMG/M metagenome (GOLD analysis project Ga0209639, IMG submission 187268) | Bioremediated contaminated groundwater from EPA Superfund site, New Mexico - Sample HSE6-05 (SPAdes) (version 2) | ecosystem: Environmental > Aquatic > Deep subsurface > Groundwater >...
CCTCGTAACCCCAAGTGCCATATTCTGTTATTTAAAGCTGCATTCCTAGTGGCTTTTTTCCTGTGCCTCTAAGGCGCATTATTATCTGTGTGTTTCAAACTTAGCCTCCTGTCGAATTAATGGTTAAAATTGTTAAACCCTTATCTTGATTTTTGCCCCCAGGAGGTTATAATAAATATGACCTCTTTGGAGGGTTCATTCAGGAAGTCCGAATCTCTTGGTCGGGAGCGGGCTTCCTTTAATTTTTTCCATTGGTTTTGAGCCATTTCAATACTTCGTCTTTGTCAAACCTTACAAGCCTACTCTGCTTGATGTACGGCATCCCTTCCTTTCGCCATCTGTCAGCAGTCGATCTACTGATTTTCAGCCATTGGCAAAGCTCGTCTACCGTTAAAAGTTCATTCTCCATCTTCCACCACCCCATAATGAGTTATAGTTAATTATGATTCGTCATTATGCGTTATGTCAATGAAATTTATGTAAATATTTAGAGAAAATAAGAGCCCGGTAGGCTCTTAAATAAAGCACAAGGTAGTTTTCAAAGTTGACGATGGCAAATTCCACATCGATGTGGAATTTGTATAGGGGGTAAAAAGCAAATTCCCCAGCGCTGGGTAATTTGCCACCAAGTAAAGTATTTGCCCTTCTGGATCTGGTCCGGTAGTTTAGTCATAGTCCTTCACCACCTTGAGAACACGGCGCCGCGGCTGCTCAATCCCTCGGTAATGCTGGGGTTGGATTTTTTTATATGGAGTATGCGGAAGGAGTCATCCGTGAGGAGGAAAATTGTGGGCATAAAAAATACCTCTTTTGCGAACTTGTGTTCTCGGAGGTATTTGCAGGATAATGATTCGAGTGTCAAGGGTTCGTACCGCTATTTTTTAGGTATAATTATTTCTTTAATTTTACGCCATACGCCTTTTACTTCCTCCGCTTTCTCCGGAGGAAATCTGCGAGTTCTTCTATCTAGCCATGTCTTTATTACATAAAGATCCTTGACGTAACCCTTCGCTACTTTTAAAGTGAATTTGACAAGCTCATCACTTTCAGCCTGTAGATTATAACCGTTAATACCAAAGAAGACGTCAGTTGCCACAACGGCTGTCCTCTTATTGCCATCAATAAATGCGTGGTTTTTGACTATTGATCTAAACAGGGCAGCAGCCTTGTAATGTAAGCCTTTATAATAATCATCATGTTGTATTATAAAAACAGCAGAATCCAGAAGTTCACGCCGAATGGTCATTAATTCAGATGACCTTGGCTGATCTCCTGGATCCCATTTTACTAAGGCAATATGGATAAAAATAACCTCTGCTGGACTAAGGTATTGGATCTCTTGCTTAATACTTCTCCAACTCCTTGATCGCTTTCTCGTTTTTCTCAATAGCTACAGCCAAACGAACAAAAACTTTCTCAGGAATGCTTTCCTTCCAGTTAACATCAAACCCACAGTGCCTCAGTTCTCGTGGAGATAACTGGATGTTTTTAATTTTTTCAAGAGCTTTGGTCACATCTATCTCCTCCATTCTGAAGCGTTTTCTATTATCATAATTTAAATTAGACTCTAGTACAAGTCTCTTTTGGGGCCATTTAGGCTTTTTTACCATATTTTATTCTCCCTTATACCTATTCAGTCTATCTTATGTAGGGAGGTAGATTAATATAAAAGCCAATAAAAACAAAAGATCCGACCTAGATACGTGGCTGGGGATATTAAGAGTTTACCCGGAGACTTGAGAAGCTCTGGCAAGGAAGGATGCATCCTTGCACAGCTCCAGTGGGAACCCCTGCCCATTTTAGGGATATACGCCTGTCTGAGGTGTTATCAGGATCAGTTTTGGTTTTGGTAGTATACAATTTTGTTGCGAAAAAAACCATATGCCACCTCGTTTTACCAATAACAACGGGAAAACTGTTGCTGGTGCAGCTGCTTGGTTGCATACAATATCCCAAAATGGCGGATGGGACAAGCACCACGAGAAAGTTATTTCAGAGTTCGTCAGGAAAAACATGAAAGGTTTACAATCCCTTCTTACACCCGAACAAAGGCAGTCTTCGACTGCAAGGCCTCTTCGCAAAGTCAAGTAAACTTTCCCCCCTCACTCTATGCAGAGAATGAGGGGTTTTGTTTTTCATCCTCCAATTACCTTTCAATAAACAAGGTTCGGAACCTTACCACCCGCTTTATCTGATTCACCAGTGCTTGCGTTTTATGGCCTCAAGGAATCCTCCCCATTGAAGCAGGGTCAACCACACCTACCAGGCTTTTTGCTCCCCGATATGGGCAAGTCAAAGCTGGTATGAATTCACACCAATCGTAGGAATATAACGTTTTATCCTGGAGGTGTCGGCCGGCGCCTGGTTGAGGCCAAGTCCATGGTAGAGCATGGGCAATGGGGTAATTGGTTAAAAGATTCCGTTGATTACTCACAGAGCACAGCAAATAACCTAATGCGGATATTTGAGGAATATGGGTCTAACCAGATAGCGCTTTTTGGGAATAATGCAAATTCCCAAGCGCTTGGCAATTTGAGCTATACCCAGGCCGTTGCTCTCCTTGGGATACCGGCGGAAGACCGGGAACAAATGACAGACTCTCTAGCACCACACCCCCAGCTATGCAAATTTCCAATCGCTTGGAAATTTGAGCTATACCCATGAACATGATCTATTAGAGCGCCGGCACTGGCAGCGCTCGGTGCTGTGCCGGCTGGACACCTGGGCTAGCATGGCCCCCTAAATCGCCCAACGTTGGGCGATTTGCCACCATAGCAGCCCAACCTGATATGCAGTTGCGTAGCCAGCTTGGGTTAAGGTGCCTATGAAAGGGTAAGTTTTTCGACTACGGCCCCAAGATGGGCGAGGGTTTAGCCTTTTCTTAGATAATTGATTACTCAATCCCAGACCTTCTCTAAATTACTACTTCACTTCCCCTTTCGCCATCGCCACGATCCTCCTGGCATCTTCAAACGCCTTCGGATTCTCCAGGAAAAACTTGTAACGGTTATCAGGTTCTCAACCATAAATGATATGGACCAATCCGTGGCATGAGGTTCGTTTAGTTCGTCCCTTAAGTCGCGCAGCAGGGATTCAAGTATTTCGCTGTAATCTGGGTCATGTACCGGTACGGGCATAAAAACACCTCCTTGGAGAACGTGTGTTCCAGGAGGTGTTATAGCAGGTGGGTGAATGGGTGGTCAAGGGAGACGAAAAAATTTAACAGATAATTAACCACCTTTTCTTAAATAATCTACTACAATAAAAAACAGGACAATAAACATTACATAAAATATATATATCGGCCATATCCATGGCTCAAGAATATTTCCAGTATATTTTGGATAAACCAAAATAAGTATTCCTAATAAGACGAAAGAAATAATAGAAAATACATGGATTCCCTTTAATTTTTGTGTAGGAAGCTTTTCAATTAATTTTTCTAAAAAGGGAATGTTAAAGTTTAAATCTAATGAAGTATTTTTTTTATTATCTGGCAAGTTGCCCATTGCAATCAAGACCTCAGCTCCTTACCAACTCCTTCATAATAAACTATAACAGTTGATATAATACCCCCCAAGAAACCTACAATTGCAGTAAATGTGCTAACATAGGAATTATTTGGCATTAATAGTAACATTACAAACGCTCCAGTAATTAAAGCACTCATAAAAAACATAATAATACTAAATATAAAAGCATTAGATATCTTAGTTTTTTTCAATGGATTCACCCCTTGCACACTACTTCTTGCCTGGCCAAGAGCCGTGACTCCTCCTGAAATATCATATGCTACCTTCCAAAGATTCGAACTAGCATCTGAAATATTCTCCCCTTTTATTTTACCATAATTTGGAGTAGATGTCACTGGGTCGCCATCTGGTAAAAGTGTAACTACTGCACGATAGCCCTGCGGTATAAATACTGGTATTTTTGTTCCCATTTCCTGTGAACCTTTTTCACTTACTCTCTCTTGTCCCCAGGGTCCTTCTATAATATTACTAGAATTAACAGTCATTATATCACCCCATATTGTTTAAAAAAGGAAATATATTATTTCTAAGATACGATAATGCATTACTAGTGAAGCTTTCAATATGTGTTCTACTAAAATTCCCTTCTGAAAAAATATCAATATCCACCATAATACCATAACGCGTTTGGCTAGTTGTTGAATTTGGTTCAACAACTATTTGTTGATTTTGAACTGGGTTTATTACAATATTTGACAACAAAGTGCCACTCTTGACTGTGAACCTTACACCACAACCAATAATTTCACCTAAACTATGTTTTTCCTTCGCGGTGGTTAAGCTCATACAATTATTAACAGCTTCTTCAAGTGTTTGCTTCTCAGCAATGCATTTAACCCTAAACCCAAGTCTATGTAAATTTCCTATATCAAAAAAAGACATAACTTGAGGGGCAAACGATTTAACGTGGGTTATAAAAATATCTAAATTAATATTATCAATCATACTCATACCTATCTTATCCAAAAAAACATTTGCAGTAATGTTATTGTTCAAATAGTTTATTTCAGACTCAGCATATTGGCGAACTTGCCAAGTGTTTTTTATTTTTTTACTTAGTTTATTGGCAGGAGTACGTTCAAGTATCATTAGTTGCGAAGAATAGCGAGCTTCAAAAACTACTTCAGTATACAAAAAATCCTTTGTATTAATCAAAAGTGCCACAAAAAAAAACCTCCTAGACCAGCATATAACAATTGTCCCAATGGAAATGATTTCTACAAATTATCTTATTTTCCTCCCTAGTTTAAATAAATTACTAAAATTACTATCGGCTTCTAATCACGCGACGGCCCTGTGATACTCCACTATCAACTTATCCAACACCTGGCTAACCTCCAGCATCTTCGAATAGTCGACGCTGTCAGCCGCCAGGCCGTTCAGCCTGGCACGTAGGCCTGATTTCTGTAAGCAGTTCTGTTCGAGACACGATGACACCCATGACGATTTATGTAAGATTTCGGAATGAAACACGAGTACTATATTGCCATGACTAAAAAAACCATACACCGGGAGACATTTGTCATTATATGTAGGAATGTTTATCCAGGAAAGACCACTTTTGTTGTCGAGATACTGAACAAATGTGACGGGGGGAATACGATGTTTGCTCCTGCAATAGTTACCGGCCCCTTTTTGGGTATGATTACACGGCTCTTGCTATGGTTCATATTGCCTGTAATGGTGACTGAGTTTGCGATAATTCTTTTACTTCCTAAAGCCTTTAAAAACTTTCAAAAACCTATATCCGGCCTGGCTGTCTTTGGCTGGTTTTGGATTTTTATAAAGTTTGGCTTAAGGTAGCGTCCTCGGGATCTTATCTTTGTAAATAAAAAAACCCCGCTCCGGAGAGCGAGACCTTTTGTATGGCCGCGTGTATTTAGTTACCTATACTCCCAGATCTCGTTTAGCAAACCGCAGCCCGTAACTAGCCTATACCTACCTATGACACAACCAGGGTTTGGTGATGGCGCTTAGAAGTGCCATCAGGAGGTTACCACCTCACTCTCCCACACGGATGAAGGCAGGGCCTCGGCTAGGGTAATTACCCAGCGCTTGGTAATTTGGTTGTATTACCCGGGTTACCTGGTCGCCGGCATCGAGACGGGCTGAGTTATTAAGTAAGAGTGGGTACACTGGATACATACATACCAGTCTAAATATTCTATACTAATCAACTCAAATTGGCAAGCGCTTGCCAATTACACGATTCATCTGACCTGGTCGTATTTATTAGCCAAAGGCCACCCTCACCTTCCCATCAAAATACTCTTCTATCACATCAACAATCGTTTCTTTGACAGTTGAGGCTATGGACTGTGCGTTATTTTCTGGGGCATAGACTTGAACCGTTAAGTTTACAGTATTACCACCAGATGGTCTGTCCGCCCCCAGTATTTGCGTAGTCTGCTTAAGCAGGCTCAAGCTCCTGGGTGTCCGCTCCAACGGTATGGCCATCTCTGGACCAGCTTCACCAAATATGGAAGGCCTGTTAGCTACCCCGCCACTAGCATACTGTTGAAGTTCAAGTGCCCGGAAGCTTCCCATAGTGTTCAGGGTGTCATAACCTACCATTGCAATTTTACCGATATTGACCCCGGGTATACGGTTTAGTGCGTCGATCAGTAAATTAACTTTGCCAATAACGTAATTGGCGCCATCGGCGAACTTGGTCTTTAAGCTAAGCCACAGTACGGTTGCTTTGAGCTCTATGGCATCCCAGTTTTTCCAGACATATACCCCTGCAGCAACTAAAAGCCCAAGCCCGGTAATAATCAACCCTATTGGGTTTGCACGTAGTGCACCGTTAAGACCTTTCTGGGCAAGGGTCAATGCAAAAGTGCTCTCTTTCCATTTATTTGTTAAATCATTTACGGTTCCAACAACCTTAAATGCTGTTATAGAGAAAACAACATCGGACAGGACTGGAATAAGTATGTTTGATTGATCATAAACCCACTTAGCACCGTTACCCATCAGGCCAAACCAATACCCTGCTTTTTCAGCCGCCCCAGCAATATCCACATTCATAGCGAAAGTATTAGCCTTTTGTAAGAATTGCGTCATATAAGGAAGCACCTTTTCTGCTATTGTCGCTGACGTCTGCTGGAGGTTAGTATTAAATAGCCGTAGCTGATTTGCATAACTGCCCTGAGTTCTAGCAAAGTCGCCCTGTGCGTCTTTGGATACGCCCATCAGATAGTTATACCTCAAGACGGTTTGTGAGGCCTGATCCATATCATTGTAAGCGGTCGTTATTCCCTTGGATAAGGCATAGGCCTCAAGGTTTGCAACAGACATGTTAATGCCAAGCTCTTTAAGGGGTTCCGTCTCTCCGGAGATACCGGACCTAATCTTTTCAAAAGCTTCTTCCGGTAACTTATTATAAAAACTCGCAAAATCACCAGATAGAGCAGCCAGGTTTTCAGACATCTTGATCATGCCCTCACCGGTAACCCCGCTGCTTTTGAGCATTGCACCCATGGTTCCGTTGTATTGTTTAGCCTGCAACTCAGAGAGACCATAGGCTTTCAATGCCTGTTTAGACCAATCGTTTATCTGGTTAGCGCTTGTTCCAAAGGTAGTATCAACCACGTTCTGAACTTCTGTGAGATCAGAGGCCAGTTTGACGCTTTCTTTTCCCATCTCCCATATTCTTGAGGTCATACCGGAAACGGCGTTGGCCGCAAAACTCCCTAGAAAGGCTCCCTTAGCAATAGTGTTAACGTTGTTCAATCCCTGCCCGGCTTTTTTTAAATTGCTGGACAGCTTCAAGCTCTCACCAGAGGCCTTTAGCATGGCTATTTGCAATGAAGGGTCAATTTTTCCTGCCAGTGTTATAAGTGCTTTAAGCTCTTTTGTGTTTGCCATCAGTTTTCACCACCCTTTCTTGTTTCCCTGGTTTCCTCAGCTAGGGCTAAATTTATCAATTCCTGCAAGGGGCAAATTACCGCTTCAAGATTTTGTTGTGTGATTGTTAAATCCACATCCAGAGAGCCTTTCTTTCCAAACTTGCAAATATCTCGATTTGTTATGCGATGCTTTTTCTTTAACCAACCCCATACGCCACTGGGCTTCCTTGTAGCAAAAAAAGCTAAATATTTTGCTGCAAGCATTTTTTCCGGAACCCCGGTCTCCCAACTGAAGGCTACTTTTATTGAGTTTTTACCATAAACATCAATGTCCAGTAGTAGCATTGGAGATGTATACGGAACCGGAACAGCTGTCGTAGGTAGAAAACTATACCGCTCTTCAGGGCCTAGATTTTTAACCTCCGGGCAGTCAAAAATCAATATTAATGGTCCTAAATCAGTCTCGGCATAAAAGCAATCCTCAGGTTTTATTTGCCTGTAGGAATCAAGCTTTTCTGCTGCCTTACTGTCTTCGTAAATCTCTGCTGACATGCGATTCCATCTCCCTATTTTTAGCATTTTCGTTGAGGCATGAACTCTATCAAGCAACCATCATAAGTGTTTAATTTTCAAGATTTATACCTCTGTGTTTTTTTACTAATTGGCTTCGTCCATTTCCCCGCTAAACATGGCCGCGTCATACTCACTGAGTTCGGTTAAAGCCTCTCGTGCTTCGATGTCAATGGTTTCGGTAATCTCAGCCAAGTTTTTGACTCCAATGATCCTTGGTGCAATCTTAGGCGCCATACCCAGGATCCGGTTCCGGAAGGTTACCAGCATGCCTGTCAGCAAAAGTTCAACGTCGGCTGCATCATGGAGACGGTTTTCCAAACGCCCCAGTTCCAATTCCGCTTTGCGCCTCTTCGCTCTTTCATGAAGGATTTTTTCCTGGCGGAGCTCATCGTTTTCGGCACTCGTATACGTCACATACGCCTGAACGCTTTGCGCCAGGTCAAAGTACCCGCCATTCCGTTCAAAGACCTTGTCTTTTGTCAGCTGGTTAACTCTTCGCTGGGTGATGCCCAGAATTTCGGCCAATTCCTTTGATTTAACAGGGGCCATTTTCCAGTCCTCCTATGGAAGGAAATGCATTATTTTTTTCTTAAACCTAGACGAATCCCGGGCATCGCTAGACCCGCAACCTTTTCAGCCCCTGGAAGAACCTAGCATTTATTGGCAACCTGGCCGGCAGGTACATAGGCCACCGGCCAGGCTGTTTATTTAACTGTCCAAGGGTAGGGTTTTACGTCCTTCCCCAGCCAAGTGATACGTCCGCCCAACACACTTTGGTTCCACCGTCTCCATATGCTCCGTGTGCGTGATTTTGATGGAACCTTCTCTTGGTTGCTCTTGTTTAGCTGCTTTGTCAAATAGCACCGATGTATCTTCACCAGCAACCCATCGTTGGATGAAGCGCTCACGTTCATAATCATGGAGACCTGCGGCCTGAGGATTGATATGCCCAACAATAGGCAGTAAGGTTTTGACCTCAGCATCGACAAGAGCCTGACTAATCTCGTCATCAATCTCCTGGCTCTTTGCCTCTAGAAGCTTAATTTGACGCTCCACACCTTCCCTTTCAATAGTCAGGGTTTTTACACGCTTGAGCCTAACCTCCCGCTCCTTAACGGCAGCGATACGGATATTTGCAAGGATTTTTTCATCATGACCGGCCTTACCTAACTCTGCACGGAGGGCGTTTACAAGACCGCTTCCCCTCTCCAGGTCAAGCTGAAGCGTGTGGATTGCCTTTTGTGCATCATCCCGGCCTTTGTGATCGTCGGTAAGTTCAGCCTCAACCAACCGTTGGGTCTCGGTCTCGATGTTGGCTTTAGTTGCCCCGATTTCTTCTTCCAGCGCGTTAATTCTGCTGTTGCTCCCCTGCCGGCGCTCAGAATTATCCGCCAGGAATGTGCTTACTAGTTCATTCAGAGATTTCTTGCCAAACATTTTTTTCTTCCTCCTGATTGTTTTTTTATGGTCTTGCTTTGAACCTGGCCATGGCACCGTGCTTATTTCCCCCTAGATGCCTGCGCCGGTTTGCTATCTCCGCAATGGAAGCAGCTATGTCCCCTGCCCCCAGAGCCTGGCAAATATCAGTTTCGGGCTTAGCTCCAGTGTCTTGTATCATCCTCTTCTTGTTTGCAAAGCCAGCGATGTTTTTATCTAAAGCCTCGCGCTGTTGCTCATTAGTTGACTGATCTTCCATGCTATACATCACCACCTTTCGGGTACGAGACATGCCCCAGATGTGTACTGTTTTGCTGTTCTGTGCCCTACCTTGGGGCATCGACGAGAAGAACATCAATTCCGTAAATCCTGCCGCTTCTCTCGCGGAGCAAGCATGTTACACGGTCACGGAGTTTCAGGTCATCGAATTTTGCATTTATTAACTCAGAGCAGTGGAAGTAAATGTCCACTCTATCTTCAAGTGTTCTGATGAAACCATAACCGCCGCTTTTTATGAGGCCCCGAATTTCACCGCCAACCCTTTTCATGTCCACCTTTTTCATTTTGTTGCAACCCCTTTACTTTGTTGTTATAGAACCCTGTCGGTTGTTACCTCAACTACAACATCAAGACAGCAGGACCGGCCCACATGCTCACCAACGCGAAAGGCTACACGATCCCCGGTTTTAAGATCTTCGAACTTGACATTTACTAACTCGCTGGCATGGAAGAAAAGATCCTCGCGGCTCTCATCGTCCCGAATAAAGCCAAAGCCGCGATCCTCGATAATGCGCCTTACCGTTCCTGTTCGCGTTTCACTCATCTCTTATTACCTCCGTAATTTTTTGGTTGCCCGCCCCGTCTGCAGCCAGGGCCGGGCTGTCTATTATTAACGCCGCAGCGGTTATATTTCCGGCCAGTATAGAGGGCACTTAACAACAATTTTCAGTTCCACCCCTCCCTCTTTTACTCCGGTCGAAAGTGTAGTCACCCATCGAGGCTTTTTCAATGGCCATTCACACAAGCAACCCCAAGTTACCCGAAGACAATTCCAGCAAAGAGAGTCCGCCTGTTCCTCTGGCTTGTCCGTTTCACAACCAAGCAAACGCCTTAAGAAAGCCAGTTGGCTAGTTCTCCGCATAACCGATCCCACCTTGCCTGACAGTCGATTACACCTATTTGCAGTTCCCGTGACACCCAATACCATCCATAGATACCCTGCCGCCAGATGGCGAGTAGAAGCGGTCTATCATCAGAGTCCAACTTGGTGTCTAACCACTCGCGAACCCGTCTTAACTTGTCCTCCAGGGCTCCGGCTTCCAGCAGTCTTATTGCTCTGTTTGCAGTCGGATCCCCATGGATACCCTGGCCTGTCCTTCCTACGCTGGCATAGTCTCCATGACTGCCTCCGTGAATAGCTTGATCCATTTTTAAGTGTTCCCACTCCCATAAAGCAGGGTAATGTCTTAGCAAATACTCAATGGCTTTTCGATTCTTCGGCTCATTACACGTCCCACCTCACCACCTCCCGCTAAACTGGCTTGCTTTATCTTGAATCGTAGTTATCAACCACGATATCAAGCACATCTGCAAATTGGGTTTGACTATAGAACACGTTAAAATATTTACAATCATCGCACCTGGAAGGGTCTAACTCGACAAACATACGATCCTCAGCTTTAGACTTAAACCTTTCGATGTTTTCCACCGCTCGTATAAGAGTATCTGTTAACCTTGCGGTCATTAGCTTTTGATAGTTTGGGTTAAGAAGAAAAGCCTTTAACCTATTTTCGATATCTTGAATTTCGGTACCCATCTTCTGCCACTCTTCGTGGGTGTGATTGTTTTTCAATTCTCATCATCCTTTTTTGAACCCACACCCAGTGGGTTCATTTTAAATTCCCGCGATGCTTGATCTTATTGGTTTTTTAGGCTGTGGATAAGTGAACCCACAACTTCGCAAATAGTGTGATGTATTTTTTTATACCCCCCCTTACCTATACCTTAAGGTGTAAGGGGTATTTCTAATAAAGAATAAGTATATATGTGGGTTCAGTGGGTTCAATATTATATTATCCTTATATATCAAGGGCTTAGGCCGAACCCACAACTGAACCCAGATTGAACCCACTGAACCCTCAACTCCCTTTTGATAGTTTGATAACCCGCGGCTGTATACCATCTATCCGCCTGTGCCGGGTATCAAAACGCTTTCTCCCGCCTTCATAAAAGGTAGCTATTTTCCCATCTGCCCCCCACTCATTAATAATTTTTGAACTACTCGAAAATCTTTCAGTTAGAAATTTCTTTAGTACGTCACGAATTATGTACAAATCCATTCCAACTCTATAACCAAAACGCGGGCCGGTTAAAATCGTGAATCTGTCTTCGTTCTCCGCCAACCAGTCAATAAATGTCTCCCAAGCCCTTTCTGATTCACTAGCCTCAATTCTGGTCACCAATCCGGCCAGCACGTGCGCAGCGGCGGCTATCGCGCCGGCCTGCGCTTGTTCCCATGACTCCCCAAATATCCAGGCAGAAGCCAAATAGTCAGCTGTGGCCACACATGCCACGGCGTCAATATGTGAACTTATTTTTTCCGGGAAATTAGAACAGAAACTAGCTTGAAATTGCTGATAAGCGGCATATATGATACTGTGGTCGACTTCTAAAAGGGAATGGAGAAATTCTGGCCCGGCATTGCCGTGGTTGTTTTGCAAAAAGTTATAAAGATTTTTAGCAAAATTTTCGTCATGTGAAAGAGGACCGCCGCATATTTCCAACACCCGAGTCATAACCCCTTCTAGAGAATTATCATTGGACAGTGTCCCCTCTCCGGTAGACAATACGATGGTCCGCCAGGTAGCCATTTGCTGCAAGCCGGTCTTGGTCCCCCGGCCGCGGCCGCGTCCCTCACCCAGGACATACAGTAGTGGGTTAATATCCTTTTTCCGGAACTGATTTAAGACCTCACGCTCGTTAATAGCCAGGGGAAGGTCTGAGTGTAAGGCTGCCTTACGTTCCATAGCTGTAGGTGTAGTGTCGAATGTACCAATCAGTCTATTAGGGTTTCCCCACACAGACATAGCTGCCCACATAGTTGCAGTTTTGCCTCCCCGGCTTGCTCCCCAGTTGTGAATAACAGAATTCCTCTGCCCGAGGATCCGGAGTAGTGGCGCTGCAAAGCTGGCTGATAGGATAAACCTGGCCTTGGGTGACTGCCGTAAATATTGCATACTGGATATCCACTCATCACGATTTCCGGTTGTGGCAAAACCTGAAATAGCTTGTTGACTGCCATCGTCATCAATATCTATCCGGTACTGGTTAGACAAATTTGGTAAAACAAATTCCCTGTCACTGCGCCAGCCCAGCTTGGAGACGGCTTGTGTAACCGGTATCAGATCCTTGTTGGCATCAGACAAGGCATCAAACCACTTGACCAAGTACTTGCTGGATTCGGATGAAACTGATACCCCATAGTCAGCTAGCTGGATAATCCTACGTGAATCGAGTATTGTTGACCGCGGGAATAATGCCCGGCGCCAACCATTGAGATACTGAAAGCAGATTTCTAATTTTTCTAGTCTCGAGTCAACATTGAACAATCGTTCCGAAATAATTACCGGAGCGCCGGCGGCCTTGTAGGTCATTAGGTCACCGTTGATGTTTTCCTTAATAAACAGGATCCCAGACTTTTCAAACCTGAAATTAGGCGGCAGTATTAGATCAACCGGTACATCCGAAACAGTGTCCCGGAGCATCCCAGTACCAGAGTCTTCCCCAGGTTTGACAAGGCGTAGGCCAGTGTTTTGGCGTTGGTGTTGCTTAACCAATTTCTCAAGGTCGTTTAAATTTACACGTCCTCTACAAGCTTCCTTGAACATTGAGAATTCCATAAGGTCATCTTGTTTAAGGACTGCAAGAGCTCCCAGGACTTCGGGAACCAATACGGTTTCCCGGCTAGGCGCCGGTATCCCCCTTACAATAGCCCTGGCCTTAGCTATTTTGGCCAAGCTCCATCCGCATGGAGCCTGCACACCGCACCCATCCGGAGGGCATCCTTGAAAGCCTATGGCGCCCCTGATATATTCGCAGGTCTGTGGATTCATGTTCAGGGCTTCATTTATTTTCTTGTCAGTGTCCTCAGTTTTATAGCGTTTGGGGTCCATAGCCGATACATCATGAGCCGCCTGTATGCCATCAGTGCCCCGGACAATATTGGTAAGTGCCGCCAACCACTCAGCATAGTTAATAGTGGCCGCGTTAATCTGGCAATGCTGCAGAAAACGGCAGCTCCGAAGCATTAATTCAGCCGGCCCGTCCGTAGGTCTGCGCTCAAATGCGGCCGTCCGGTTGGTATTTTGGGTTGAGGACTCAACCGCCGGCAATAGGTCCTCAATGTCGGTCGGGTTATAGCGAATCTCTGACTGCTCTATGACCTGGGCCTGGACCTGGCTGTCGGGCAGTTTATGATTTATAGTTCCCGGTACCCGGAGTACCCTGGCCAGGTCGGAGGTTGTGTCTATTTTCCATCCCTGCCGCGCTGCGTTCTGCCTGACAACAGCCTGGAGGGACTGTAGTAGTTGAGTAGCATGTTTTCGTTCGTCAGGGCTCTCCAGTTCCCAGGGCTCCTTGAAAAGCCAGTAAACATGGAGCCCATACCCACTCCAGACAATGATTGAAGGAGGGAGCTCGCTTGGAAGCAACGACAATGCGGCCGGAATATCTGGCGGTAATTCCTTGGTCTTGTGGGCCACCGGATGGAATACATCGATGTCAACCCAAAGGCCTGGGATAGCAGAAATGTCATTATTTTTTGGTCTTTCATAGGAATCTAGAGTCTTATTGGTAGCACCTACACCAAAATACACATCATGATTAGCTATTAACCCATTAACTGTATTGGTAACTACTCCGTTAATTATATTATCAATTGTAAATTGGTAGGTTTTGTGCCCAGGGTTAACCCAGAAATATAGTTGGTGTTTATTATTAAGATATTCGTACAGGGAGAATAGAAATTCGCTTGTCTGACTCATTTTGGTTTCCTCACGTTGCCCGGCCCAGCTTCGCCGGTCTTTTTCACTGGCTAATTTTCCTTACGATACCGTAGGGCTGACCCTCAGTAACTGGCGGGTTTTTGAGATACTCTTCGAGGGAGTCAATGTTTACCAGGTACCTGTTTCCGGCTTTATGACATTTCAATTTGCCAGATTTCACAAGCCCCCGCAGGTACCATTCAGATAGACAGCTTTCAGGGTCACTTTGCTTGATATACTGAACTGTTTGAGAAATGGTTCGCATCCTGGCCGCCATAGATTATACCTCCTACTTGTTTGCGTTTTCAGGAAAAATATCGCTTTCGGTCACATCCAAAACAGCTGCGATTCTTTTTCTCCAACCTGGGAAAGCCGGGCGCTTCCCTGCGAGCATCATATAAAAATCAGATTGCGTAATATCGGCACGCCTTGAAAGCTGTGCTTTGGAAATTTTACGTTCTTCAAGTGTTTTCTTTAAAGCTTCATACACGGGTTTTCCCCCTCCTCGACGATTGTCTTTAGTCTATATATATGATAAACTAATGGTGTAAATGGTTTCAAACTATAAAACCGTTAATGTCCATTAAACCTGGAAGAATCAGGAGGGAAATGTTTTGACGAGATTACCAATGCTACCTACGAGCTACGGAGAAAATGCATGGTGGTTTAAATTCTCAAAGTATGAGACTTTTAAAAATAAAAAAGGTGTATATATTATGCCTGCACAAAACTCAGAACAAATAATATATAACCCTTACGATGTGGGAGATAAGCTAGTCACCGACTATTTAAATTTTGGAAAAGCTATTTTTAAAGGAATTGAAGACACACCGAAAATAAACGGAGCATTAAGCCTTGTTAAAAAATACGGTTTACTTGGGATTCTAACATCTGCTCAATACGAGACTGACAAGCGCAATTCAAAAAACCCAGAATGGACAATTGACCTTTACTATGATGACGAAGAATTTATTGGAAAGAAAACATTCCAAGAATATACATACGAGTATTTCCCTTTGCTAGATAGACAACCTCCTTTAGACTTTAATCGGGATCCCGGCAGAGAGTTTTTACAATATAATAAAAACTATTCTGAACGAGTCAGTTGGGTAGCCCGAAAAGCTTATGAGTTATATGTAAACTTTAAAAACATAAAGGACTTTATGAATATTAAGGAAATCGAAAACTTACCTGATATCGAATACATGAACAAGATATTTGACTGTCGTTTTAAAATAAAAAACGTTGATCTTTATATTCATTTTGATGAATTAAATAAAGCATCTCTCTACTGGTCCGCAGATAATTTATTGAAAATGATAGATATCATTTATGCATTTAAACTTATTGATAAAAAGCTAATTGAATGTAAGAACTGTGGTACTATTACTCCAAAGAAAAGAAAAAATTCAGAATATTGTTCAGATAGTTGTGGAAATGACTATCGTGTAAAAAAATGTAATTACAAGAAAAAGAATGGATTGGAGGGATAAAACATGGCATCAATCACTAAACGCGGCGAATATTCGTATCGAATAACTGTTAGCTGCGGGTATGATAGTAAGGATAAAAAGCTCTTCAAGAATAAGACTATTACCTTAGCCCCTGGCCTCACAGCAAAACAAATAGATAAAGAACTCCAAAAACAGGCTGCATTATTTGAAAAAGAAGTTGAAAACGGCACCTACTTGGATGGTGGCAAAACAACCTTTTCCGAATTTACTGAGCGCTGGCTTAAGGACTATGCTGAAAAACAGTTACAACCTAAAACGTTACATAGATACAAGGAAATGCTTAATTCCCGAATCCTTCCGGCTCTGGGGCATATTAAACTTGAAAAACTACAACCCACTCACCTTCTGCAGCTCTACAACAACCTGGGCGAAAACGGTATTAGACTTGACGCAAGGTATACTGCAAAGACTGAATTCAAGGAGCTCTTTGCGGGGAAAAAATTAAAGGCAGTGGAATTAACTAAAATATCGGGTGTATCCGGAGAAACAATCAGGAAAGCAAGATCCGGAAACCCAATCACCTCCAAGACCGTTGAGGCCTTGAGTGCAGCACTTAAAATGGAACCTGCGATCCTGTTCACAATGCAGGAAGCTGGAAAAATATCAGACCAGACCATAAAGCATCACCACCGGCTAATTAGTTCAATATTGACCTGTGCCGTACAATGGCAATGCATCTTGAGCAATCCAGCAACAAGGGTAAAACCCCCAAAAGTTGAAAGTAAAGAAGCAGCTCATTATGATGAAAACCTGACGGAATACATGCTTTCCCTTCTTGATGATGAACCGCTAAAATATAAGACAATGATTTATTTAGCCGTTTACTCTGGGAGCCGCCTGGGGGAAATTGCTGGGCTTGAGTGGTCAGACGTTGACTTTAAGAATAACCTTTTACAGGTCTGTCGGGCGTCTCAATACCTACCCGGTCAAGGTGTTTTCACAAAAAGTCCTAAAAATGAGGGCAGCAAAAGAATTATTTCTATGCCGAAGTTAGTAATGGATTTATTAAAAAAATACAAGGCTTGGCAGGATGGAGAACGCCTCGAATGCGGGGACCAATGGGAGGATAATGATCGCTTATTCACCAAATGGAATGGACAACCTATCTTCCCCACTACACCTACAAGCTGGTTTAAGGATTTCAGGAGAAAACACAACCTTCCCGATGTTAAATTTCATGGTCTGCGACACACCAATGCATCCATACTTATCAGCCATGGCGTAGATGTTCAAACAGTGGCCAAGAGGCTGGGCCATACAAAAGCCACAACCACCACTAGCATCTACAGCCACTTTCTAAAAAGACCGGATAAAGAAGCAGCTGATATGCTTCAAAACCTCTTTGTCAAAAACACTAAAGGTAAAGCTTTAAAAAATAAAAAAACTGCGAAATAATCATTGCCAACGTCGCCCCCGCCGGCTGTTAGTGTCTGGATCCCCGGGTACCCTTGCAATAACCCAAGGTTACGCAGTAAGAAAAATAAACCCTGGCCACCTCCGGACAGAACCCGGATTGGTACCAGGGATTTTTCTTGAATTAGTTTGGGACCCAACAGCAGGGCTATGAGTGCTTTTCTGTGCTATTATATCGCTAAAAAGTTGGCTACTGTTTGGCTACTAAGGACACGAATAGTAGCCAAACATTGCATTAATTTGGTAAATGTTGAAAAAGACAAACTCAGTAATACCAAGGGTTGCGAGAATTTGCATCAAGTTAAATTAAGTTATGTATCGCACTCCAAAACCGTTGGTTGCAGGTTCGAGTCCTGTCTCCCCTGCCACAAGAAAGTAAAGAGTCTCAAGAGATTGAGGCTCTTTTATTTTACCCGGCAATCACATGTTATATCGTTGCTCTGAATACCCCCGTATAATCTATCTTCCCTCGTATACACCGCTTTACTTAACTGTATTAAAAATACTTTCATTTAAGCCCCATTTTATAAGTTCTAATGGCAATTCAAATTCAGGCATGCCTGATGAGTAAGGTGCAATTTCATATTGACTAAAACAAATAATAATGGATTGGTCTTTTATATAAAAAGATTGATTGTCGGATATCGATGTGAACTCATCAAAATATTTATACTCTCCATTTTGAATGCTTAGATCTATTTGCTTTTTGATATATTGATTAATTATCTCTTTATAATTTACACCATCTATAAACAAGTCTTTCAACTCTAAAATTCTGTTATTTTTATTATCTATGTTATAGTACTCCATGTTTGCACCACCATGAGCGCCACCGGTATACTGGTAATTCTGCACACCAATAGTCAGTAGGTCTTTTGTTGCATATGCTTCATAATCGCTTATTAGCTCATATGGCCCGTATTCAGGAGAATCTTGATATAAGCCCTCAATACTTTCTTGTAATACGAGTGCCTTATTTATCATTTGACTATTTAACTGTTCCTGCAATAAAGTATCTTGCAAGCCATTAATCTGAGGAATTTTCATATCTATTTTCATAGATTGATTGTTAAGCGTAATCTTATGAGATGATATGGAATATGGGGTTAACTTGCCTTCATTTGGTGACGGCAATTTTCCCGGCAGCCCGATTAATACAGATTGTGTCTCATCATCCCACCCTACTTCATAATCATAGAGCTCGGCAATGTATCTCGCGGGCAGGTAAATACGGTCGTTTTTATTAATTGGCGCAACGTCCATACTTTTGAAAAGTTTTGGTAAACTTTCCTTCCCATAAGCACTCTCTATATATAAATTGCTATCCCCAGCATATAAAATAAATCTTGTTCCATCTTCACTGCCCATGAGCGGCAGCTCTACCCTTTGTTTTTCATTATTCCAATAGATGGGTACATCTATTGATTTAGCAAGATATCTTACTGGCACAAAAGTCCTGTCAGCACTGATAAATGGGACGGCATCCATTTCCAGATTAACCTCATTCAAAAAAAAGTTATTACTGCCCACCATGAAAACGGCTTGATTACTGCTGGCAAAAGCATAAGCAGGGCTTACAGCAAACAATAAGCAAACTAAAGTTAACAAAAAACACCTCTTCATTCTTCCATGCCCCTTCCAAAGATTTGTATTTTTGCCTTGCCATTCTCCAGTTCTCTTTCTCTGCAATTCCGGCTTCTTTCAGTCTACCAACAAGTCATCCATCCGGAAAGAGCCTTTTTCCCAATCACCTTGCTATTACCCCACTATCCTAACTGCATTTTCCTTTATCTTCGTAACCGCCTCTACAATCTGCTTTTGCTTTGACCCATCAAATAACTTGATAATACTCTGAGGTTTATCAAAGGGTGGTTTCATGAGCTCGGATACATTCTCGATATAACCATTTTGCACGATATAATCAATGACCTTTTTTATAAAAACAATTTGCACTTGGCTGAGTGACTGGTCATTGATAAATTCAGAAAATGCCACAAACGCTGCTTAATATTCCATCTTTGCAATTTTACGGACAAGCAAGCCAAACGGCGTATCCTGGTATTCCCGCTTACTTCTTCCCATACATCATCACCAAATACCCAGCCGGGGAGTTTCAAG
>Ga0209639_1001769_pt1 | contig 19462 bp, 16 predicted proteins | sample EPASupsiteHSE605_FD_187268 | JGI IMG/M metagenome (GOLD analysis project Ga0209639, IMG submission 187268) | Bioremediated contaminated groundwater from EPA Superfund site, New Mexico - Sample HSE6-05 (SPAdes) (version 2) | ecosystem: Environmental > Aquatic > Deep subsurface > Groundwater >...
CCAGGTTCATGCGTACACCTGCATCCAGGGCGAATTTGAGTTCATCGGTGGTTACATTGTTACCAGTGTAGAGGATCCTTTCAGGCTCAAAGCCAGCTAACAATGCGGTATAGATTTCTCCAGGGGACACAGCATCAATACAACTTCCTTCCTGTTCTAAAATTTTCATCATTGCCAGACTGGTATTGGCTTTGGCTGCGTAGAATATTTTGAAGTCCTTGTATTCATTACTGAATGCCTGATGGACTCTTCTGTAATTGTCCCGTACTCTCATCTCGTCTGTAACGTAAAGTGGTGTTCCGTATTCTTGGGCAAGTTCCAGAGCATCGGCACCACCGATGTCCAGGTTGCCTTTTTCATTGGTCTTAAAGTGTAAGTTCATAAAATGATCCTCCGAAAAGAAGTAAACATTAAATGTATCCATTTATGTGCATATAATCATTACTACTTGATGAAATATTATGTAAATATTTAAAAAAATATATGATTCAAATTAAAAAAATAAAATATTATTAGTCTGATAATCTTCTTAAAACTTCATCCAGACAATCAATCACGTCGTTAATCTGTTCTTGGGTGATTACCAGTGGTGGGACGAACCTGAGTACTTTTTCTGCAGTGCAGTTCACCAGAACTCCCTGCTGGCGCATTTCATCAACCATGCTGGTACAGGGTATGTCCATTTCCATTCCCAGCATCATTCCCACACCACGCACATCTTCTACCAGACCGTGCTCTAGGAATAATTCTTTCAACTGATTTTTAAAGTATTCACCGTTTTCACGTGACTTTGCCAGGAGTCCTTCCTCCCGGATGACTTGTACTGAAGCTAAACCAGCGGCACAGGCCAGCGGTCCTCCACCAAAGGTGGCAGCATGGTCACCAGGTTGGAATGCATTTCCAACTTCTTCACTGGCCATAAGAGCTCCCATAGGGAATCCTCCGGCAATGGCCTTGGCCAGAGCGGTGATATCTGGAGTTACCTTAAATGTTTGGGAGGCAAACATCTCACCTGTACGTCCAAAACCAGTCTGCACCTCATCGAATATGAGTAAAACATCGTTTTCATGGCAGAGTTTCTTCAACTCATTCAAATAACCTTCGGGAGGTATTATTATCCCACCCTCTCCCTGAACAGGTTCCACCAGAACCGCAGCGGTTTCATCAGTGATAGCCTCACCCACAGCTTCCAGTTTACCGTAGGGTACATGTTTAAAGCCAGGGGTTAGGGGTCCGAAGCCCTTCTTGTATTTATGCTGGCCAGTGGCAGTGATGGTGGTGATGGTTCGCCCGTGGAAACTATTCTCCATGGCAATGATTTCTCCCTTACCAGTGTACTTGCGGGCCAGTTTTATGGCTCCCTCATTGGCTTCTGCTCCACTGTTGCAGAAAAATGCCTTCTGGTGAGGTGAAACTTCAACCAGGAGTTCTGCCAAGCTTACTTGCTCCTCGGTGTAGTAAAGGTTGGATGTGTGGATTAATTTGTGAGCCTGCTTACTGATGGCCTCGGCTACTCTGGGGTGAGCGTGTCCCACGTTGTTTACTGCAATCCCTGCCAAGCAGTCAATGTAAGGACGTCCTTCTACATCCCATACTACAGCCCCCTTACCTTCTTTAAGGGCTAGAGGCTGGCGACCATAGGTTTGCATTACATATTCCTTATCCTTAGCCATTATTTCTTCTGTATTCATATTATCACCTGTGTAAATGTAATTATAATCATTTTTATGTCTCCTAAGCATCTTTGCACTTAGTATTATTTTAAGCGATATAATGAATTATGGTTAAATACATTATAAGCATTATCTATCCTCTAACTAGGGAAATGATTAAATATGGTTAAAAACACACCGGATGGATATATATTGATAGTGGAAATTATTTAATCATCATAATGGAATCCTAATTGAACTGGGTATGGGGAAGGAAAACTCTTATGAACAATCAAAAAACTATTTTATACATTGGATCGGCAATTCTCTTAATTATTGGTGCCTATACAGCTTACATGGGACAGACATCCCAGGGAGTAATCTGGTTCATTTTAGGTGTTATTTTCCTTTCAATCTCACCCCAGCTGGGACGCCCCATTAAAGCGGTGAAAGTAAGAAAAAGAATTGTCTTACTGTGTGCTATCATCTTACTTGGAATTGGAGCATACATGTTCTATGCAGGGGAGTTTTTAGCAGGAATAGCATGGGCAGTTGCAGGAATCCTTGGCTTGTTGATTTCATTCATGTTGGTGGGTCAAAAAGGAGTTTTAGACCCTCAATAGCTTTTTAATTCCCATTTAATCCTATAATCTTCTCATCACATATAATCTCCATCATTTTTATTTATCCTGGAGGGGTGTGAATTGTTAATTTTATTAAACATTTATTAACTGGGAAATAGTGAACTTTTCTTGGTGAATCTTAATGAAAAAAGCAATTATTGAAACTGATAAAGGAAACATTGAATTAACCCTTTTTGAAAAGGAAGCCCCAAACACCGTGGCTAACTTTGAAAAACTGGCTAGCAGCGGATATTATGATGGATTAACGTTCCACCGTGTTATCCCAGATTTTGTAATTCAGGGCGGATGTCCCACGGGCAATGGAACTGGTGGACCGGGCTACACAATAAAATGTGAGATAAACCCCCACAAACACGGAATCGGCGCTCTTTCAATGGCCCACGCTGGTAAAGACACTGGTGGCAGTCAATTTTTCATCACCCACTCCCCCCAGCCACACTTAGATGGTGTGCACACTGTCTTTGGTAAAGTGGTTAAGGGAATGGAAGTGGTTAACGCCATTAAACCCGGCGACGTGATGAATAAAGTCACAGTTACCGATGAATAATTAATTTTTATTTTTTCCTCTTTCTATTTTTCTTTGCTTTTTTCTATTTTTATGTATTATGGATTTCAAATCTCTGCACAAAATTTTTTATCCTGACTCTGCACGCGTATAGAAATCTTTGCAGGCTTATAGAAAAGGCTTATAGAAAATAATGTTGTATATAAAGGAATGAGGCTATTTTGGTATTTCATTTGAAAACAATTAACTTGAAAATCAGTTAATAAAGCAGTTTTTTTAATACTACTCCATAAGTTTCCGCTATTTTTTCACAGATTTCCAGATCATGGTTATCATAGTCTTTTTCTGGATTTCCAGCCACAATCTGGCCCAGGATCTCATCATCAAATTTCACTGGAACTGATAAGAACTGATTCACAGGTTCATGACCTGGGGGCAGACCATGGGCAGCAGGATGACTGGTCACATCATGGACATATAATGATTCACCGGTGTCCAGGGAGTAACCCAGAAGTCCACCGTAACTCCCATCTTTCAGGACCTTGAACCGGGCTTCACCCATCTCCTCATACATCTCGCATTCTTTAGTCAGATGAGAGAAAGATATCCCCACACTGTCTCCATTTTCAGGGTCTACAAAGGCCACATAACAGCTTTCACTTTTAAGAAGCCCTTTAATTTCTCCCAAAACCACATCTGAAATTTCCTTAAGGGTAGAATCAGGCAACATATCCAGAATTTTCGTTCTAGAAATATTCAGATCCTCATCACTAACCCTGTAATCATCTTCAATCATTTGAATAAATGTTCCCCCTTAATAGATCCTGCTAAACAGTAATAGATGCTGCTAGATATACTATACTTAAGATGTTTATAAATAATTAACCAATTAAAGGGAATCCTCCTCTTCTAAGACTTTAAGCAACACACCAAAAACAGATTCCAAAGGCAATATTTGCTCATCCTCCATTTTAACATACCAAAAGTTACCTTCATGGAAAACCTTCTCCACTACAGCCACCTGGAAAGGGAACCCCGCAACCAGAGCATAAGCACCTAATAGGGGATGTTCTCCTGGTTTATCTGGTATTAAAATGGTTTCTCCCTTCCGAATCTTTCGAGGGTTTATTTTAACCATTAACTTATTTTCAGGACTTAAAGCTGGATTTTGTTCAGTTTCAATACTTATGATAATGATTTTCTCCCCTTGTCTACCACCCTGATTTTTAATCTTCTTTTTAAGTATCCTCATGATTAATGCTTCGATTTCAACTGGATGCACATTGTGTTCATTTATTTTACAGGTTATTCCTTTATCCATTGATTCATGGAGTACTTTGCCTGCGTGAATTTCCCTGCACCGAGAATTTTTACTGGTGCTGCGCATGGGACACTTCCAGCAGTATTTATCCTCCAGGATATTCATAATCTCCTGATAAGCTGTTCCAGTTTGTCTTTGAAATTCCCCCAACCGTTTTTGGAGTTCTCCCATAAATAATCACCCACTTATTAGTAGTTTATTCTCGAATTATTCAATTATTAATGTTTAACAGTCCCTGTTTATCTATCGGAGGGTATTCATGTAACCCTGGTACTTATCATGTAATTTATTATCCTTAATTTTATCAGCAATTAGTTTATAATCTAATATTCAGGTCAATTAAATGATTTACCATGAATAAATCCAGGGTAACTGGCATAATCTAATTAATAATGGGAACGAATAGAATTTTAATATAATTGATGGTGGATCTGTAAATTGAGGGGAGAAGTTTCAATGTCAAAAGACGCACTCAATGATTTAGATGAGTTAGAAAAACAAAACATAGCCCTGGCCCTATGGATGAAAGAATTCAAGGCCAAAAAAATCCCAAAAGGTGTGAGGACAAGAATTTTGAGTAAAAAAAACAGTCCAGATGCCTTTGGGGAGAGGATGCATCATCGTATTCAGGACCTGCTGGATAACCCGGACTCATTCACCCCTAGCTACAGGAAACGGTATGAAAAGCTATTGGAACAATGTGATTCATTAACATCCATCCAGGCATATGCCCTGAACCATTTACTAGGAGTGGACAGCAGCAGAGGATATCAAAATATTCCTGATGAATCTAATATTGAGTTTCCCAGGGATTTCGCCCCGCAACTAGGATATCAGGTGGGCTGGCACTTCTTTGTGGGTAACTGCCGCGACACCCGGAGACGTGAATACGGAATACTGGTATCGTTCTATCGGTATTCCTTATTACCTCCAGAGATGGCCCACAGTTTTGGGTTGACAGATTGGGATAACCAGATATTTGAAATGCAACTTGCAGTAGCCCGGGCAGGAGAAGAACACCTTCAGGCACGCCCATTTGCCATTGCAGGGACCACTGGATTGTTGAAATTCTCCAACAACCCCTTCCATTATGAGGCTGGAAATAACAGGATAGCATCTTTAGGGGAAGATGGGCTTTTCCCTCTCCGGGTGCAGGCCTGGGGGGTGAATCAGGGTAGTGAAAAGGATGTGGAGATGGAAGTGGACCTAGGATTCTCATCCAACAAAGATTTCCTCCTCCAGGGGAACCAGGGATGTCTACCTTGCTGCTGTGATATTGGAACACTCTACTACTCTGCCACTAACCTCCGTCTTGAACCGGGCAGTCTTTTGAAGCTGGATGGGGAGGAAATAACCTTTACTCAGGGTAAGTTTTGGTTTGACCACCAGTGGGGTAACGCCCTGGAACCCCTGGGAAACAGCCGGTGCCAAGTGGTTCGTGCAGCAAGCATGCTTACTAAACCCTCCCGGTCCCGGGGGTGGGATTGGTTCATGGCCCAGTTTTCAGGTGACAGGGAGATGACCATGTACGCACCCCACACTGATAAAAATTTAAGGTACTATGAACAGTCTGGGGAAGAACCACCAGGGATCATGACTGTGCCGGTTAAAGGGCAAGTTATTGATTCAGAACATAATGTGGTGGACATGAAAGGGACTTTAAAAGTTGATAAATGGGTTAAAAGTGTTAAATCCTCCGACCCTGAAAATTACTTGGTAACCAACACCTGGTACCCTGACCGGTGGAATTTCAAGTTCCAGGACATGGTACCTGAGGATATAAGGGAGTTCACCATGACACCCATAGTTAAAGGTGGTCAGACTGGTTACAATGCCAGTGGAGCCCAGTACTCTGAAGGGGGAGTTCATATCAGAAACCCAGAAGACCGTTTTCTGGGCAAAGGATTCGCCGAGTCAGTGTACTATGCTGATGCACTGAAAAACATGTTCCATCTAGCAGGATTACAAGATACAACGGAAATGCGAAAACTAATGGAACCCCCCGGACCATCTTCACTTCTAAAGTTGAAAAGTATCCTTTACATGGCCTGGCCCCCCCACCAGCGGAAACTTAAGAAAAAACTGGAAAAATGCCTGGAACAGGGGTTGCCCGTAGATTTCATTGAATAATTTCAACAATCAAGTTAGGGGTTTGAAAGTTTTTGACAGATAAAAATAAGTATAAATCACCCTATGTTGATGTACCGGATGATTGGCAATTTTTAGGGTCTTCTGGACCCGGACCCTTCATCACCCGTGCCATTTTCAAAACCCCTGCCGGTGAACTTGTTTCATGGACTTCCCGTTATCATCGAAAACACCATTTCAACCTTGAAATAAACAAAGGGTCCACTTGGTTGGCTCCTGGAGCGGTAGGCTGGTGGATTGGAGTTTTGTTTGCTATTGGTTCGGTATGTTTTGCCCTGGGATCCCTACCTTCCTATACCAGTTTCGTGGGTGTTTTCTATGATAACTTAACCTATTTTACTGGTTCCATATTTTTCACCACTGCCGGGTTCTTGCAGTTTCTGGAAACAGCCAGCGCACCGCAAGAAATAGGGGGAATTAAAAGTAAATTGCATTTCATGTTTTTCCAGCCAACAAGAATTGACTGGTGGTCGGCAGGAATACAATCTCTGGGAACGATTTTTTTCAACATCAGCACCTTTGCAGCAATTATCAGCATCATGTCTGCTTCACAGGCTGAATTATTCGTATGGAGTCCTGATCTTTATGGTTCAATTTGTTTCCTGGTTTCCAGTTACCTGGTCTACATTGAGGTGAGTCATAAATTTTTATCCCTACAACTGCAAAGTCTCTCCTGGTGGATAGTTTTCCTGAACCTGGTGGGCTCTGTGGCGTTTGGAGTATCTGCAGCAGGAGCATTTATCATTCTACCTTCGGATCAACCATTCAATCCATTTCTAATGAATATGGGAACATTTATAGGTGCGGTGTGCTTCTTTGCTGCTGCGGTTTTATTACTTCCCGAGCGGACTATTAACCTGAATAAAGTAAATAATTTATAAACTTTAAGAAATAAAATGGACTCGTAAAACCGTCGGGGTATTTTTATGAACAAGAACTTAAGCAGAATTGCCGTGCTAATGATTTCAGTTGTCCTGGTTGTACTCCTTTACCAGACTTTCATTTTGGGACAGTATTCTACCTACAATTACCTGGCAATAATTGCCTTTGTGGTGTTTCTGTTCATTAGCTTATATGATATGAGAAATGCCGATGATAACGAGTAAAAGAACCTATTTTTTTATTTCACTTTACGCAATGACTCTAAAAGTCCAGATTTACGAGCGTAATGGAACAAGTACAGTTGAACGTAACCTGCCCAGTCACCGTAACGTTCCATTCCAAATTCTCGGACTTTATGAGGTTTAATTTCTTCACCGGGGAAGTAAAGATGTTCAATGATCCTTTTAATCCATACATCCACCGGGAAAGCTTCCCTCATTCCGAAACCGTAGAGTAGAATGCAGTCCGCCACCTTGGGCCCCACACCGGGGAGCTGTAATATGGTTTCAAAAGCTTTTTCATACTTCATCCTAGCCACTTTCTGGATGTCAATCTCAGACTGGACCATCCTAGATGCATTGATAATGTACTTGGCCCGGTAACCTACCCCACAAGCCTGAAGATTGTTTTCGAAGATGAAATCTTCGGGTAACTCATCTTCACAGCGTTGCATCTCTTCTAAATCGTGTTCAGGAACTTCACCAAGCACTCGAGGAGATGGAAATGAGTAAAAATCTCCAGAACTAAACTGATATCCATCACCCCACTTCCGCTTAACATCGTTTATGGAACGTGTCCAGCGTAGTATTGAGCAGTTAGCTGATGATATGGATGATATAATACATTCAAAATGGTTATGGGCCTTAAAAAGCCTGAGTCCCTGGCAAAAATCTATGGTGGGTGCCAGTTTAGGATCTTCACCTAAAAAATCGTATAATTGGTTTAAATCATGGTTGAGGTCGAATATTTCCCTGACTGAACTTTCAATACTCTTTTTGGATATTTTTTCAGGAGATTCAGCAATGATTTCCACCTCACTTTCTGGATCAGTATCATCATGCCTAATCTTAACCAGACATGGAATATTATCCACTTTTATCAGTTCCTGAAAGTAAAAATTACCTTTTTTCCAAGGGGGCTGGCTGGTCTGGCCACTGGTGATGGTGAGGTCAAGGTTAAAAGGGCCATTAAATTTTTCAAAAGCGAAATTCAATTCAGTCTTCATCAATTAATCTACTGATTTTCTGGTTCTAAAATATATTCCCCCCAAATTATAACTGAGTCTAGAATAGTCAAAAAAATTAGAAAAACTAGGAGATATTTATCTCCTTTTTGGCAGTATCAATCCACTAATAACCATTAAAATGGCTAAAATTAATCCATTCGCGGGTATTCCCGTGCTCCGCATCCCCACGGTATTTGCTGCATTTGCTGCTGAGGGGGATGTGTTTGGCGCGGCTAAAATTGTTACAACGGTTTGAACTACTTGGTAATCACCGGCAGTCACTGTGGCTAGTCCAGCACCTTCATCAGCTCTTAAAATTGCTGAAGCAGCACCACTGGCCCATAAAGCAACCACGGATTTACTTCCCACATTACCCAAATTGGTGGTGAACGTTACTTGAGGGCCACTGAAGTACATCGATGCATTGGCACTGTGATCACCACCTGCAGAGTCCCTATAGACGTCTGCAGTTATAGTGGAGGTTTGGCCTACATTGATGGTGGATGGATCTGCATTAACATTCAAAACCAGCCATGGGGAATAATCTAGAGTCCCATTACCTTTTAGGAATTTATCGCTGCCAGGGTCGCTGTTGGTTCCATACCAGTTATATGGAGCGGTGGTGTTGCTTGGTATGCTGTCAATGCCATCAATGAGTTTATGATAACCATTTATTATTGCCGTAACGTTTTCTTCAGTTATGTTTATGTACGTACCGTTCACGTATGTCCCGTTTTTTGAAAGGATATATTCTCTGATTTGTTCGTCAGTAGGAAGAGTCTGGCTTTGACTGAATTCCATTAATTCAGTGAAATTAATGTTTTGAATGTTATGCTGGAAATTAACAATGCGGTTATAGTTAATGGTGTTATGATTTCCATTAACTGCAATACCTTCTCCTGTTCCTGTTCCCTCAAGGTTGTTACCGTTAATTATGGCATTACCTTGGAGAATGCTTAGATCAACTAAATATTTAGTTTTGGCACTGTTAAGTCTGAAAACGTTGTTATGTATGATGTTAGAATTTCCCAGATTAATGGATTCAATTCCTGATGTAATGTTGTTGGCGGTTAGATCAGTAATTGTATTGTTATTTATTGTTATATTTGATTGGAAAGTAGTGTAATCTACATCTACAGACGAAATTCCAACAGCCATCATATTTGCTCTGAAGTTAGACACGTTATTTTCAGAAATAGATGAATTTGCTGTGCATAATTGTACGAAAGAGATTCCTTTACTGGTACCGTTCTCATCTTCGCTGTTAATGCTGGTGATTTTATTTTTAGAGATAATCAACTTGTCGGCCATTGTGGTGTTATTGTAGGTTCCATTATCATCTTTAAATCCCATTGCAACTTCTGAAATAGCGGTGCTGGTGCTGTTAACCCCTTGACTGGTAACATTGTTAATGGTGTTTTCCATAACTTCTATGGTGGATATGGGTCCGTTTAATGCCAGAGCTACTATTGAAAGGGCAGTTGCCTTTCCTATACCGTAGAGGTTTGAAATTGTATTTCCCAAAATCCGTATACTATCCAGTGTGTCATTCATGGTCATGGCGAATGCATCAATCCCCAGAGCGGTATCGTTAGTGCTGTTAATGTTAGATAACGTGTTTCCGGTAATGGTAAGGCCGGTGGTACCGGTAAAGTTTATGGTAGCTAATTGAATTCCGGCTTTTGATCCACCACCCACCATGTCCTTTATTTTGTTTCCAGAAATGATGGGGTTACAGCCAAATAAAGAAATCCCACGTTCCTGTGTCTGGGATATTTCATTACCTGTAATTATGGCATTGTCGCCTACAACTGCTATTCCGGTTAATCCTCCTCTAATCTGGTTATTTTCGACTTTACAGTTATTTGGATTGACACCAATGTTTTTTGGGGTGCCGGAGTCATTTATTATTAAAGTACTTCCCACTTGAACACTGTTGTTTAGCACATTAGTAATAACATTGTTTTTTATAAGGGTATTGTTAGCTAATGCCAAAATTCCAGTTGTTCCGCCGGTAATATGGTTATTTTTCACTGTACAGTTGTCTGCACTGATATTTACTCCAGTACCTGTGGGAGAATTGTTTATATTAAAACCATCTATGGTGCTTCCACTACCATCACCGGTTCCATCATTCACCACTGTAAATCCAGTATTCACGGGTTGTATTTCTACATCATCACCAGTATTGGCCTGTAGGGTTAAAATTTTGTTCACAATGACGTCTTCAGCGTAAATTCCACTGTGTACATTGATAACATCATTATCAAGGGTGTTCGCATTATCTATTGCTGATTGGATAGTATTGTATGTCTGTCCGGAACCAACTTCCCATTGTGTCGCTGATATGGGAGTAAAACTCAAAAATAAAACTATAATAAGGAATAACGCCTGCAATGATCTTATTGAAGTCTTTTTATATTTATTTAATGATTTCAAGTTGTTCACATCCAATAAAAAATAAAAAAAATTACCACCATTAAATCCACTCTAAATTTTTAAAGCAGATCATGGGGGTAATTTGGTGGCCTAACCGCTTTTAACTGAACCCTGACCATTCACTTGCTGGGTTACTTGAGGGTTGCCGGTGTAGGTTATTGAACCTCCTCCGTTTACCACTGCATTCAGAGTGCTAACCACATTAACGTTGGCTTTACCATCTCCATTAATTGTCACGGTGGCAGTTTGGCTCTGCAAGTCTTTGGCATCAATGTTTCCCCCTCCGTTAATAGTGGCGATAAGATTTTCAGCTTTACCAGTCAGAGTCATCTTCCCATTGTCAAGAGTAACTGTGAGTTTATCAGTGTTCAGACCAGTCACCTCAGAATTACCACCACCATTGGCACTGAGGACATTTAAATTTTTAAGGGTGATATAAAATTTTACAGCCCCGTTACCTACACTATTCAGGTTGCTAATGGATAAAGAGTTTCCAGACACGGTGGTGGAAATTTTAGATATAAGGTCATCTGCTGCTTCCACTCTATATGATTCATTGTCTCCTTGCTGGATAATCAAAGTACCAGGACCATTTAAAACAACACTAGTAACTCCACTGACATTAGGGGTTTGGTTTCCAGTTCCAGTTTGCTGAGTACATCCTGATGCAGCAACTACTAAACACAAAAATACAACTAAAACAAAAATATAAGATTTGCTATTCATTTTTCCCATAATATCCCCTCCGTTATTATTAATAGAATGATTTTTATTTATATAACTTTTTGTGATAATAATACAACAGACTCCGAATAAATAAGGAATTAAATTAAATTTAAAAAGAAATAAAAAGGTATTATGGGTAAAAAATCAAAAATAGAATCAAATAAGTAAATGTGATTAGTATGGCTGGGGTAAATACCTTATTTTTAGTTAAAAAATGTGTTAGGATTTATAGCTTCCTTTTTATAACTATTAATTCGGATATAACCAGTAAACAGCCATTTTCATGCTCAAAGGGTAAAATATTTCAAGATTTAAGATCATATTATGCTTGGCATGTATCATTATTATAATTATGATTAAAGTATGAGTGGGGGATGTTAAAAAATGAGTTTACTCCAAGACCAGTATTCAGATTCAAGGAATTTCATGGCCCGGGTTGAATTAAGCAGGAGATTTAAGACCAATCCTTACTCCTGGATTCTATGGATATTTGACCATATCAATTTTCCTGAAAACGCACAGGTACTGGAGATCGGATGTGGTAACGGACTTTTATGGAAAGCAAACTTAAACAGAATACCCGAAGATGCTCATATAATCTTATCAGACTTTTCTAAAGGGATGCTCTCTGATGCGCGTAGGGTATTGGGGGATGATGCTGAACGGTTTGAATACCAAGTACTAGATGCCCAGGAAATCCAATACCCTGATGATTCTGTTGATATCGTAATTGCTAATTTAATGCTATACCACATTCCCGACCGGAAGAAGGCCATATCCGAGATAAGCCGAGTTCTTAAAAGTGACGGTGTACTATATGCCACCACCTTTGGAATTGGTAACATGAGGGAAATAAGTGAACTGGTATCCCGCTACGATGATGATATTTATCACTCCTTAAAACCCTTTGCCCGTGCATTTGGGCTGGAAAATGGTGAAAAACAGCTGAGTGAATCCTTTGAACAGGTGCAGATGATTAAATATCTGGATGGTCTGGAAGTAACCGAAGCTGATCCCCTGGTTGATTACATTCTTTCCTTTGAAAAGGTTAATGAGGTCATAAAAGGCCAGAAGCGGAAAGATTTTGAGGATTACCTTGCAGATATTATAGAAAAAGAAGGAATAATTAAGATTACCAAGGATAACGGTATTTTCATAGCCAGTAACCAAAGTTTGAGGTGAGCCTTTGCTTTGGGAGAAAAAAATAAGGGTTAAAGAATTAAATGAACTGATATGAAATTCATTATATCCGTAAAAACACCACCTATGGCAATGTTTCATTATTTATTGTTAAGGGCATAGAAATGTTAATTTACTGGATAGGACTCAAAATAGATAAACTGGTTTGAGTTATAATTATGACCACTAAAACTGAACACCACAACAAATCAAACCTTACCCGGGCAGGAATCCTATTCTTCCTGGCAGGTTGCATTATTTTAATGGGTATCATAACTGCTGAATCGTTTTACCCCGAAAATTACACATACACCACTGCGAACAGCATGATAAGTGATTTAGGAGCCACTGAGCCACCAAACAGTATCATAACCCAACCATCGGCAACGATATTCAACTTCAGCATGATATTAACCGGAATTCTAGTCCTTATCGGCACCTATTTCCTATTCAGATATTACAATGACCGGATTGCAGGAATTTTAACAGGTCTGTTGGGATTGGGAGCTTTAGGTGTGGGAGTATTCCCCGGGAATATCAATCCACAACACCCAGTATTTGCCCTGACAACCTTCATCAGTGGTGGATTATCAGCTATTTACTCCTACCGATTAATCAAATCACCCCTTAAATACATAACACTCCTCTTTGGAATAATATGTTTGGTTTTCCTTTTTACAGCCAGTATATTCATGCCAATAGTGGGAGGGGGCGGGGTGGAAAGATGGGTGGCTTATCCCATTGTTCTATGGCTACTAGGATTCGGAGGATACCTTTTAGGTCTGGGATCCAAAGAAAACAAACAATAAACCATAATTAAAATTTAATATCTATTAAAATTCAGTATAGGTTGGAAACAAGTTGATCCAAATAATTAAAGATTCAAAAACAGGTTAAAATAATTAGTTTTCATGGGAAATGGAAAATCAGGGGGTTCATTAAGTGTATAAAAAAGAGTACAGACTGAAATTAACCGCTCCAGAAGAGGCAGTCAAACTAATTAAAAAAGGGGATATGCTGGTTCACGGGTTGACCATGGCCGAGCCCCCAGCCCTCCTGGAGGCGGTTGCTGAACGTCTCCGTGAGGGGGACCTTGAAAAAATGAGAATGTTCTCTGTACTCCCCCTGGATTCTGTCTGCTCCACCATACTGGCCCCGGACCTGATGGATTGTGTGGAAGCCTACTGCGGATTCGTGGATTCAGGTACCCGGGGTCTGGTTAGCACCGGGCTTAACTATTACGTTCCCAACCACCTCCACCAGATACCCCGGCTCTTAGAGGAGTTCATTGGGGTTGATGTGTGCATAACCACGGTTTCTCCCATGGACGATGCAGGTTATTTCTCCTTCGGAACTGCCAACGACTTCACCTCCACTGCAGCCCGAGCATCCAGGGTTTTAATTGTGGAAGTGAACCGTAACATGCCCAGGGTATTTGGGGATTCCCTGATCCACATCTCAGAGGTGGATGCAGTGGTGGAAAACCACCAAAACATCCCTGACTTCCCCTGTGGGGATAAACAGCCCGAAGCAGATATCATTGGTAAAAAAATATCAGAACTGGTGCCAGATGGTGCCACCATCCAGATGGGTATCGGTGTCCTGCCCAATGCCGTGGCTGAACAACTGGAAAACCATAACGATCTCGGTATTCACACTGAAGTATTCGGTCCGGGAATGGTCCACCTCATAAAGGAGGGTGTGGTAACTGGTGAGAAGAAAACCCTCCACCCTCGTAAACATGTGTTCACTGTGGCTCAGGGTGACCAGGAGATGCTGGAATTCATGAACCAGAACCCGGCCATGGAAAGCTACCCCTGCTCCTATGTAAACAACCCTGGAGTGATAGCCAAAAACGACCGCATGATATCCATAAACTCCCTTATCCAAGTGGATCTTCTGGGGCAGTGTAACGCCGAGTACCTGGCTGGCCATCAGTACAGTGGAACCGGTGGGCAGCTTGATTTCGTTCGAGGAGCATTCGATTCCAAAGAAGGAAAGTCGATACTGGCTTTCTACTCCACCGCCAAAAATGGCACCATCTCCAGGGTGGTGGACCATTTAGATCCTGGGGCCATGGTCACCACACCCCGCATGGATACACATTATCTGGTAACTGAGTATGGTGTAGCCAATCTCAAGGGAAAATCCACCAGGGAAAGGGCGCATGAAATAATTAATATTGCCCATCCTAAATTCCGTGATGAACTCTACAGAAAAGCTGAAGATATGTATCTAATGTAAAAAGGGGATAAAATGCAAAAAAATTATTGAATTTCAAAAATAGGTGCATATATTACCTATTTTGACCTAATTTACCTATTTTGACCTATAATTTTCCGTTCCAATTCTCATTTTTTCCCTTTAGGCTATTCCTAACTTTCCTAATCCACTGTAAACCACGAAAAACCCTATGGCTATGCAGAAAATCCCGGTTACCAGGTTGCCATGGTTGGAGATCCATTCATTAACTGGATTCATAACTTTATGGGCCTTATCCGGCAGAATAATGAAGAATAACAGTGGTATCTCTATTATTAAAAGGGTGATAAGAATTAAAAGGAGAATAGACGTAGCATCGTTGGTGAAACCTGCGTTTACCACTCCTATAGCGCGTCCTGCTGCCAGAACAAAGATGGCAGTACTGAAGTTCATTAAAAATGCTATAATTCCAATGGAAAAGTATTTGATGAACTGGTGCAGTGGGCCTGTTTTTGGATCTACCTGCAGACGATTTAAAATGTTGGTACTTTTACCATGTTCCTTGCTTACCATGTTTCGAAATCCAAGAAGAAACAGCACGGCACCCAGGAAAATATCTATGGCTGCCATGGTGATTGGGTCAGCGTGACCTGAAACACTTAATTTTTGGCCCAAAAAGATTCCAATCAGGACAGTTAACAGGAGGACTACGATGGCACCTAGGTAAAATGAAAAACCAGCCAGTCTGGGTTTTTGGGCCATGGACATTATAACCAGAAAAATAGATAGGGTCACTGGACTCACCGCCGCTGCCCAGGAAAGAGGTATGGTTATTGCTAAAAGACCTGCAAGATCAGACATCAGTTACTACCTTTGTTAGGTTTTAATTAGGGATTCACACTAAATTGGCATTCAATCAATAAATTGGCATTCAATTAATTATATGAATCAATATTAATGAATTATATTCAGATTGGTTTATCACTGGATTAAAGGAATGGCTCGTTATCAAGATCAAGCTCACAGTTAGCGAACTGTAGTTTCTTTTTCTTCACCCAGACAAATCCATGGTCAGGGGTGATGACCGCCACATCTATAGGGCCTCCCACACCGGGCATATCTCCAGGGTCAGCGTTGACACCGTCACTGAAGCGTTGTATGGCGCTGGTGGTCTGGATCATTAGTGTGGCGAAGTCAATGGCATCCTGCAGCGTCATGGTTCCCCACTGGATGGCATATTCCAATCCCCTTAGCTGACCCTGTATTTCCTGTTCGCTCCGGGACTGAATGGCCTCTTTAACAAAGTCCACGTTCTGAATCCTGCCATCAAATCCCAGCACTATACGGGCGGCCACATCTCCCTGGCCAAGCCAAGAACTCCCGTATTCCATCCCCTGCTTTTTGCTGTCCCTGAGCTTTTGCACTGGTCCTGGTATGGATGCACTGTAAACCTGGTGGGTTCCATCGGGATTGTAACCTGCCACCAGTATCTCAATGGGGTCTGCCCGGGCTACGCCATTTTCAATGGTTCCCTGGGGTGTTTTGAAGCTGAATTTCAATAACTGGTCTTCCATTTCCATCTGGATGATGGCACATCCTTTGGAGTTCAGGTCATTCTGGATGTTGGTTTTGATCTGGTCAAGCTGGTCCTTCCAATGGTATTTATCGTTGAATAGGTGGTGCAGCTTCCGGGCCACATCCTTCACCTCCATGTTTTTAACCTTGGAGGATCTGCGGAACTCTTCAATGTACTGACTGACATTTTTCTGTACCCCTCCTTCAGGGAGGAAGGCCAGGCCAGTTATGCCCACCCCAATCCTCCGATTGATCTGGAAGAGTTTAATGGCGTTTTCACTGCCAATACGGGCCATGCCCTTCATATTACGATAACTCTGCCTGCTGTCTGCAGCCAGTACTATTCCTTCCGGTGTGGTGGTGTTTATGACCAGTGACATGTTGTAACCTTCAATTTCCTTTATTCTGAATTTTAATTAAATTGTCAAGGAATTATTATGATTATAGTGGTTAATATTCCTATCTGGAGGGTAACTTCAAATTCAAGTGGAATTTTGCATTGATTTATAACTTGAACAAGAAAGGCTTGAACAAGAAAAGGAAATATTATTCACAGTTAGAAAAGAATCAACAGTTACCAATTGGGGAAAGTGAATTTATTTAGGAGAAAGGTAATTATTCGAGTATAAATGGGGTTATATTTCCTTATTTGGGCTTATATTTCCCTTATTTGGAATTTTCCATAGAAGTTAGGGGCTTGTACTGCACGTAAACTGGTTCCCAGATATTGGATTCCACTAGACTCTCAATATTTCTATCTTTCTGGGTTCTGGCAACTCCCTCTAGGATGGCCTGCCTGGCCACTGCCACTCCAATGTTTTTACTCACTTCCTGCAGCTGGGCTATTTCCGGAAGCAGTCGAGCATCATCGGTGGTTGAATTGGCCAGTTCTATGGTGGCGGCATCCATCATCCCTGAGGTAACCCTTTCAGCCTGGCAGCTGATTATGCCCAAGCCTAATCCTGGGAATATCAGGGCGTTGTTGCACTGTGACACTGGGTAAGATTTCCCCTGAAACTCCACATCACTAAAGGGACTCCCAGTTGCCACCAGGGCACGACCTTCTGTCCATTTAATTATATCATCGGGGGTGGCTTCCGCCAGGGTTAAAGGATTGGACAAGGGGAATATTATGGGTTGTTCTACATGGGACGCCATGGTAGTTACAACTTCACGGTTGAAAGCCCCATGCACCGTGCTGGTGCCAATAAGGATGGTGGGTTGCACATTACGCACCACATCCAGAAGGTCCTTAGGATCATCTGCAGGGCCCCATTCATCTGTTTCTGTTGAACTGCAGGCGTAAGGTGCTTTGAAGTAGTCAATGTTATCCCGGTCGCGGGTTACCAGTCCCTGGCGGTCCATGAGATAGAAACAACTGTAGGCTTCCTGGTGGTTGAGACCTTCCTTTACCATCTGCTCCCAAATCTGATCAGCGATACCGCAACCTGCAGTTCCCGCCCCGTAAATTAGCACCCGATGATGAGATAGAGGGGTCCCGGTTAATTTCAAAGCATTGAGGAGAGCGGCCATGGCAACAGCCCCGGTGCCCTGTATATCATCATTGAAGGTGCACATCACATCCTGGTAACGGTCAAGGTGATATCTTGCATTTTTCTTACCGAAATCCTCCCACTGGAGGAAAACCTGGGGGAACTTCTCATTTATGGCATTAATCACAGTCTCCACAAACTGATGGTATTCCTCACTGCTGATGCGTGGATGGCGCCAGCCAAGATAAAATGGATCTTTCAGTAGACGGGGATTATTGGTGCCCACATCAATCATAATGGGGAGCATCCTTCTGGGATTGATACCGGCGCATAGTGTGTAAATCACCAGTTTGGCCACGGAAATACCAATTCCATTAGCTCCCTGGTCACCAATTCCCAGTATCTGCTCAGAATCAGTTAAAACAATCAGGTCAATTTCCCCATCACTCCAGTTATCCAGAATTTCATCAACATGCTCCCGGTCAGGGTAGGAAAGATAAATTCCACGTGGTTTCCGGAATTCATCACTGTAGTGCTGGATTGCCAGGCCTGCAGTGGGTGTGTAAACAATAGGCATCATCTCCTGAATGTGCTCCCGGATAAGGCGGAAAAAAAGAGTTTCATTGGTATGGTAAAGATTGTTTAGAAAAATATTTTTCTGAAGATCATCAGCCTGGAGAGAGTACTGATGATAGGCCCTCTGAAGCTGTTCATCCAGAGTTTCCACAGAATGAGGTAGAAGTCCGATAAGATTGAATAATTCCCGTTCTTTAGTACTAAAAGCAGTGCCCTTATTTAAATGTGAAGATTGAAGAAGTTGACTTCCTCTAAGATCAGTTCTAATGTATTTAGTTCCTTCTTTTTCGACAGTAATCGCTATGGATTTAAACTGTAACCCCCCATATTTTGGGAACTCCCTAATATTTGATTGTCCCCCTGGTATGGAATATAATTATCCTTTTAACCCGTATATATACTTTACGGATGCAAAAGGCTGAATTTTTGTCACATTCCCTATTTTGGACATGAATGATGACATAATTCTGACAATTAAAATTATGGGGAGGATATTATCTGATCTAATCAACGTGCTTAGGTAGGGGGAGGTGGTTTCTTTTAATCTTATCTATTCTTTTCATATATTGGTAAATTCTAGATAACCATAGAAAATAAGAAAGGTAATTAAAACAATAATAAAAGTGGTGATAGAAATGGCAAAATTCATTACCATAACTCCTGAAAGTGCCCGTGATTTAATGGAAAAAGAACCAGAGATTACCATACTGGACATCCGACCTCATGAGGATTTTAAAAAAGAACACATTCCCGGGGCAGTGAACCTGGATTACGATGGCCATCAGTTCCAGAGTAAAGTGGAAAAACTGGATAAAGATAAGAACTATCTGATCTACTGTAAGAGCGGTGTCAGGGGAGGGTATTTCATGGATAAAATGAGAGAATCTGGTTTTAA
>Ga0209639_1001771_pt1 | contig 19446 bp, 21 predicted proteins | sample EPASupsiteHSE605_FD_187268 | JGI IMG/M metagenome (GOLD analysis project Ga0209639, IMG submission 187268) | Bioremediated contaminated groundwater from EPA Superfund site, New Mexico - Sample HSE6-05 (SPAdes) (version 2) | ecosystem: Environmental > Aquatic > Deep subsurface > Groundwater >...
GATAACCGACGAGCTGTCCTTCGATTCAAAGGATACTCCCTATCTGTTCAACCGCTTTGTTTTTCCCGCCAACCAACTCAGACTCTCCTTTGGTTCAAGAATCTGAGCAGACAAAACTTGCGCCGGGCGAAGAAACGCCCGGCGATCGTATTCGCCGGGCGCTTGCCTTGCAGGTTTGTTGGCTGTTAGCCTTTGTATGCGGGCACCATGCCGATCTTGCGCATGGTATCCAGCGAATCGATGATCTCGGGTGCGGCGCGGCTGCCGATCAGTTCGGCTCCGGCCAGAAGGAAAGCGTAAGCGTTCTGGGCGCGGGGGAACTTGACGCCGGAAACCTTTACGCGGCACTTCGTGCCTTTCAGGGTATCCACCATGATGAGGACCTGCTCAAGAGTCGGACCCTGATACTGCCCGGAAGCGGATTTCGCCCAGTTGATGCCGGATTCGGCGATCAGCTTGCAGGCTGTGGCGATTTCCTCGTCGGTTAGAAAGGCGACATCAAGGATCATCTTGGTTTCGACGCCCTGGGCGGCTTTGACGTAATCCTTGAAATCCTGAAGCACTTTGGCGTACTTCTTGTCCTTCAGGTCGCCGACGTTCATGCAGTTATCCAGCACGGTCGCGCCCATACGGACGGCTTCCTCGGTCTCGAAGCACTTGACAGCGTTGGACTGCTGGCCGAAGGGGAAAGCGATGGCTGCGCCGATCTGAAGATCGGTTCCGGCCAGCTCTTCCTTTACTACCGTGGTCCAGTAGGAGGAGGAGAAGCAAAAAGCCCTGCAGTTGTACTTGATGGCGACCTTGCACTCGCTCCTGATTACGTCTTCGGTGGTCTCCTTGGGCAGGATGGCGTAATCGAAGCACTTGCCCGCGTCCCATTTCGTAAGTTTGGAAAAATCAATCATTGGTAGCCTCCGGATTTTATTATTAACCCTCGTAAACGAGGATCACTCGTGAATCGTCCAGCCGCCGTCCAGCACGATAGCCTGTCCGTTTATACCTGAGGAATTATCCGAAGCGAGGAACAGGGCGATATTCGCCACTTCCTGCATCTCGAACAAGCGGCCTAAGGGGATGCGATTTTTCAGGTGGTCCAGCCAGCCCTTGTTTTCCAGGTTGTGCGCGGTCATCGGAGTAATAACGTACGAGGGCACAATCGTGTTGGCGACGATACCGTGGGGACCGCCGGCGACGGCGAAGCTTCTGGTGATGGCTTCCACGCCCGCTTTTGTTGCGTCGTAGATCGTGTGCCTTCCGTCAGATGTGCGAGCGCGGTGAGAAGAGATGTTGATGATTTTACCGCTGCCTTGTTCGAGCATGACTTTATACGCTTCCTTGGCCATGAAGAAGGCGGCTTTCAGGTTGACGTCGTTTAATAGGTCCCATTCCTGCTCGGTGATTTCTTCGATAGGCGTACGGTTCGCCAGACCCGCGACATTGACCAGTACGTCCACATGACCGAAATCCTCTTTGACGGCGGACATTGTCGCCTCGATCTCCGCAACGGAGCGAAGATCGCACAGATAGGCCTTTCCGTTCGCATCGCAGGCTGTTTCAAGGGCCTTTTCTTTCTGAATATCCACAATGGCCGTCTTTGCGCCCTCTTTTGCGAAGGTCAGGGTTATCTGACGGCCGATTCCGCTCGCCGCTCCGGTTATAACGCATACTCTGTCTTTAAGCTGCATTGCCGCGCCTCCGATCATATTCCCAGCCGCCGTGCGCGCCTACGCCGCTTATCGGTAAAGCATGCCTTTAGCTTTCAGATTAAGCCTTCCCTCATAATTCCGCAAGACCAACTTTTGCTGGAAACAGCTCAGATTCCTGGCGACGATGCGGAGACGGGTTAAGATTCAGTAAAAGGGAGGAAAAAGACAATAACGAGGTATAACATGTATATACGAGATGTACCAGAGATATATACAATTAAATTATATATTTGATGCTGAAAAAGTCAAGACTCCATATGACGAGACCGCTTAATTAATCGCAAGCTATTAGACCGCATATGAGTAACTAAACGATAAAATATATGCCTGACCGTTGCTGTTATTGACAACCGGAATTATGCCAAGTATTATAATGGTATAATGGTGTAAATATTTATTACAGCAGATCTGCCCAGGCCGACGGGACATTTGCCAATAATGAGGAGAAGAAACATGAATATTGGAATCATTGTTTTCTCGCGCACCGGAAATACGCTGTCCGTTGCGGAAAAAATCCGCGAAGCCTGCGAAGCGCAGGGGCATACGACGGTGATTGAACGCGTTATGACTCAGAACGAAGAGCCGAACAGCAAACTGCCGATTAAGCTGACGGAGACCCCCGACCCGTCCCGCTACGACGCCGTTTTTTTCGGCGCGCCCGTGGAGGCGTTTTCCCTGTGCGCCATTATGAAGGCGTATCTGGAGCAGATTCCGGAACTCCCGGGCAAGATTTCCTGCTGTTTCACCACGCAGCATTTTTCGAAGCCATGGATGGGGGGAAACAGGACCGTGAGGCAGATGAGCGATTTATGCCGGGCCAAAGGTATGAAGGTTGCCGAGACCGGCGTCGTCAACTGGTCCTCAAAATCCCGCGAATTACAGATTCGTGAAATCTCGTCCAGACTGAGCAAAGTGTGACACAGTGGGTGAATCTATATGAGAAAAAGCTCCTTAAACGGGCCGGGACCGCTTTCTTGCGCTGCCGGCCGTTGCTGCGTGCACTGTGCTCCTCAAAGCTATCTAACTCGGCTTGAAGGTCCGCTGGGATGCGATATTTTTGTAACTGGTGAACAAGTGCACGGATTTTACGGAATTGACGGCTCCCATACTCAATGAGTTTGTTGAAAAGATTGTACATGAGTGCATAAAAGGTCCCCGATACAGCGCTGCGCTGCGGGTAGACCTATTTGAATTCCATAGGTTTTGTGGACTCACCTGAAGTCAAAGTTGAACCAAACGGTGGGAGCGAACATACTGAACGATGTGCAGAAATTCCGTCCTTCGCCGTTCTGGGGCGTTATTTGGGAAACAGTCAGGGCCGACTGTTATCCTCTCCTTTGCTGAGATTGAACGTATTATCGGAAAGAAGCTCTGTAAGCCGGCTTGCGCATATACTTCCTATTGGCATCCGGGCAACTTTCAGATCAGCACATAGTGAATGCTTGCTGCCGTGGGAGTTACTTTAACGATTTCTTCATTACAAGTTTATCTTTCGTTTCGCCATACACGGAAAAACCGTTTTTACTGAACAATCCGGCAGGTCCCATGAAATCCTCGGCTTCATTGATGAACGCTTTTTTCGGGTAGGCCTCAACAAAATCAAAACCGTCTTGCGCCGCATCCTGACAAACGCGTTCTAATAACAACTTAGCAATACCTTTTCTTCTAAAATCCGGGGCAATCAAAAAGCAAAATATAGATTTCACTCGGATACCCGACGTGAGTTCTTCTGCGGACACTTCACCCATAAAACGCCGCCAGCAATAACATTTCAAACAATCAGCTTTCGTATTGGCATTGCACCAGCCCACAACCTTATCATCACAATAAGCAAGATAACCCTGGATGCTGTTATTCTTAATACTTCGGATGGCATAATCCCTTCTTTGTTTTCTTGATGATAAATAATCAATATTATTTACATCGTGGTCGTCATTGCACCACCACACGCAGTAGCACTTACATTCATCATTATCTGTTATCTCCGAATGTGACGTCGTGTCAAAAAAGTGGACATAATCTCCCACAAGATCGGGTGTCAATTTACGTATTTCGATGTTCATTTCTTGCCTCCGAAAACATAAATACTATTTAACATCATTAATATATAAAATGTAAAACAAATCAACCATCAACTGGATTATATCAATTGATGGTTGATTCCTTGGAAAAGGACACGAGTTTGATACAAAATGCACACGGTAACCCCGTTTCCGTTTGTTCCGTTTGCTTTGTGCACATCCCTAATTCTCGATGATGACACAGACTAATTGAGATACTCTTTAATCAGTTGCAGTATATCGTTTTCCATTGCTAAAATCTCGGTACGCTTCGTTTCGTCCCAACTACCCCAAGAATCAGTATTAGCAGCCATCATCTGTAATTTAAGGCTTTGCGTGTTAAAGATTCTTCGCCAATTCTCAAGTTTTGCAAGCGGATATAGATTACCGAAGGCAGAATTCTGACTGGCAACAATTAAACACAGATTCCCAAAACAATGTAGCAGATCATTAGACAATTTTACTTTTCCCTCATCTTCACTGGGGTTTTGTGGGTACCAATGCTCAATGGAGCGTCTGTATGTAAAACGAAAATCATCAAACTTTATTCTGGGAAATACCACACTCAGTTTTTTTCTATTTTTCCATAATACATAATCAGTTAGATTGAATGCATATATCGGCACAGAATTGTCGTATCTAAATTTATTAGCATCGAGTTCACCACAATTGTATAATCTTTCTATCGCAAATGTCTTAGACAATGATTCCAGAAAACTATAGAATTTGTCGCCAAAATCAACCTCGTTTAACTTGTCTGCATTTTCAAATAAATATCTTAGTGTTGTATATAGCCATTTTGTGTCTTTATATGCAGTAAAAGTTACAGCAAACATCGACTGCAACATAAGGATTTCATTGTTATTGGTTGAAAAAGAATTCTTATCAAATCGAGTTTGAACATATAAATGTCCTCTCGCTTTTTCGTTCTTATCTTCACGATAGGCCTTTTGTAGAAACCACTCTCCCTCTTTGCGCCTATCGGTAGTTTCAAGAGAATTCCGGATAATCATGTTGTCAAAGATGAATTTTGCTTTTAGCAAATTTTCACCGAATCTTAATATCCATTGGCTATCTCTTGAAGGAATTTTAAACGCTGATTTTAATTTTTTATCATCCAGTTGAATTAAGTCTGGGCCAACGTTATCAGTCAAATATAAAACATAGTAAAGAAATGTGTTAAAATTCACAATGCAACGATATTTACTTGAATCTTCATTTTCTGCGACATTATTATTTATAATATCATTGCTTTCAACTTTTTCTTTTATGGCGCTTATCAGAGATTTTCTGTTTTCTTCATTGACAACTATCTTGGAGTATATATTTTTTAAATTATATCCGTACCTCCAAGAATTTTTTCCTGGTTCATATTCGCTCCACTCACACTTAAATATTGTTTCTCGTTCTTCATCAGCATCCGATCCCTTTGTCTTTTTCTTAAAAAACTTTATGCAAGGTGTATCAAATTCTGAACAAGCGTCCCAAACTTTAGCAAATTTTTGAACTTTGGAAAAAGGGACACCGTCGGCTACTAATCGCTGCATAAGTTCTGCTTTGATAATTTCATGGTATTCTAATTGCTCTCCACGCGAGTTGAATCGTTCGAAATACAGATTAACATCCAAGTCTTGAGGCATCTCACTAATAAATATTTTTACTTTATCAAAGAGATATTCATAAAAGTCATCAATTGAAATATCTGAATAATCGTTTGACCCAATATACTCTTTAATAGCGTTTGCCGTTTCATAATAACCGCGACACAATTCATCGTCAGTGCTATTGCTGTATTTAATGTCGTTTGCAAATAGTCTGTTTAGTGTTTCATTAGATCGTTTTCGTGCGGAAAAATGCAAGTTAATTTTTTCAATGTACTTTGTGGTAAGAGAATATTCATTTTGAATGGCAAGCGCAATAAGAAGAATAGCAGTAAAACGCTGTTGCCCATCTATGATAGAATACACATCACCATTTTTACTCACAACAAGCGTTCCTATAAAATACTCGGGACGATTTTCTTTGATAGAATCAAGCACATCAATTATTAATTGTGTTATTTCAACATCCGTCCATGCAAAATTCCGCTGGTACAGTGGTATAGAATAGTTGCTTTCGTTCAACAATTCAAATATTGACAGAGGATTCTTCATTATTACACCTCCTCTTTAAGCTTATTTATAATATCTTCGGCGCTAAGATTGCCAAGCAAATCTGTATCTATACGAGCAACAAAGTCGCGAGGAGAAGCAGAAACGGCTAACTCTTGAAATAATTTTTGGCATTTTTTCCTCTGAAATGTCCCGCTTGCAGCGTAATTAGCCAGGGTAGTATCGTATATTGCTTTTGCCGCGACCCTTGGGTAAAATGCCCAGACAAACACCTTTTCACACGTTTCTCTGTCCAGTTTATCAGTTCCGAACCGATCAATAAAAGTGGCAAGTAGGTTAACATACAAATTAATGTTTCTCGAGTATTTACTTTTTTTACTGTACACCAGATCTTTAATTTCGTTTGAAACAAAATTATCTACTATGCTATTTTCATAAAAATAATTTTTGAATAGTGCATATGAGAATTCAATAAAATTGAAAAATGCATTACCATTTATTATTGGCATACAAATAGAGTTTGGAAAAGCAATACCATTTTTATGTAGCTCTTGATATAGCTTTAAGTATGGGTATGAAGTGTTCTGAATACTAACGCCCTTGAAGTCATCAATAAAACGCTCAGTGAATTTTAATTCACTTCCATACTTTTTTTGATTCAAGCCAGTGTCACCGTTTACCCATCGTCTTATTCTGAATAAGTGCTTATCAAATAAATCGCGTAGGCTAAGTTCCTTATCATCAACGAATCGTTCCCAATTCTCAACCGTGCGTTCGGATGGGTTTTCAATTGCTCTCAGATGATAGGCTTTCAATAAATCATGTGGTTCTAAAGCCTTACCACGATTGTTTTGCGAATCAAACAGTTGGAAAGCCTCTGCCAAACATTCAGAAGGCATTTCAATAACCGAAACTTTACAACGATTCTTTATAAAGTTAATAATAACATCAATATCTTTCTTTGAAACTAAACTACACAAATAGCGCCACTCTTCAAAGTTCTCTTTAGCATGAATTTGTGAGATGCCAATATAACTACCTTTCAATAAGTTTTTAGCACCTTCAGGCAAATCATCTTTATCAATGCAATACAGAAGTAAAGAGATTGAAATTAATCTCTGTTGACCATCTACGATATCAATATTAGCAGCATTTTTGTTATGTAAAATTATTGAACCGATACGGTACTCACTTTTTTTATTATCAATAGCTTCTCGTATATCATAAAAAAGATTACGGATATGTCTACGTTCCCATTTATATGGTCGTTGATACTCTGGAATTTTGAGACTGCTATTTTGCAAAACATCTGATATTGATTTTACCGAAAATTTAATCATACCCATTGTTTATCTCCATTACTCAGAATTACTTCATGATTAATTATACTATTCCTCCCTGCAGTTATCTCACAACGAACATATTTCCATCGTTGTCGATTTCCCAAATGCTGATATCTTCCAGCAGATGTCCATAAATCCGGTAATAGTATGAGGCCAGGGTTTCGGAATTGCTCGTCCTGACATCTTTTTTAATCGCGAGTATTTTGCGGGTGCCATCTGGCAAACTACGCATATATAAGACTGCCTCATTAAGGGTTGACATCTTGGCACTGGGCACATTGTTACCATTCGTCCATGTATAGCATTTACACTCTATCACGATTTTGCTGTCCTCGGACACAAGGTCAAACCTGTGCTCTTTGGAGGGTCGTCCAACTAAAACGGCCTTCTCGTCAATAAACTTTGTACCAAAGTATTCTTCGGCGATAACTTTTACTCGTTCTTGGAAACTTCTGCCGATCTGTGGATTTTGTGAATTAGTGTTCATGACATTCTCCTTGTATCCTCTTTAAAATCTCAGCATCCGCCGGACAAAAATCATACTGTGGTATTTCATCAGGTGTTATCCACCGAATGTCGCTATGTTCAAGCAGTTTCAGCTTACCATCTATTATCGAGGCATTAAAGAGAGTCAGGTGAACAGTAATATCAGGATACTCATGGACAACATCCATAAACTCTTTGCCAACAGATATCGTTATTGCAAGCTCTTCCTGGCACTCTCTTATGAGAGCCTGTTCTTTTGTTTCGCCCTGTTCAACTTTTCCGCCGACAAACTCCCATAAAAGTCCACGTGCTTTGTTTTCTGGACGCTGACAAATCATGAATTTGTTGTTTTCCCGAATGAGGGCTGCTACTACTTCAATCATTACCGCACCTTCCTAAGGCGGAACTTATACTCTTTTCGAGTGTTACCATTCTCGTCTTTTTCATCTTCATATATGTAATCAATCAATTCAAACACGCCTTGATAATAATAATCCCTTGGAGAAAACTTGACGAAGAGATGTATCTTTTTGCCGTCACGGGCAGCGTTTTTGATTGCCAAGTTGCCCTTTGACATAGTTTGGTCGCCGGATTTACCTTCACCGGAATAAATGTAATCACCTTCGGCAGTCCATCTGTCGTGATAAACGAATTTACCGCCAGACTTGTCAATCGACGAAATGAGCACTACTTTGGTGGGTGTGGGATTAATTCCTCTGCCGAAACCGGAAATCTGAATTCCAAACTGTTCCTCAACCTGCTGATAGGTCAAAATAGGCTGTCTTGCCAGGTGCGCTGCGTGGTAGTCTTCGGAGAACATCTCGTCAATGCTTTTCTTTGTTTTATCAAGAGCAGGCTTGGCTGCATCAAGTGCTGCTTTGCGTGCTTCCTCGGCTTTTCTCAGAGCCTCTTCCTCAGTGCGTTTCTTTTCCTCTATGGTTTGTTTTGCTTTTGCAAGCTCGGCCAGAATCGCTATTTGTTTGTCTGCATCTCCAAGTGTCAGGAAAGATTCAAAAGCTGCTGGATAAGAAAACTTTGAGACTTTACTTGTGAACTGAATCTCGATGTACTGTCCGTCAAAGCTTATAATCTCGCCAGCGCCTAAGCTCTTGTGGTATACTTTTTCATTTAATAATTCCATGTCCAGCTCCTTATACAAAGTTTACTCCTACTGAAAGCAGGTCGGAAACGATGGAAGATAGATCGTCATTTCCGCTGTTAACCTCCAAGACCATTTTTCTTGAGGTGTTATCATTAAAGCAAGCTGCTAAAGCCTCAAGGAAGTTCTCTTTTATTATCTGATCTTCAAAGTAAGAGTTGAAATCTCCACAGTGGGATACCTTTCGTCCGGTCGATGAATACTTTTTTCCCCAAAGATGGACTCCGCCAATAAAACTCCGAAAGTCCTTTGCCTCCTTCAATAGGGACAGATATTTATCATCAGTTGAGGCGTTGTGTGCGGTATAAAGCTGCGGAACGTCTAATGCGATCCTCAGCTTCAGGTCTTTTACTTCTATGTATTCACACAAGGCCGCAACATCTTCCATTTTTGAAAGAATGAACTTGCCACCGTGATATATTGAGCCGCATCTGTTTTCAATCAAGATTTCAACGTCGGGAAATTGAGAGCAGATTCTATCTTCAAATACTGAGTAACTTTCCGTAAAACTTGCCATGTCAGAATAATCACTGAAGGGAGGATGTATTTCTATTACGCGAGGAACGATATCAACACCGTTCAACTCGAATATAAAAGACGCAAAAGCTTTGGCCCACTCTGGGCTCTTCCATAGCTGTGGAACTCCATCCTTGTTAGCTTCGGCGAGTACTGGGAAAGCTTTTATTAGTGCGCTATTAAACTTGCGCTTGCCGTAGCTGTACTCCGTATGAAGGGATCGTTCAAGCGAGGCACTTACTCCGGTCGCGTCAAGATGCGCGGCGATTTCCTCAATGCGAAGATGAATATCCTTGGGATATATTTGATTGTGGTATTTGACCATTTCAAAATTAATCATGGCTTTCCTCCACCATAAAGTCTACATCAAAAGCTGTACGATAAAACAGATTATTACTTGATGCCTGTTGAGATTTCGGTACCATCCGACAGAATAAACGATTGCTTAAATTTAACATCGAGGACGTCAGCGATCTGCTTGAGTTCCTCAAAGGTCAGCGTTTCACGATTTAGTTTTTTATATAAGTTCTGTCGGGACTGCCCGAGACGCCGGGCCAATTCTGACAGGGATATGTGTTTCTCTTTACATAACTGTTTTACGAGCTCAGATGTTGTCATAGCTGTTACCCTCCAAATATATTGTATACCATTTGGTTTTCATTTTCAAGACATAGCTGAAATTTGTGTCAAAAAAGAGCGCAAACATAATAACTTGCACCCTGTGTTTACTTATTTAAATGATGGCATTATTTCTTTATTTCCTTTCGCTCTTGAATCGAAACACGATACTACCATCCCGCTGAACGATTGCGATGTCGAGCAGCGTAATCCAAAGCCGCTCGTTCCATTCAGGTACGACCAGTGGCTGCTTTCTCAACATTGTGATAAAAGCGCTGATTTCCTTGCTTTTTCGCATCCGCTTTTCTTTTTCCGACTCGAGTGCGGTGTAATGTTCAAAAGCGGCATTGTAGCGTTTTTCGATGCGTTCGGCTTCCAATGCGTAGGCTTCCTGTGACTGGGCAACCGAGGCATTCTTTTTTATATGCGCCTGCATGAGTTCGGACACGACCGCCATTTCATCTTGTTCCTGTTGCATTTCGTCATCAAGTTCTGTTGTGTCGCAGAGCGTCTGCCGGATAAGCTCACAGTCAGCAAGCACTGTAGAGCGATTGCCCATTAATTCATTGTAGGCAGTAAGGAAACGTTGTTTGATTTCGTCTTCGGTGAGCGTCGGAGTTTGACATCTTTTCTCGTTTTTAAACTTCTGATTGCACTGAAATATCACGCTTCTATATTCATCCGTAGAATGCCAGATCTTTCTGCCGTAGAAACCACCACAGTCCCCGCAGATGATTTTACTGTGAAAGGCCTTATCGCTGTAAGCTCTTCCCAGTTCCTTGCGACGAGCCATTTCTTCCTGCACCGCTTGAAATTCCTCCGGTGCAATGATGGCTTCGTGTGAACCTTCCACATAATACTGCGGCACCTCGCCGTTGTTAACTCGTAGCTCTTTTGTCAAAAAGTCAACTGTAAACCGCTTCTGGAGCAGCGCATCGCCCTTATATTTCTCGTTGGTGAGGATACTGGCAACCGTGGATGACCGCCATATTTTCTTTCCGGCAGGGCTGAGAATGCCATGTTCCATGAGGTAATTAGCAATGCCCTGTGTGGTTTTTCCCTCAAGAAACAACTTATAAATTAGCCGTACTGTTTCTGCTTGCTCAGGAACTACCTTGAGGTTTCCGTCTTCACCCTTATCAAAACCGAGAAATTGCGAGTAGCCAACGCTAACCTTGCCATCTGCGAAACGCTTGCGGTGTCCCCATGTAACGTTCTCAGAAATTGAGCGGCTTTCTTCCTGTGCCAGAGAGCTCATAATGGTAAGAAGCAGCTCGCCCTTGCCATCAAAGGTATAAATATTTTCCTTTTCAAAATAACACTCCACACCTTTTTCCTTCAGCTTACGGATGGTAACAAGGCTATCAACCGTGTTTCTCGCAAATCGGCTAACCGATTTTGTGACGATAAGATCTATCTTGCCATCCAGCGCATCCTGAACCATCTGTTGAAAACCCTCTCGGTGCTTAGTATCCAAAGCTGAAATGCCCTCATCTGTATAAACCTTTACGAACTCCCAGTCCTCCCGGGACTGAATGTACTTTGTGTAATAATCGACCTGTGCCTCGTAACTGGTAAACTGTTCGTCCTTATCCGTGGAAACACGGGCATACCCGGCAGTGCGCCGCTTTGTAATAAACGCTGTCGGTAGCGCCGTGAACTTGTTTTTTGTCGCTGGTATTGTCGTTACTCTTGGCATTGTTTTTTCCTCCTTTGGATGCGTGTTCGCTCGGCAGCGGTTTGCCTCATTTCTGGTGTCCAGCTTTCCCGTCGTGAGCGGTCTGCCCACGAGCGCTCAACTGTGCTACCATCCTTGAAAACAAAACGCAGATGGTTATCTTCCGGCACTTCGATATGATCAACCTGCGCGTCGAATACTGTCGAATTGTAGGTTTCTATTCCAAGCACCTCAGCACACACAGTATGTAGCGTAACTTCGGGAATTTTTTTGCCGTGGCAGTACGCTTTACCCTTGGTGAGAAAAGTGGAGCAGTTCCAGCCAACCGAACCGTTGCAGGTATTTCGCTTGTAATTTTTTCCGCAGAATGGGCAGTAGATTTTACCGGTGAACTCGCTTTTATGTGGGCGGGGTCTGCCTTTGGCAGCTTCCTTCATTCTCTGTAAAACCACCTGTGCAGCATTGAAGGTATCCTTGTCGATTATGGCAGGATGCGTTTCCTCCGCGAAAAACATCGGCAGCTCACCAGTGTTACGGCATTTCTTTTTTTCGAGATGATTATTTCGGTAGTGCTTTTGAAGCATAGCATTGCCCGTATATTTTTCATTGCTGACCGTTTCGCGGATGCGTTGGGCACACCATTTTCCGCCAAGTGCACCCGGCACGCTTCGACTATTCAAATTTTTGCTTATTGCCCCGAATGTTTCTCCGGCGATAACGCGTGCAAATATCTCACGAACAATCGGTGCAGTGGCGGTATCAATCTCAATACCATCCTTCGATATGTTATATCCGAACAGAAACCGCCAATTGAACAGTTCTCCGTTTTCAAAGCCCTTGCGGACACGCCACTTCTGATTCTCGCTTGCTGACAGACTTTCCTCCTGCGCGTAGGATGCAAGAATGGTCAACATCAACTCACCCTCAGCACTCAGCGTATGGATGTTCTGTTCCTCGAAAAAAACATCCACCTCCAAAGCTTTCAGTTCACGGACTGTTTCCAGAAGTGTTACCGTGTTCCGAGCAAAACGGGAGATGGACTTGGTCAGTATCAAGTTCACTTTTCCAGCACGGCAGTCAGCAATAAGATTTTGAAATCCGCTTCGACTTTCCTTTGTGCCGGTCAGTGCTTCGTCTGAATAGACGCCTGCATAAAGCCACCCTGCGTGGTTTTGTATTAGACTACTATAATAGCTGACTTGTGAGGACAGCGAGTGGAGCATCGCATCCTTACCCGTGGAAACACGAGCATAAGCGGCGACCTTTTTGGGCTGTTCCAATCGTGGCTTCTGCGGCATTTTTCTTACTGTTTTAGGCATAATATCACCTCCTCGACTTACACCATGTTTGCTCTAAAAGCAACATTTATCAAGTCAATTTCGCGATATATACTGCCGGTTTTAAGCCCATATTTCTCGGCAAACTTGTGCTCAATTGATACAATGTCATCCTTGCCGATAATGCCATTTTTGAGCATAATTTGTGCTTGTGTCATTGCGGATTGGTAGGCCTGGACCTTTTGAAAATCAGTCATTCCCGCCACCATCCTTGTAACGATCCGCTATGTAACAACGGTGAGAACAGTATTTCCGCTCGTTCTTCCGGCGCATTTGTATTTCTTTACCACAGCAGACGCAGTTCGCCGTGTATGGCATATCGACTTTCGGATGCTTGTTCCACCATTTCATTCGGCAGGTATCGGAGCAGAAGCGCCGACTGCCGCGCGTGCTGATATCAATAGGTTTTCCGCACTCCGCACACCGAGCAGTTTCTTCCTTAGTGACAACACTTTTTTGCCTACGACAATAGGACTTTACCGTATTTTCGGAAAGCCCAAGCGCCTGTGCAATCTTTATATATCCGATGCCACCCTGTCGCATGTTGGTGATTCGTTCTCTCTGCTCATTTGTCATGAGATTGTCCTCCAGTCCGAGAACTCTTGTCCTCACTACCCACTGGAAAAAAAGAAGCCCATCGTACAAAAAATGAGCAAAAAAATAATGCCCACCGAAGAAAAATCCTCGATGGGCTGTTAGGTATGGAATTATTCTTCTGGCTCGTCCGGGTCATAGCAGTCAATCATCGCTTCTAAGTACCAGCTTTCTTGCAATCCTTTTCTACCTCTCGCGTCAAATTCATAGTGCTTTTCCAGTACAGGAACAATGGCTCTCTCAAGTTCAAGCGTAAACGCCTTCCTTTTCTCAAACGGCATTTCTTCATACTGACGCATGGAAATATGATGTATCGCTAAAAGGCTCTCCATGTAGACGTCATAAAGATCTCTGCCGCTTCGTGCCGAAGACTGCTCTTTGAGCAGATATGGGTACTTTTCCGGCCTAAGCTGGGACTTGAGAATGGTTCTTGTTTCTTCATCCGGGATTTTATCAATTCGCCTGTCATATTCGCCGGAGATATAATCTGGGTCAACATCAAGCAGCTTGCCAATTTTGTCTAAAATATCGGGCGGAATAGTTCCCTTTGCTTTCCAACGGCGAATAGTTTTCTCGTCGCGCTCAATGACTTTACCTGTTGCCCCATCCGGATCGCAGAAGGCTTTTATTGTCATGTTTCTCAGCTTAATAGCTTCTTTGAATCGTTGGAAGTAAAACGGAACCGTATTCATTGGCTTATTTGCCACTACCTTGCACCTCCCCAAACGGACATTTATTTGAATAATGGTACATTGAATATCGGACATTAATGGGGTATTATTATAACATGATATGAATACAAAATCAATATGCGGAGGTTAAAAATGGAGTTGACAAATGTTCTTTCCAATAAGAAACACGTTCTGGGTATAGGAACGGTTGATTCAACCACAGTAGTATGTTGTCTGGTATGTGCAGTAACGCCCTTCATTCCTGAAATAATGGGCAAGTTCATCGAGTTTACAAACAACATTATGCAGAATGGCTATGTGCTTAAGTTCAAAGCCGGTTCGGTTGCTTTTTCATTAGAAAAAGCAACCGCCGGGCATGAGGGAAGCGCAGAGGAGTGACAAATTATTGTAGTAAATGCGGAGCAAAAATGAAGAACGAAAAACAGCCCACCGAAGAAAAATCCTCAATAGGCATTAACTGTTAGTTATTCGCTGAATTTTATGAATGCGTCGGTGAATCCTGCCGCCTTGACCTTTTGAAGCAGAGCATCGGCATTTGCTCTGACGGAAAACGCACCAAGCTGGACGCGGTAGTATTTCTTTTTCATAACAGGTTCATCAGGATCGGTAGCGGTCAGTGCTGCCTTTACATCAGCACGAAAAGTATCCATGCTCTTGCCATGCTTCGGGAACCAGTGCATCACATCGCCGTGGTTGCTGGCAATCCCCAGCTTGTAACCCTCACTATGGCAAATGATATCCTTCTCCGTCAGTCCGTACTGTTTGCAGAGATATACGCAAAGCTCTACGGCTTCCTTGTAAACGGCAGAAAAATACGAAGCATCGGTCAAGCCGTCCTCGCAGATTTCAAAGCCGATATGCGTATCGTTTGCAGAACCTCCGGCGTGCCAGCCGCGCATATTCCACGGCAGAGTCTGGTACGTGGCAATGGAACCGTCCGCCAGCTTACCAATAAAGGCATGGACACAGACCTGCCGACCGTCCGGTGTGTTCTGGTTCCAATGGTTGCCGTACTGGTTTTTGCCCAGCAGTCCGTCATCCGGGCCGACATAGCGTTTCAGATAGGGATTATTCGCTCCGGTGGAATGCACCATGATGCCCTTCGGTATGATGGTTCTGCCTGCTTTGTAGCAGGCATTGTTGGTCAGAATAAGTTTATGCAGGTTCATTTATTTATCCTTCGTTCTGTCGTGAAGCTGTTCTAAAATATCCTTGAGCTTAGCCGGAATAGGCAGGCCAAGATGTCCGGCATTTTCGAGCATAGAGACGCCCTCGTTGGAGCAGTAGAAGAAGATGACGGCTGTCCGCAACACCTCTCCGTTTCCGATGAGATAGGTATCCATGACATGTCCGATGCCGACCATCACGAATATCAACACCTTTTTACAGATGCCCTTGAAGCCTACCTCGCTGGACAGCTTTTTGTCCGCAATCGCACACATGACGCCCGTGATATAGTCGGCGATCACGAACACGAGCAGCGCGTAAATTAAACCGTCCATACCGCCGAAGAACCAGCCAATTGCGCCGCCGACTGCCGACAACGCGAGTTGAATCCAATTCCAGATTTCTTTCATGTTGTAATTCCTCCCCTTAATAAATAGTCACGCCGTTCAGATTGGGCTTTTCGGACACTTTGCCGATTAAGTCTGAAAGTCGTGCCTTACCTTTTCGTCCACCGCTGTCCACGGTGAACGCTGTATAGAAACCGCCCCTGCCGAAATTGTGCGTCACATCGGTGACCGTACCGATGGTTTCTGTCTTTGCCCCACCGACAATGCGTACCTCGTCGCCGATAGTGAGCTGGGGCGTGAAGATACCGACGAAACTTTCCTGTCTGCCGGATATTGCGATAGCCTGGGCAAGTTCCTCGGCCATAGCCGTTATTTCGGCAAGCGTCGCACCGTCGGCAGCTGTTACGTAGGTCGTGCGATGTGAAGGCTGCACCCACCACTTGCTTCTGGGGACTGTGGCATAAACCGTGTTTTCCGGGTCGGCACAGGTGACGCAAACCTTGCTGACCGCCTCTGAATCGTCATATTCCACGCTGTAGCTCCAGCAGGTCCTGTCGCGCTCGAAGGTATACACAGCAGGCTGGTCAAAACGGGCGTCGGTAGCAGTTGCCACGCCAATGACACCGTTTGACGTTTCATCGATCTTCCAGCCGTCAAGCAGAGAGATAACCCGCTTGATTCCGTCCAGTATGGTGACATCTGGTTCGAAGCATAGTTTCCATGCTTTTGCGCTGTCGCCGACAAAAAAATTCTCCACCTCGGAGAGGCGAAGAATCTCCTGTAGGTTCATCTGAAGCGTTGCTTTTTCAAAGACATTGTCCTCATTGAAGGTTTGTTCCTTCAGCAGCTTTCCGATCGCGTTTCTGGCAGATACCGATACCTTTTCGTCCGGGTACGAAACAGAAGCCCGGTCGATATAGAAAATGCCGAGCATTATTTCGCCGCTGCTGCCGAGGGAAAAGTACAGTTCCATCTTGGTGCCTGGCGTTACTAAAGCACGGTAGCGGTTGAGCAATGCACCTTTTATGTTAAGCAAAGTACAGGACAGCTGCGAGACCTCGCTGCCGATGCTGAATTTGATTGAGCCGTCGATAAAGGAATTTGTAATGTCTGTCGGCAGCATATACATCACAAAACGGTGATCGCCCTCGGCGCTCCAGAAGCCGTATGCGCCGTAATGCGCCACTTTCTTGATGCTCGGATACGACACCGATTCATCGGGTGATATCCTTCCTGTTTCCGTATAGGTCAGATTGTCGTACAAACCGAGAACCGGGTCTGCCGTTCTGCCTGCTACGGTGCCATCAGCGGTGAGGTATATGAAACGGAGCAGGTTGTCCGAGGTGTGGATCACCTGCGGAAACAAGCCTGCTCCGGCATCAAGGGTATATTCAAATGTCAGCGTCATAACATCACCCCCGTTGCAGCTGGACCGAGTAGGTGAAGCGCAGAAGATTGTTGGCGGTCTTGAATGGGTACTCAAGCGCAAAGCTGGCTGTGATCGACGCACCTGCCGCAGGCGGTGTTGTGAACTTTAGCCCCGGTACGGTCTTGCCTAAAAAGAAAGTCGAGCCGAAGCTCTGACCGTCTCTTGTCGGGAAGCTTTGATAATATAAATTGTAAGTCCAGTTGTAGCTCACACTGCCTGATACGGTTAAGGTCTCCACTTGTTTTGTACCCGCATTGCCTGCGGCGTCAACGGTGGATGTGGGGATAGCAGTCAACCCGGTGCAAGTGTCGTTTGCAATGCTGATGTTCATGGTAGGGTCATTATCCGCAGCTGCTTTAGCGGTCAGACGCACATATCTTCCGTTTGCCGGACTGATTGTAAAGAAGTCGGTTATATCGGAGTTTTGTGCGAGAGCCGCGTTGACTTTATCTGCAACAGTTGTAGCAGAGTCTCCGCTAGTAACCGGAACTGAAAGGGTTATCGGCGAGTTTGCCATTCCGGCGGCCGTTACAACAACCGTTGCATTACCAGAGGTTCCGATCGTTCCGGTCACATAGATGTTTTCCTGTTGTTTTACGGCGGCGACTCCGGCTGTCGTATTGGTCGAGGTTGAAACGGTAGTCAGCCCGGAGCAAGTCCCGTTTGACAGGGCGATATTGAGGTTTGAAACATTAGCCACAGGCGTTTTAGCGGTTAAGACCACATCCGCACCTGAGACCGATGCATCGTATAAAGCAGAAATATTCGCATTGTTTTCAAGGGCTGTCTTTATCTTGGCTGCCACAATGCTCGCCGTATCCGATGAGGCTACTGGCACGGAAAGAGTGATCGGCGAGCCCGTCATGCTGCTTGAAGTGACGACAACCGTGGCGTTGCCTTCGCCGCTTAAAAATGCTCTCCAATACCTCGCTGATGTTTCTGTAAACTTCCAAACCTGACCTGTCCTTGAAAGTCCTGAAACGTTTGTCCAATCGCTGCCGTTGTAGGAATACTGAATTATGAGGTTATCTATCCTTGCGGTCGGTACCGTCAGAATATCAATCTTCAGCGTGTTGCATGCTTTTGCAGCTCCAAAATCAATTTTTATTGGAGTTACATCGCTTACCGTGCAGGAAGAGGGATAAACCGTCCTGTCATAACAGTTCCACCAGGCAAGCGGATCGCGGTAGTCATAGCTGCTGCTTGGTGTTCTTGACGCAAGGTCACCGAAAGTTACTCCGGCATCCTTGCAAGTTAGAGCCGCCGTATGGTAGTTTTCATACCAGTCACCGCAGTTGTTCTCCAAATCTACTGTGTAATCCGTACCTTCAGTCATTTCCGTGTCATTTACAAAAATACGGACGGTCCCGGACTGTATCAACGGGCATTTTATACTAAACTCCGTGGTAACCCCATCGCCTTCGCCGATGACGAGATGATCGACCGCATAGGGTGGGAAAACCTCGTGATTTGGGAAGGTAAACGCTCCGACTCCGGCGACACCGAGATGCTTGACCAGCCGATTGTTGCACTCGCTGTCAAGGAACGTAGTGACGGGCAGGTCGTACTGATAGGTAGTGGTATTCCCGGTACCGCCGCTGAAGGAATAGCTTTTACTGCCGTGATACTTTACGTTCATATCTGAGGAGTACTCCACAGGGAAGCGAGAAAAGCGAACATAATCGTCCGTGCTGCCCGTGAGCAGCCATTTGAACAGGTAGTTGTTTACCGCCGTGGGGTAAATGCCGTTTGTGCCAAAACCAGACGGGTATATTTTGAGCAGAAAAACTCTACAGAAAAGTGGCGTAATATGGCGCAGTCAGATGAGGTGAATGCATTGTTCCGTCTTCGCACTATCCCCGGTCTTGAACTCAACAACCGCCATGTTATCGTCTGTGAAGGCAAGCGCTACAACATATACTCGGTTGAAAACGTAAAGGGGCGCGGCATGTATCTTGAAGTATTGGCGGTGAGCGCCGATGGCTAAGGTCGATTTCAAGCACGATGGCGTTTGCCAGTTCTTCGTATGGATTCATAATCTGTACCTCCGATATTTTGTATTTCTCTCGGATTGGCACGGATTGTCGTTGATTGTCTCAGATGTGCAGGTCGGCTTTCACCGCGTCGATAAGCGCCGCCTGAGTGCTATCCTTCTTGGATAACACCTTCAGAATCCGCTCGTCGATTGTGCCTTTGGTAACGA
>Ga0209639_1001772_pt1 | contig 19424 bp, 11 predicted proteins | sample EPASupsiteHSE605_FD_187268 | JGI IMG/M metagenome (GOLD analysis project Ga0209639, IMG submission 187268) | Bioremediated contaminated groundwater from EPA Superfund site, New Mexico - Sample HSE6-05 (SPAdes) (version 2) | ecosystem: Environmental > Aquatic > Deep subsurface > Groundwater >...
GTCATTGTAGTACCCGTAATTGTACCAGATGTAAATGCTGAAGCCTGTGTTGTAGGGGGAGTACAGCTGCTTCCTCCCATAAAACTGAATGTAACTGTTTTAGCTGTGGTATTTTCAGTTATGGCAGTTATAGGCTTAGCTGTTGATGTTCCTGCCCACGATTTTGCATTAGGTGTAGTTGCATCCGTAAAGGATGTTTTACTTGAAGTTCCAGGAAATGGACAGCCCGTAGAGTTTATTGTAGAAGCAGAAGAGGTCATTACTCCGTTCGAAGTAGTGGCATTAGCCGCTTTAATAAACATTCCCTGATGACTTGTGGTATTAATTGAATTTGCAGAAGTATTTGATGCAATAAAAGAACTGTCAACATGATAGATTATCATACCTTTACCCGGAAGGGAGGCATCAAATTTTGTTTTTTGCCTGTTTTCCAATAAGAAATATTCGTGGGCTGTATTCGTATTGTATCGATAAAAGCTGTTTGAATAATCTTCTGCATTGTTTAACGTAACCGTTGCGCCTGTACTTAAAGTTGTAGCTGTTGCCCAGTTATATACATATACTTTTGTGTATGCATTATGATGAGCCGGAGTAATTCCATTATTATTCCACGAGCCGGAAGCCATAATATCCCATTCTCCAGTTCCATCGTACTCATTACTTGTACCATAGTCAGTATCATAATAATCCGGCGCACCCATTACATGTCCAAATTCATGACAAATCACACCAATACTGGTTATGGTCGATCCAGAGGTTCCGCTTAGTTCTGAGGAGCATGAATAACTGCTTATTGTCTTTCCATCATAAACAACTGGAGTTATTGACCATGCATGAGCCCAAATAGTATTAGCACTAGCCCCTGCTTCCTCTCCATATCCGGCATAAATTACGTACACTCCATCAACAATACCATTATTGTCATTATCAAAATCGGCATAATTTACGGAGGAATTTGCAAGGGTTACAGCTTCTGAAACCAGTTCATCCGGGTTCTGATCCTGACCATTCGCATTGTTGCCACCATAATATGCCATATTATGAGCTGCCGTATAAGGGCCGGCTACAGTAACTGCTAAGTTTAGCTGACCATAAGAATTTTCTGAATAATAATCCTTAACACTCCCTGTTGCACCTCCTGTTGAATATCCAATTTGATTGAACAGATTGTTGAAATCAGTTTGGGTTTTTGTAAATGCTTTATCTGTAAATCCCATTAAAATACAGATCAGTTTACGAGTACCCGTGGTTGGAAATGATAATTGCTGTTGAGTTGAAAAAACTCCCCAAGCTTGCTTCAACATCTGTATTTGCGATGAGGAATAATATAAACCCTTTGCAACTGTTGTGAGAAAGTTTTGTTCCTCCATTGATCTGTTTTCAGGGCTATTTGCCTTTACTCCGGAAGGTATCATATCGTTCGATGAATTCAAAACAGCATACTCATACGTCCCTCTATCATTAAACATAATCGTATAACCATCGAGAGTCTGAGCCCATTTTACCTTTTCATCGCCTTTGAGCAATATTGAAATTTTACTCCCATCCGGCTGAATAAACTGAATCGGATTAGGATAAGCTGGAGATGCGCTCAGCCGGATATTTGCAACTAGCATCATGCAAATACCCATCAAAATTAAAATTAATCTTTTCATGTTTAAAAAATTGAGTAGTGATTGAATACTCATAGTGCACGTTACAAAACTACAAAAACTAAATCGACAAATCCCATCCCTCTAATACATTCAATATCATCATTACGTGTTTCACGTAAATAGATGCTACGTATTCAACTGAGCAAATTAAGATTTTCCATGATTGCAGAACTAAATTACTTCCAACACTTTTGCGCTGTAATTTTAATATCAGACATTTATGAAACAAAATGGTACACTTTTTAAAGTTCTGGCAGGTTTTATAATTTTTATTACAATTTCCGCCAATGCTTTTACTCAGGAAAAGCCAAAATGGGATTTAACTTTAAACACTGACATTTATAGTCGTTATGTTTGGCGTGGCTTACTCTTAGGAGGTTCTGCTCCCAGCATCCAACCCAAAGTTGAATTAAAAAAAGGTAATTTCACATTGGGGGCATGGGGTGCGTTTTCGATGAGCGGACAAAGCAATCAGGAAGTAGATTTATATGCTTCGTACACTCTCAACAGCCTATTTACATTCACTTTAACGGATTATTTCTTTCCAAACGAAGCGGCTTCATACGATTATTTCAATTACGACAAAGACAAAACTACACACGTTTTTGAAGCTATGGTAAAATATAACGGAACTGAAAAGCTTCCACTTTCATTCATGATTGCAACAAATGTATATGGCAATGATGCTCGTAAAACGAATGGCAATATCACCTACTCAACCTATGCTGAACTTGCTTACACTACTAAAATTAAAGAAACCGGATTTAATGCTTTTATCGGTAGTGCGATAAATACTCCGGGTGATGATTTACCTGGGTTTTATGGCAACACTAAAACCGGAATCATCAACTTAGGATGTACTGCAACCAAATCAATCGAAGTAACTGACAAATTCTCATTACCAATGAATAGTTCGGTTATTATTAATCCGTATGACCGGAAGATCTTTTTTGTTGTAGGCTTCACATTTTAATTTAAATATCAGGATGGATGAGGCTGGAAAACAATTGTCTTCATAATACTAAAAAACAACTCTAAAATAACCTCAATTTAAAATTCCTTCCGGCCTCATAATTGAAATAAAGTAAAGTAATAAACCAATATTAAAAAAAATCAATATGTTAGAAACAGGTTCAACCGGATTTATGCTGCTTGCGTGCAGTCTGGTAATGCTGATGACTCCGGGTCTCGCATTCTTTTATGGTGGCTTGGCCACCAAACGCAACATTCTGGGTATCATGATTCAAAGCTTTGCATCACTGGGATGGACAACCGTTTTATGGGTTGCTTTCGGATATTCACTCTGCTTTAGTGGTGGTGAAGGTGGTATTTTGGGAAACTTTGACAAGTTTTTCCTCAATGGGGTTAAAATTGACTCCATGTATTCAAATGGAAAGATTCCTGAAGTGGTTTTCATTGCCTACCAGATGATGTTTGCAATTATCACTCCTGCGCTGATCACTGGTGCATTTGCAAATCGTGTTACATTTAAATCATATATGATATTCCTTACTGTATGGCAAATTTTAGTTTACTATCCTTTCGTTCATATGATTTGGGGTGGTGGTTTACTTGCACAGTGGGGCGTGTTAGATTTTGCTGGTGGTATTGTTGTACATGCTACTGCAGGTTTTGCAGCTTTAGCTTCTGTTTTTTATGTGGGTGCACGTGTTGATAAAAACTCTACTCCAAACAGCATTCCATTAGTTGCCATTGGTAGTGGTCTGTTGTGGTTTGGCTGGTACGGTTTCAATGCCGGTAGCGAAGTGGCTGTTGACTTTATAACTTCTACTGCTTTTTTAAATACAGATATTGCAGCTTCATTCGCAACCATGTCGTGGGTAGTGATTGAATGGAGCAGGGAAAAGAAACCTAAGTTTGTAGGATTACTTACTGGTTCTATTGCCGGTTTGGCAACCATTACTCCATGCGCAGGTTTTGTTCCACTCTGGGCTTCACCAATTATTGGTACAGCTGCTGGTATAGTGTGCTATTTAGCTGTACAGTTAAAAAACAGAATGAAATGGGACGATGCACTGGATGTATGGGGCGTTCACGGTGTTGGTGGCGTTTTCGGAACTATCCTTCTAGGTGTGTTTGCATCGAAAGCCGTAAATGCAGCTGGGGCTGATGGTTTATGGTTTGGCAATGCAGCTTTCTTTATGAAGGAACTGGTTGCTGTGGTAATTGCCTCAGCATATGGTTTCATCTTTACATACATTATGCTTGCGCTTATTAACAGAATAACCCCGGTAAGAGTTTCTGAAGAAGACGAAAGACAGGGTCTGGATATTATGTTACACGGAGAAAAAGCTTACGACGAAGGTGCTTTGTAATTTTTCTCCATTCGTCTTCTGGCCGGCATCCCATAATGGATGCCGGTTTTTTTATATCCAAACCCTTTTTATCAACTTCTTAACGGTAATCCAAACCTCTTTTGTACTATTTTTGCTTAGCTATGTATCAAATTAGAATCCCGATGAAAACAAAACACATTATCTTATTCATATTGTGCATTTTACCAATGATAAACTTTGCACAAAACCTGAACCAGAAAATAATTGAACCAAAAAAACAGGAAGAAATCCTTATTGGGTTATGTGATGAAACCGGATTGAAAACCGTGGGTGAATTTGGTATTATGTTTCCCTTGGAATATAACTACTATAAACCTGCTGAACAGTATATGTCTGTATTAAAAGATAAACTTTCGGGTTACAAAATTACGATTGTTTTCGGAACATGGTGTGGCGATAGCAAAGAGCAAATGCCACGCTTTTTCAAAATCCTGGATATGACCGGTTACGACAATACGACCCTGAAACTTATTGCAGTTGACCGTGACCGAAAAGCCGGGGCTATGGATATTGCTGATCTTAAAATTGAGAAAGTACCTACTATCATCCTCTATAAGGACGGGAAAGAAGTGGGTCGTATTATTGAAACTCCCAAAAGCTCTCTTGAACAGGATTTGGCTGAAATGATGCCATAACGAAACAAATCTAAAATTAAGAAAACTGAAAAACAAAAACTTTTTCGTTATTTACAATGCACTAAAGCTTATCGACAAAATAAAATCGCTGCTCCAAGATGCATTGTCAGGGAGGTAAGTCACACGAAATCCCAGATTAAAAGGGGCTACCAGTCTGAATAGGTGCATATCCGAAGTAACTTCAGCTCCACACGACTTCATTTGCCGTTGAACTGATCCCTTATACTGTTCTGCATAATCAAAAAACAAAGTTGCTTTCACCCGTTTAATATACGCTACGCTTCCAAGTGCAACATCAGGATAAGCCAATGGAAAGCGATAGCTAGCTGATAACGATACCATTTCATCACTGTAAGCAGAATGATATCCTCTCGGATAATTTATCTGATCGGAATAGTAGTATTTTGCATCCAATCGATTTTGGTATCCGACATAAAAACGTATGCGTTGCAAACGAAACAAACCTGGTAAATAGATTTGAGTTTCCACTGCCGATAAATCGCCAACCGTAAAGTTTCCAAAAGGTGTATGACTATAATAAAGAGACAAAGTTTGCCCAAAGCGGGGAAGCAAATCCAGTTCGGTACTTTTTAGTAAATAGTAAATATTCAACTGATAATCCATACTTTGCAACCATCCTGTATTAAAGGCTGATGGTGCATTTTTTCCATCCTGGATATTGAGTGCATCCAAAGTCACTTTTGATGTAATTCCCGTATTAATTTTCCCAAACTGATATTTCAACGGTAAGCTCACACTTGTTTTCACCCTATTTTCGAACCAGTTAAATTTTTCGGTTTCTCCGTTTGAGTAAAGAATAGTTCCATTACGCTTACCACGTGATGTTTCAAATTCCAAAACCGGATACCAGCCTTTATACGTAAAGTTCAAAAACCAGTCACCAGTCTTTTCGGTACGGTCATATTTATACCCGAATGTAGTAATTGCCGTACTCAGATTATTTTGCGACTGTATTGAAAAACCAGGTTGAGCTTCACCCGCATCAGCATCAGCCCGAAAAGGTCCCCACGAGTGAATTCGAAATAGGTTTAAACCTCTGAAATATGGCGTTGGATTCCAATTGGTATCCTGAGCATAACGGGTTGGTAAAATCCCTTTTTCCTGCAATGTCATTGCATCAGCCAACGGAAATATTCCATTTTTCTGATAATTAACTGTATCATTAATAGTTGAGTCAAGTGGTGTTGAAGCAAGCTTATAGCCATCAGCGGTATAGTCGACAAACAACAACTTTCCGAGCTTTATATCAGCAAAAGCTTGTGTAGCACCAAAAGGAGTATTGGTCTGTTTTATCACGCTTTCTGTCGTACGGTTGTAACGATAAATCTGATCGGTACCATCAAACGCCCCCGTAAACCAGATATTTGTGCCATTAGCCATCGGAAAGCTTATTTCGATAAATGACCATGGCAACAAATAATGTATTGCTTTGGTTTGCGGATTGAATTCAAAAATACTTTTCCCCGAAGGTGATACCACAATACCAGTCAAGATTTCGGCATCATTATTCCACGAAAGTTGAGTAGCAAAAATTGTATCCGGAAGCTGATACTGTGAAATAAGCGAGCCATTTTCCGGATTCAGCTCAACTAAAAAACAACGATTCACCAAATCCAATTCAGTAACAAACAATCGATTCCCTGTTTTCGAAATTGCAGGAGAACTGTAACGACTTTTCCGCGTTAAGGTTTTGGTTTTCCGGCTATTTAAATCATATTTACGGATAATCGAATAACTTTGTTGCTCCCAACGCGGGTCACGACGAATTTCAACCCAAACAATTGTATTATCAGAGGCAGTTAACGAGCCTTCAGCAATGGCACCGGGAATATAAACCGATTTTTCAGCACCACCTAACGTAACTAATACAATCCGGCTCAGCTCAGCCTTCCCTCTCTTTTCGGCAACAAGCAACGAATCATGAATCAGAACTGGTTTTTGATAGGATGTGTAAAATCTTGTTTTACGTTTGGTAAGATATTCCGGAACAACCGGGTTTCGTTGAACATTCTCAGATTTCCAGATTGAATCTAACTCTGTAAAACATTTGCGATAAAGCGCGGTTTTCGTTAAATTGGTTTGCCGATGAATGCCATAATTAAAAGGCACTATCATCCAAGGATTCTTTGCCACGCTTTGTTCCACATTATCCCAAAAATCAGCACCATACAACCTTCTGCTATGCGAAACCAAATGATATCCCATAATATAGCGATTCGGGACATGATGAAGATAAGAACCAAAGCAGGCTTTATCATAACTATACATTCCTTTTTGCGCTAATTGAGCTTTTAACTCTGCATCAAATGACGGGAAGCGGCCTCTTCCGGCAGGAGAAAGTGCTGTTTCGGCAAGTACTGCATCGCCTTCCAGATACCAAAACGGAAGATAAATACCTGAAACAGCGACAGTAGCCTGTTCTCCGAAAAACCACGTAAGAACTTTTGTAGTTCCAATATTCAGCCGGTTGAGCTGTAAAGCGTGGCGGTACTCGTGAATAGCCAGTTGCTGTAACCAATCCTGAGCATAGCCACCAGTTTCGGGAAAAGTATAATACTCGCTTCTTGAAGGAGCCCATGCCAGAAATCCATTCGAAACAACCGTTCTATTGTGGAGAATTACCGGTAATCTTTGAGGTCTTGCTTTCAGGGAGAAAGTGTTGTATAAAAAAGCATTCTCCGCATATGAAGCAAGTTTTTGCACATTACTATCCATTTCAGCCGGATAAATAAAATGAAAGTGCGGAGTTTTAATTTGATGCCACTTTACAGAAGCCGGATCATTTCCTGCATCATAATACTGAGCCATTAACCGGCATGTTAACCCAAAAACAGCAACAAGTAAAACAGCAAAGTGTTTCATGTATGATTATTTGGTTACCAGCCCGAAGCAAGTACATCGATCAAATGAATGCACTTTAACGGAAGATTATTTTTGCGGATATAGCCATCCAATTGAATCAAACAACCTGCATCTACTGACACAATATACTCTGCTCCGGTTTCCAGAGCAGCCTCAACTTTATCTTTAGTCATCGCAATGGAAACTGCTTCGTATTTTGTTGAAAAAGCACCTCCAAAACCACAGCATTCTTCATTTCCTTTCATTTCAATAAGTTGCAATCCCTTTACCTGATTCAGTAAATAGCGAGGCTCATCTTTAATTCCATATTCACGTAAGGCAGAGCAGGAGTCATGATACGTAACCTTATACGGAAAAACAGCTCCGACATCGGTAATCCGCAATACATTTACCATAAAATCGCTGAATTCAAAAATATTTTTATGTAATTGCTTAAATTCCAGATGCAAACCCGTATTATAAAAAAGCTTCCAGTAATAGTTCTTGATGAATCCTACGCAAGATGCTGACCCACCTACAACATAGCGGTTATTCGAAAAATCGCGAATAAATTTTTCACCAATATCTTTAGCATCATCCCAATATCCCTGATTGAAAGATATTTTACCACAACAAGTTTGATTGGGGTTATAGTGTACTTCCACATCGTGCTTTTCCAAGATTTTAATCATGTTAAAGCCGGTTTGCGGAAATAGTTGGTCGATAAAACAAGGTATAAAGAGGTCAACTTTCATCACAGAGTTCCTTCCCATTTTGAAAAAACAAATCTACAAAGAAAGAATTAAACCAGCCTGAAAAAAATTACAAATCAATCTCAATTTATTAACATACAACATCCAATATCTATAAAAGCAAGCACGATTAACCCAAATAAAACAAACAACAGTTACATGCAAACTGTTAATTATTAACGAAAATAAGTAGCATACAAAATTATATACTATAAGGATTTAGCACATTGATATTTCATTATATTTGTGGGCTCTAATTAAATATAATGAAATCCCCCGTTAAGTTTTTAATATTCGGACTTCTCATCTTCGTTGTGCAGTTGTTAATTAATCAAAATTGCAATGCACAAACCTTCCCAATTAGTCTGGACACCTACATTTCTACTGATACTGCAAACGGTGCTATTTCAATAAATACAAACCACGGAAATGAATCTGTACTTATCTCGAAAGGAGATCAGTGGAATTCAAGTGGAGCATCACGTATTTTAATAAACTTTAATGAATTACTTATCCCAGCTAAGGCATGTAATATAAGATTACACCTTTACAACTACGATGGAGACACCTCCGTCAATCAGGATTCAAAAATTCAGGTTTATAGAGCCACTGCCCCATGGAACGAAATTGGCGTAAAATGGAATAACAAACCTGGCATTGATACTCTTACAAAATATGACTCTGTTATTATAAGCCATTCCGCAACTCCTGCGTGGATTACACTTGATTTAACTCAATTAGTAAAAGGATGGCAGGCTGGCACGTTTATAAATAACGGTTTTTATCTATACAATACACCTGGTTACAGTAATGGTGGATGGCGTGGTTTTTATTCTTCCGAATACAATGGAAATACGCAATTAAGACCCTACATTACTTATTCGGTAATTAATTTGGGGGCTGACACAATGCTTTGTCAATCTACTACTTATCAATTGAATGCAGGAAGCGGATATCCCTCTTACCACTGGTCAAACGGAGCAAATACACAAATAGTCAATATTATACAAAGTGGAAATTATGTAGTACAGGTAACTGATTCTAAGGGATGCATGATGAGTGATACAATTCAGGTTCTTTTGATGAATGTAAATGCCGGAAATGATACTACAATTTGTAAAGGGACCAGCGCTACCCTTACAGTAAGTGGTGTACAGCAGGTTCAATGCCAATACCCGATTTCTTCTGTAAACCTGCAACAAGGGTTAGTAGCCTATTACCCATTAGATAGCAACGTAACCGATCTCAGCGGGTATGGAAATCACGGATATATTTACGGTGCATTTGGAACACCTGATCGCTTTGGAAATCCAAATAAAGCTTTACGCTTTGGAGGTTACTACAATTCAAATTTTGTGGAAGTTCCCAATAGTCCTTCTCTTCAATTTACAAATCAGATGACCATCTCATTTTTCTACAAATTGAATGGGTTAAACGGGATGGATCCGGGAGGAAACTATTCAACAACAAATGGTATTTACTGTCTGTTTGCAAAGAAATCAGAAACCAGTGGCTTTTACGGATTAACCGGTGCTATTTCATCAAACACTATGCAGGCACGATTTGGCAATACCGGGGCAAACATGAATGTATCAGGCATATATAATACATTTAACCTTGCAAACTGGCAACATATAGCATATGTTTTCACAGCCACAGAATCGAAAATATACACCAATGGATGTTTAATTGCATCACAACCTGCCAACAATGTAAATTTTATTACAGCTAATAACAACAATCTCTATTTTGGAAGATATGACAGCTACTGGTATCCGCTCAATGGTTCTCTGGATGAGATTCGTATTTACAACAGAGCTTTAAATCCCACCGAAGTTCAATCTCTTTTTGGAGTTGTTCAGCAATCCAATCCAATTCAAATAGTTTGGTCAACCGGAGATACTGCTCAAACAATCACGGTTAACCCTACTCAAACTACAACATACTACGTTACAGTCAGTAATGGAGTAACAACATGTTTCGATTCTGTAAAAGTTTACGTTTCGAATATAAGTGTAAATCTCGGGAACGACACAACCATTTGTCAGGGGCAAAATCTCACACTCAATCCGGGAAACAGCTATACAACATATCAATGGTCAACAGGCGCTCTAACTCAAACATTGAATGTATTAAACAGCGGAACATACTCGTTAAAAGTCACAAACAACGTTGGCTGTGTTGCCAGAGATACAATTCTGGTGAATGTATTGGGATTGCAAAGTAACATTATTCGGGATACGATTCTCTGTAATGGGAAAAGCACTGTATTTAATCCAGGTATCGGCTTTTCAAATTACCTGTGGTCAACAGGAGCAACAACCCCAACAATTACAGTTTCTCAACCCGGCATTTACTGGGTAAATGCAAAAAGTTCAAATGGATGCACGATAATCGATTCGGCAAAAGTAAGGGTTGACAGTTTAGCAATTACGTCTTTGCAAGCCGTATCCCCTATCTGTGTAGGAGGTAATAGCGGAATGATCAGCTCATCTGTAGCTGGAGGGATAAACCCTTATGCTTATACATGGAACTCCACGCCAGCTCAACATACTGCGAACGCAACAAATCTTTCTGTTGGAACATATACACTCACTGTTATTGATTCTGCTGGTTGTATTGCCATTGATTCAGCTACCATCCTGTCACCCCAAGCCCTACAGGTAAATATAGGAAACGACACTACAATTTGCCAGGGACAAACTGTAAATATACATCCAAGTCTGGCTTATACAACCTATCAATGGTCAACAGGTGCTATTACGTCATCAATTGATGTAACTACAAGTGGAACGTATTGGCTGAAGGTTATTAATTCATCAGGATGTAACGGAAGTGATACGATACAATTAACAGTCAGTGCCCTTCCTCAAATACAAATAAACCCGTCTGCACCATCTATCTGCACTGGCGAAACAGTTCAATTAACCGGAACCGCCAATCCTTCTTCTACTGTGCTAAGCTGGAGTACCGGATTATCGGGCAGCTCCATTAATGCATCTCCTGTCAGCACGCAATCCTATACACTTTATGGATCGAATAACGGCTGTAAAGATTCTGTAAGTGCAACAGTTACAGTTAAGCCATCCCCACTGCTCTCAATTTCGCCTAGCCCTGTTTCCATCTGCCAGGGAACGCAGGTTACACTTATTGCAAATTCTTCTCTTTCCGGAACAAATTACACATGGAGCACAGGAGCAAGTACTAATTCGATACAAGTTTCTCCCGGAGTAAGCACCTCCTATTCTGTAATCGGAGAGGCTAATCTGTGCAAAGACACTGCCGAAGTTTTCGTTACGGTTACAGATGCTCCAATAATTCAGGTTGTTGCTTCTAAGAATCCAATCTGCGAGGGAGAACCTTCAACGTTAACAGCCAGTGGCAATCTGCCAAACATCAATTATACATGGAATACCGGCGATATTGGAAATACATTAATCGTTTCTCCGATCGTTCAAAAGAACTACGGAGTTAAAGGCACTGTTGCCAATTGTTCTGATTCTGTAGGAATTACTATTGATGTTATCAAGAAACAAATCCTCGATATTGGTGATGACAGACTTTTATGTTTAGGGGAAGATGTTTTACTGGATGCATCCCACTACATTGGTTTATTCACATGGAGTACAGGTAGTACAAGCCCGGCTATTGTTGTAAATGAACCAGGTATTTATTGGGTCTCGGTAAACAATAACGGATGCATTTCTACAGACAGCATAATATTTAGCCCCTGTACACAACTTTGGGTACCCAATGCATTTACTCCGAACGGAGATGGATTAAATGACTTGTTTCAGGCTGTTTTATCGGATAATGGGATTGAGTTTGAACTGTCAATCTTTGACCGCTGGGGTGGCATTTTATTTCATACAAACAATAAAGAGATTGGATGGGATGGAATGTTTCAGGGCCAGCCCTTACCTCCGGGAGTTTATACATGGAGGATCTCCTATCAGGCAACAGATCACTACGGAATGAAGAGAACAATCATCGAAAAAGGAATTGTGAGTCTGATTCGTTAATCAAAATATTACGATATTTTCAACAGCCTTTTCTCTTAAATAACATTTTTTCAAAGTGTCATCATAAGAGACAAAATTGTTTTTCAAGCGAACGAATGTATTGATCTGCAAGTAATCACTATTGTTTTCAATAATCTTATACAAGAAACATGAAATTTTGTAACGATCTAATTTTAGAGAAAATGTAATCTTGTAGTCTAAATTCTTAGGGATTAATCTTTAGCACTATGAATATCGATAAAAACATCGCAATCAGCGAAAACGGGTTTGTGTTCAACCCAGTAAACGGAGAATCATACTCTGTAAATCCAATTGGAATCGAAATTATTAATTTATTAAAAGAAGAGAAAAGCTACGAAGAAATTCAACGTGAAGTCATGTTGAAATATTCCGTAGATGAAAATACATTTGAGCGCGATTTTTTTGACTATATAGGACTGTTGAAACAGAATAATCTTGTTTCTGAAGAGGCTAAATAATCTCCTCAATATCTATTTTGCACATGAAAAAGAAATTCACAATTGCAGTAAGTGGTTTAAACAATATTGACAGTCCAGGTCCTGGAGTTCCCGTTATCAGAGGACTACGTGAAGCCGGAAGTTTTGATGTTCACATTGTTGGACTTTCTTACGAATCGCTAGAACCAGGCATTTATATGCACGAAGTAGTGGACAAAACATACCAGATCCCCTACCCTACGGCAGGTACCGATTCATTGCTTTCCCGTTTACAATACATCCACAGCATTGAAGGTATCAATGTAATTATTCCAAATTTTGATGCTGAACTATACTCATTTATGAAGCTTGAACCAACGCTTAATAAAATGGGAATTAAGCTTTTTCTCCCAACACTTCAACAGTTTGAAGAGCGACATAAAGTTAACCTTGATGAATTTGGACACAAGTACGACATTCTGGTTCCGGCAAGTAAACCCATCTTCAACACAACAGAACTTTACACTTTAACCAATGATTTTTCATTTCCTATTGTAGTTAAAGGAAAATATTATGATGCAGGGATTGCTTATAACATTGATCAGGCTAAAAGCTATTTTAACAAGATTAGTGCAAAATGGGGACTTCCTATCATCATCCAGCAATTTGTACATGGTTCAGAATATAATGTCACGGGGCTTGGCGATGGTGAAGGGAATACGATTGGAGCGGTTCCCATGCGTAAGCAATATATTACCGACAAAGGAAAAGCCTGGGGAGGCATTACAATCGACGATAAACGATTATTGGAGATAACTCACAATTTTGTCAGCAAAACCAAATGGCGTGGCGGCTTCGAACTTGAATTTATGAAAGGTCAGGATAATGAATATTATCTTCTGGAAATAAATCCCCGAATGCCTGCTTGGATTTATCTGGCTGTGGGAGCAGGACAAAACATCCCGGAAGCTTTGGTTAACCTTGCTATGGGTGAAGATGTAAAACCTTTTACCGGATATGCAAAAGGTCGCATGTTTATCCGCTATAGCTGGGATATGATTGTAGATCTGGATGAATTCCAGGCAATTTCAACATTAGGTGAATTATAATATCAAAGAAAATACACAATGGAAAAGCAAAGATATGAACGCCCGGTAATTAAAAAACTAGAAACCGGAATGCCAAACAAATTCGGACTACGTACTGAATACATCCCTATGTCGCACATCGAAGATGTTGCAGTTAAAGATCTCGTAAAAGAATATGGATCTCCACTTTTTGTAATGAGCGAACGTACAATTCGTTCCACCTATCGCAAAGCTAAAAAAGCATTTACAACCCGGTATCCAAAAGTTCAGTTTGCATGGTCATACAAAACTAATTACCTGAATGCTGTATGTAAGGTTTTTCACCAGGAAGGTTCTTGGGCAGAAGTTGTTTCAGGCTTTGAATATGAAAAAGCTTTGCGTAACGGAGTCCCCGGCAATAAAATAATCTTCAATGGCCCTGATAAAACCGAATCTGATCTTAAAAAAGCTATTGAAAATGAATCACTCATACATATTGACCATTTAGATGAACTTTACTCTATCCTTGAATTAACTGAAGAAGTCTCAAAACGTCCCAAAGTTGCAATTCGCGTAAACATGGATACAGGAATCTATCCAATGTGGGATCGTTTCGGATTTAATTACGAAAATGGACAAGCATGGGATGCTCTGAATAAAATTATGCGTTCTGGCAAACTCGACTTAATGGGGCTACATGCTCACATTGGCACTTTTATGCTTTCAAGCAATGCATATGCAATAGCAGCAGGAAAGCTCGCCGATCTGGCTATTGGCCTTGAGCAGAAGTATAACCATTCCATCAAATACATCGACCTTGGTGGCGGATTTCCTTCCAAAAACACATTAAAAGGTTCGTACTTACCGGGCACCGATACCAACCCAACCTTTGATGACTTTGCCGAAGCAATTTCTACTTCATTGCTCAACTGCAACTTCAAAGGGCAGGAACTTCCAACCCTGATTCTGGAAACAGGTCGTGCATTGATTGACGAAGCCGGATATCTCATTGGCTCGGTAATTGCAAATAAACGCACCTCACTGGGTAAACGAAATACAATTCTGGATATTGGTGTAAATATCCTCTTCACTTCTTTTTGGTATGATCACAAAATTACGCCGGCTCAACCTTTTACACACTATACAGAAACAACTCAATTGTATGGCCCTCTCTGTATGAATATTGATGTAATCCGCGAAAATATTGACCTTCCGCTTCTGAATAAAGGCGACCACGTTGTTGTTCATCATGTGGGAGCTTATAACATGACCCAATGGATGCAATTTATCGCAATGAGACCAAATGTTGTAATGATCGATCTGGAGAACAAAGTTCATCTCATTCGTAAAAATGAAACCATTGAAACCCTTACAAACCTGGAAGAAACTCCGGAACATCTAAATTCCGTTGAACTATAGCAAAATTAGCTATGCCGAAGGAATATCTACGTGTACTCTGATTCAAGATTTTCAAGTCACTCTTCTACTTCTACTAAGAGAAATCTAATCAGTCTCACTTGTTTTCAATTACTGAATCATGTAAAAAATCAAAAAGTTATGCATACTTTTTTCGCTATCAGACAATTATTAAGCACAACCATCTCCGGCAAAGTTCTTTTTGATTATATTTTTACTAAAAATTTTATTGAATGCAAAAGGTAAAAGAAATATTTCCTCACTTTATCTCAAGCTGGCTCAATAGCTACTCGCAAATATTTTTTTCAAATAACAAGTTATTTGCCGTTTTACTGGTTATTGTTTCATTTTTCGACATATTTGCCGGAATGAGCGGAATGATTGCCGTGATATTATCAAACATTGCAGCATATCTTATCGGGTTTAACCGTATAAATATAAATGCAGGATATTATGGATTTAACAGTTTGCTCGTTGGACTTGGGTTAGGCGTTTATTATCAACCCGGTCTGGAATTTTTTATTGTTCTGTCCTTCGCTAGTTTACTGACGCTTTTTCTTACAGTAATGCTCGAGGGTGTAATTGGGAAATACGGACTTCCATTTCTAAGCATCTCTTTTCTAATTGCTTATTGGATGGTAACACTGGCTTCGCGTCAGTTTCAGCATCTGCAAATCAGCGAAAGAGGGATATACTCTCTTAACGAAATGTATGCATTGGGAGGCTTGTCCCTGGTTAAAATATATAACTGGTTTAACAACTTGGGATGGCACGAATCCATCATAATTTATTTTCGCTCTCTCGGTGCTATTTTCTTTCAATATCACTTGTTTGCAGGATTAATTATTGCATTTGGATTACTAATTTATTCACGTATAGCCTTTCTCCTTTCCCTTATCGGATTTTTCTCAGCGTACACATTTTATTATTTTATCGGAGCGAATATCAATGAGTTAAGCTACTCATACATTGGCTTTAATTTTATTCTTACGGCTATTGCAATTGGAGGTTTTTTTATCATCTCTTCCCGCTACTCATTCCTGTGGGTAATTTTGCTTACTCCACTCATTTCTTTTACAATTACAAGTGTTGGTGTAGTCTTAAACATGTTCCAGCTATCTGTATATTCACTTCCTTTCAACTTTATTGTAATTCTCTTTTTATACGTTTTGAAATTCAGAGAACGATTTGTACTAAAACCGGCAATTGTTGGTTATCAATACTTTTCCCCTGAAAAAAATCTTTATGCGCAACACAACTATAAAAGCCGTTTTGAAAAAGCATGGATATTCCCATTTGCACTGCCAATCTGGGGTGAATGGAATATTACCCAAGGTCATGAGGGCGAATATACTCATAAAAATGACTGGCGACATGCCTGGGATTTCGAGATTGAAGATGAACACCATTATGTTTTCAGTAATTCAGGTCGCTTGCGCGAAGATTATTACTGTTATAACAAACCAGTAATTGCACCTGCTTCCGGATGGATTGAAACAACGATCGACTATATTGACGATAATCAGATTGGCGATATAAACCTCGAAAACAACTGGGGAAATACCGTCATTATCAGACATGCGGATTATCTCTATTCTAAAATTTGCCACCTAAAAAAGGACTCTGTTAAAGTAAAAAAAGGCGACTGGATAAACAAAGGCGATTTAATCGGTTTCTGTGGTAACTCTGGTCGATCGCCACAACCTCATATTCATTTCCAAATTCAGGCGACTCCATATATTGGCTCAAAAACAATCGATTATCCGATTTCAAACTATATTTTGCATCGGGATGAAGAATATATTTTAAAATCGTACGAAATACCTCAGAAAGGGGACTCCATATCCAACATCGAGAAAAACAGCACTTTAGTAAAAGCATATCAATTTATTCCCGGACAAAACATTGTTTTCGAAATTACTGACCATAAAGGGAAAACCAAGCTGATTACCTGGGAAGTCTGGATTGATTTATCCAACAACACGTATCTCTATTGTGCCGAAACAAACTCTAAAGCTTACTACGTGAACGATGGTGTTATGCACTATTTCACAAGCTTTCAGGGTGACAGGAAATCATTGCTATTTTACTTCTATCTGGCAAATTACAAAATTATTTTGGGCTTTTACAAAAACATTGAAGTATCCGATTCCTATCCTCTACACGTCGTAAATAAACATCCGCTGATGTTTCTGCAGGATTTTTTAGCACCTTTTCACTTGTTTATGAAAGCTCATTTTAACGTAATATATCTGCAAAAATCCGAAAATTTCTTCGAGAGCACACTTCAATTTGAATCCCATTTTAAACTTTGTATTTACAAGCATTGTTTAAAAAAACTCACCTTTAATCTTACAATCTCAAAAGATTCATTTTCTGAATTTGTTATTCATGATGGAAAAAAACGAATTACTGCTAAAGAAATTACTGAAAATGAGCGTTAAATACATCCTTTCTTCTCTTATTTTCATACTCGTTGTGCCACTTTTTGTAAAAGCTCAAATGAGTTCTTTGCAATTTGAATACCTATCAGCCAGGCTTCTCTATGAAAAAAAATGGGACAGCTTGAAACTTATTAGCCACCAACGCATTAAACAAGGTGAGGATTATTACTACTTACGCTACAGGCTGGGTGTTGCTTATTATGAATCGCATGATTACCGTACAGCTGCTACTCATTTGGAAAAAGCGTACACATTCAACAATGGAGATCATTATCTGCTTGAATACCTTTATTATTCCTATCTGTTTGGAGGAAGAGAACGCGATGCTCAATGGATTGCTGCCGAATTGCCCAAATATCTCAAACTGAAAACAAGTACAAAAGAAAATAAATGGATCAGAAGTATTTATGCCGAAGGAGGTACTTCTCTAAGTAATAATTTCAACAAGAATCAGGATGTTGATATAAATGACACTTCCAACATTTTTGGCACTACCGATCTCAACAATCGAATTCTCTATGGCCATATCGGACTTTCTCATCAACTGGGAAGATTCCTGAACGCATATCAGGGTTTCAGTTACATCAATATCGACAAGAAAAAACTTATCGCCTATCCGGGAAGAGATACTGTTTTCCCTTATAAACTTAATCAAACCGAATATTACATAAACCTGGATTTTGTTCCGGTAAAAAGCTGGAAAATTACTCCTTTTTTTCATGGGCAATTGGTAAAATCAACTTCTATTGATGCAATATATGATTCTGTAACAAATACATACACTACTTTCGCCGACGAAACCTCTCTTTCCCAAATTATTGCAGGAGCTATGTTACAAAAAGAGTGGCGAAAATTTTGCTTTGGAGCATTTTTCTCTTTTTCTAATATTAACTATGCTAAACAACGCCAGCTTGGAGTTACGGTCACATGGTTTCCAAAAGGGAATACCGATCTTTACACTTACACTGCCATCACTTGGTTAAACGAGTATAAGCAACCCACAAACAGTAAACTAGAGAAAAATCGATTTATTATTGACCAGAATATTGGAAAAAAAATCTATGCAAAATTATGGGTAGAGATTGGTGCAACCCTCGGTGATCTGACACATTATAATGAAAAAAACGGTTTCGTGGTTTATAATTCATCCGATAAGATAAGCTACAGAGTGAGTGCTAGTTTTATCATTCCGCTTACTAAACAAATTGAGTTCTCATTACGTTATCAATATTTGGGAAAAGAAACTGACATGAATTATTACCAAACCATTAGTAAACAACAAACAAAAACACTTAACTATCAAAACAATAATATATTAGGAGGTATTAAATGGAAACTTTAAAAAGAGCAAGTGTGGTAATTTTCCTGTTGATATTACCCATAATCGGAATTAAAGCACAGAACAACTATAAAGTTATTCAGGACGCTTTTCAAAACAGTTATACACACGAATACAAAGGTGAATATACCAAAGCCATTGAGGTATTGAAAGCTGTTTATGATGAAAAATCATATGAAATAAACCTGCGTCTGGGTTGGGTAACTTATCTTTCGGGCTTATTTGCCGAATCGACAGCCTACTACAAAAAAGCAATCACTTTGCGTCCGTTTTCCATTGAAGCCAAATTAGGGTACGTATACCCTGCATCAGCGTTGGGCAATTGGGAACAGGTAAAATCCCAATATATTGATATTCTGAAAATTGACTCCAAGCACTATATTGCAAACTATCGTATGGGATTAATCTGTTATGGCAAAGAAGATTACAACATGGCTT
>Ga0209639_1001774_pt1 | contig 19415 bp, 8 predicted proteins | sample EPASupsiteHSE605_FD_187268 | JGI IMG/M metagenome (GOLD analysis project Ga0209639, IMG submission 187268) | Bioremediated contaminated groundwater from EPA Superfund site, New Mexico - Sample HSE6-05 (SPAdes) (version 2) | ecosystem: Environmental > Aquatic > Deep subsurface > Groundwater >...
AAACTTGGTCAACTTCCAACATACCAACTACTGGAATTAACGTCACATTTACCATAGATCAAATTGCAGAGACAGCAACTGGTGTCAAAAACAACGTGGAACTTTATAAATACTTACCTGCAACCGCCAATGTTGCAGGGGTAAAGATCAGCATTGCCCAGTTCCTGTATCTAGCTACTAAGGCTACTGCACAGATTAACAGTAAAAACTACAATCCAATAACATTGGAAAACTACAATCTACCCTCCTCAAGCTCCGAGAGTATGAGCAGTGGTTCAATTAGTCTATCGGAGTATGTGGACTTTGCCAGTAGAATAGCTAGTTACATGGTAACCAATAAAGTGGCACCATCTTGTGGGGTGGTGGGTCTGGGATATCTCGGTTACGAGACACAGATTTACATGTTCAGCCAAGTACTGGATTCCTACAAAACAAACGGTGCGTTACCTAGTTCCATCAGTGTGAAACCTTGGATTACAGTGGTTTACAGTATCCCCGCCGAGTATTATGTATATCTTACAGCGACTTCTAATTGCCAGTCTGATAACGCACAGATCATAGCTCTGGCCAACAGTATCACTGCCAGTGCCAGTACACCTTACGAACAAGCCGTGCAAATATTCAACTGGGTAAGGGATAATATTGGTTATTCCTTTTACTACAACACCAAGTATGGTGCAGTTGGAACACTGAATGCCGGAACAGGGAACTGTGTTGATACTTCACACCTGTTAATAGCTCTTCTAAGAGCGAAAAACATCCCCACACGTTACGTGCATGGTTACTGTCGTTTCTCAAGTGGCAGCTGGTACGGTCATGTATGGTCAGAAGTATATGTCAATGGTCAATGGTACACAGCAGATGCTTCCAGTTCAAGTAATACCTTTGGTACTATAAACAGCTGGAACACAGCAACAGCAACTATATATAACAGATACGCATCATTGCCGTTTTAAAATATAAAAAACCCCCTTTTCTTTTTTTATTCTTTTTTTGAAAATTAGTTTAGGAATTAGATTCACTTTTTTGAAATGATTCATTTTCCAAGAATTTATTAATATTAAATTCACATAGATAGCTTTACATAAGTTTTTAGTAGAAATATAAATTATCCTGTTCATTTTCTCTTAAAATGGTGGAAATTATGAAAATCGCAGTAACTGGAAAGGGAGGGGTGGGCAAAACCACACTGGCAAGTACTCTGGCAGTTATTTTATCAAAAAAATATAAAGTATACGCCATTGATGCCGATCCTGACATGAACCTGGCCGGCAGTCTAGGGATACACAAATCAATAACACCCCTATCCAAAATGAAAGATCTCATTAAGGAAAGAACTGGTGCAGAACCTGGATCATCATTTGGAGAGGTGTTTAAGATGAATCCAACCATATCTGATCTTCCAGAGTCTCTTTCAACCGATTATGACCCTGAAGGTCGTCTTAAAATACTGATTATGGGCACGGTTGATAAGGGTGGGGATGGATGCGTATGCCCGGCATCAGTGATGTTAAAGGCCATTTTGCGAAATCTGATTATTAAAAAAGATGAAATGGTAATTTTAGACATGGAAGCAGGAATAGAACACTTGGGAAGGCGTACTGCAGAGGCAGTGGATATTATGATCATTGTAGCAGAACCTGGCCTAAAATCCCTAGAGACAGCCAGCCGGATAAAAAAACTGGCCACAGATATAGGTATCCGGAACGTGGTGGCAGTGATTAATAAGGTCGCCAGTGAGGCTGAGGAAAAGTTTGTGGAAGAAAAACTTAAAGAAATGGATGTGGATGTGTTAGGCAGCATCCCCCGGGATGATCTGGTTGTCAGGGCAGATATGGAAGGTCAGCCTATAATAGATTATCCTGATTCGGCAGCTCTTCAGTCGATTAGGATAATTGCAGAAAATATTTTAAATCATTATCCCTCTAATTAAATATCGATAGGAGTTAACAGAAACAATACATTCTTTGTAATATAATTGCAGAAAGTATTCTTATAATTGCAAATAGGTATTCTTAATAATTGAAGATAGGTATTCTTATAAAGATTAGGATGTAAGCTGGTTAAGTTTATAATGAAGGTTAAATCATGAAGATCAAAGCCACCATCACCTTCTGCTATCAGAATGATAAACAGGCAGAAGTTGCTTTCAGATCCTTGCTACCGGATAACATTGGTTTTTTAGAGTCGCGTCAGAACCATGATTCATTGGTCTGTACTTTAAAAGGAAAATCACTTAAGACCATTATCTCCACTGCCGATGACCTTATATTCTCGGAGATGCTGGTTGAAAAGGTATTGGAAATTTAAATAAATAATAAAGAAGTTTAGTAAGAATTTGAAGTTTAGTAAGAGTATTAACCCCATTATAACTTGAAGGATGTTATAAAATGAAATTCACACTAGAAGGAGAAGTTTTACTCAGTAAAGATGCTGATGAAGCATTAGATAACATTGCCAGCTTCATTCAGCAAGCTAATAATGACCTGTTCCTGAAGGGAGTTGCACCGGATCAAAAAGATGATGCTTCCCAGATTGTAGAGTGGAACCTGGAAGGTAACACCATCTATCTGAAAATAGTCTCCGGTAGACGGGGAAGAGCACATGACGCACTTTTACGGATGAAAAAACCCCTCACACAGCTTTTAGGGCCCCGGTACCATATTGGTGTTCGGAAAATAACTGTTAAGGATTACCAGATTGAGATTCCATCCCCTGAAATGGTTGACGTCAGCGAGATGCCCTACGTGGATAAAGCTACATTCCAGGATGGGAAAATGGTCATTCAATTCCATCAACTGGAAGAAGGAGATCTAAGAAAACACGTAGTGGACCGGGTGGTTAAACACATTATCTCAGAGACTGAGAGAATTTCTACTGAAGACTTAGATGAAGATGCTGATGATATTTTAACACGTCAGGTCACTAAAATCGAACCCGGAACCATAATAGGGCGCAGCCCCAAGTTTCCAGTATTTTTTGAAGGAGACCCCACTGAAGAAGCTGTAAAACAGGGTTGGGTTAAGAAGTTCCCTGGTAAGGGACAGTGGTTCTACGGACCCAAGTTCATTGCCCTGCAGCGTGCCATTGAGGATATTTTCATGGAGGTTCTGGTGGAAAAACTGGAGTTTTTCGAGTGCATGTGGCCCAAACTGATACCCATCCCAGTGATGAACAAAATGCGTTACCTGGAAGGGCTTCCAGAGGGAATGTATTACTGCAGTGCACCCCGTCGTGACCCGGAATTGTTTAAAAAGTTCAAAAATGAGCTTTTAATAAAAAAGGAAGTTCCCATTGATCGCCTGAAAGATGGTTTGAAGGATCCTTCCTATGTTCTAGCCCCGGCCCAGTGCGAACCATTCTATGAGTTCTTCAGTCACGAAGTTCTGGATGAGAAGGAACTGCCCATAAGACTCTTTGATAAGAGTGGGTGGACCTATCGTTGGGAGGCTGGTGGAGCCAAGGGTTTGGACCGTGTACATGAGTTCCAGAGGATTGAACTAGTCTGGTTAGGTACACCGGATCAGGTGGAGGAGATTCGTGACGCTACCCTGGAGATATCACAGGAACTGGCCAACAAAATGGAGCTGGAGTGGTACACTGAAATTGGTGATGATCCATTCTACCTGGAAGGTCGGAAGGTGGAAGAACGAGGCATAGAATTCCCTGATGTCCCTAAATATGAGATGCGTGTTGTGGTGCCCGGTGCTGATAAAGGAGTAGCAGCAGTTTCAGCCAACGTCCACGGAACCCATTTCACCGAAGGATTCTCCATTAAAGAAACCCACAATCACACACTATGGACTGGCTGTACTGGTATTGGAATAACCAGATGGCTTTTCGGTTTCCTGGCACAGAAAGGTTTTGATAAGGAAAACTGGCCAGATATGGTTCGAGATAGAGTGGGAACTGTTCGAACACCTAAGGTTCTGACTTGGCCTTAAATAGTACCTTAAATAGTACAGTTTAGTGGTTCTACTGAAGAACACTCAGTAGATTTTTTCTTTATTTTTCTAAATTTTATTTAAACGAAGTTTAAACATTTAATTGATAAAATATCATTTTTTATTATTATTAATAATAAAATAAAACTGACAAATTAGGGTAACGATTTCAAATTAGAAATAATAGAAATTTTTTTGAGTGAAAAAAATAATAAAAAAAAGAAGATATAAAAGAAATGTGTTTATTCTTCTTTGGTCTCTTCTTCAGTTAGTTTTTCTGGAACTTCTTCTGTAGGAACTTCTTCAGTAGAAGTTTCTTCAGTAGACTCTTCTACTTCTTCCTTGCGGGTGAATGAGTCCACAAATTCTACTGTAGCAATGTCCATGTTTTCCTGGATATCCCTTGCTATTCTGAATCTGGCCATGGTTATATCCATGTAGGGGCGCTGGTCAAATTTGGCCATTTCATCCATGGCAATGACCACTTTATCATCTTCAATTGTCACCTGGTGTTTTTCAGCATCCAGGTTGGGTTGAGGGTAATGCAGGTCGATCATACTTTTGACCTTTTCAGTGTCATCTTCAATGATCTCCACTACTTTAACCTGGTATTCCAGGTTTTTACCAGCCAGTTCGTGGTTGAAGTCCAGTCTTACGCGGCCTCCACTGACACTCCTTATGATACCAGTGTTTCCTTCTGAAGTTATGGCCATTCCCACTTGTGGTTTTATGCCCTGTTTTTTGAACTCTGACATTGGCACTAACTGGATTAATTGCGGGTCACGTTCCCCAAATGCTTCTTCAGGAGTTAACTGGATGGTTTTTTCTTCACCTGCTCCCATGTCCACCAGTTCGGATTCCATGCCTTTAAGGACATGACCTCCGCCCACAATTATAGATAGGGGTCCGTATGTTTTCTTATCGGAGTGTATTCCATTTTCCTCTGCAATTTCTTCATGAGTTGTGTCAAAGATTTCACCGGTTTCTATAATCTTTCCGGTGTATTCAAGCTTTATAAAGTCTCCATTATTCACTGGCATATCTCTAGCCTCCTGTGTGATATTCTCTTTTTAAATTCTCTTAGCACTTCTTTATTTTTATAGTTTAATATGCGTATGGTTGAGGGGTAATTCTCAATATACTTGTGCATAGTGTCCGTATCAATCCGCGCCTCTAATGATGACAAAACCCTTTGTGTGTGGTGTCTGCTGAAACCACGTGCAATACAACTTTTTATTTTGTTTACTGTATTAAATGGCCTTTTGTCAATTATGTTTTCAATGGTGCGCTCATCGAGTAGGCTGAGGGATTTGAGATCAGGAACTGTGGCGTTGTTGGCTACATGCAGGATAGTTTCTTCATCCCTAAACTGGTGCAGTGGTGCTCTACCCTTTTCTATCTCTACTTTTAGGATATTAATGGTCGAGGGAGGTAACATTTCCTCTGCAGATTCCAGCACTCCGGAAACAACTGCTTCCCGAATTATGGTACCACTTATACCTTCCAGGCGAGGTACGAATATAAATTTATCCTGGAAGTTGAAGCCAATTTTAGTTAAAGATTTTGATAGGGATACAATGACGTAGTTATCCTCATTGAGCCGTCCTTTTAATAAGACTTCCCCATTTTCCATGTCCACCATGCGGTAGGGTTTGGGAGCAATGCCTCTTCCCTTACTTATTTTACCCAGTAGAATTTCAAATTCCGGATCTCTCTTGTATCCTCGGGGGATGTAATCCGCGTCCAGGGCCTGGAATGTCTTGGCAAGGCAGAGGGAGTACTGTCCAGATCCCATTATACCCATAGGGGGACCTTCAACCACAATATCAGCACCAACCGCAATTGCTGCTTCTGCACGTGCCTGTCTGGTCATGATGTAGGGTAATCCTCTTCCACTACGTTCAAATAGTCCAGGGACTACTGCAACGAATATTCCCTCTGGAACCTTTTTTTTGGCCTCCAAAAGGCAGTGCAAATGACCTTTGTGCAAGGGGTTGTATTCTGTGAAATCGGCTAATATTTTAGTGCCTGGATCTGATTCAAACTCTTTAGACTCAGACTCTTTATATGGAGGTTGTAACCTCACATCTTCCAGAAACTGTTTCCTATCTCTGGCAATAATTTCTTTAACTAAAGTTTCCCTGGAAGACATGGTACCCACATTAAACTTATTGTTATCATTATGGTTATATGATTATCCTTACAGATCATAGAATATGGCTGATATCAATGAACTGACTAACCCTAAATCTTGGAAGGAAATTTTTACCAGTTAAAGATTTGGGGGTAAAATATAGTAAATACTCCTATTATATCCCCTGTTGAATCCCCACTTAATTATCAATCAAATTTGGAGTAATTTCAGACGATAACTCTAATGTTACCCCATTATTTAAAAGGATAGGCGTTATGTATGCTGGATTTGTGTATAACCAACTGTAAACTGGAAATAGGTGCTGAAGAGGTTTGTTTGGGAATTAACAATGAGAAGATAGTTTCTATTAAAAAATTACCATCAAAGGCCCATGAAACAATTGATCTTAGAGGTAAACTGATTCTTCCGGGACTTATTGATGCTCATGTTCATTTCAGAGACCCTGGACTCACCATTAAGGAAGATTTTTCCACAGGTAGTGCTGCTGCAGCTGCTGGGGGTTTTACCACCGTAATGGACATGCCCAACACAATTCCACCCACGAACACCCCCCAGGACTTCAGGGAAAAAATGGGGATCGCAAGTCGGAAGAGTCTGGTGGACTTTGGCCTACATGCAGGTGTTGCCGATCTATCCAATATGGGAAAACTTGCCAAATTACGGCCTGCGTCTTTTAAGATCTTCATGGATCTGGTGGATGATGACTTTTTAATGGATGCTTTCAGCAAGATAAATGGGGTTTCCGGAGATCATCTGATCTCATTACATGCTGAAGATCCACAACTGGTTAATCAGTTCACCCACGAGATGAAAATGAAGGGATCCAGTCCGGAACTATATGCTGAAGCTCGTCCTCCCCAGGCAGAAATTGAAGCAATTGTCTCAGCTATTTCACTGGGAAATAAGTTCGACCAAAAAATACATTTTTGCCATGTGAGCACCAGAAAATCTCTAAAACTCATCAATGAGGCCAAAAAGGCTGGATCAAAAATAACATCTGAAATTACTCCCCATCATTTATTTCTGGATTCGGGTTGCCTGAAAACATATGGTAATCGGACCAAAACCAACCCTCCCCTGCGTGATAATGAAAACCGGTTGCAGGTTAATGATTTAAATTATATTGACATTATAGGCACTGATCACGCACCCCACACCCTCGATGAAAAGAAAAAGGATGTTTGGAATGCTCCTCCGGGTATTCCAGGATTAGAAACCACTCTTCCCCTACTTTTAACCCAATTAAACCAGGGTAGAATAACTGTTGGAAATATTAAACGGTTGTTGTGTGAAACCCCTGCAAAAATATTCAATATCCCCCATAAAGGTTTCATAAGAGAGGGAATGGATGCTGATCTGGTTGTGGTAGATTTGAAGAAAGAAAGTGTTATTGATCCTGCTATTTTCCAGTCTAAAGCCAAGTATTCTCCATTTGAAGGTTTTCATGTTCAGGGAGTGCCAGTTATGACTATGGTACGTGGACAGAAAGTTATGGAAAAAGGTTATATTCTTGATAACCAGGGAAAATGTATTTATGCTTAAGAAAATTTATTTATTTTTGCATAGAAGCGTTTTACTGACTTGAATTGATATTTAAAAAAAGAAATAAATAAAAAAAATGGGAAAAATAATCCCATTATTTTTTTCTCAAAGTAACTACAGATAGACCTGTCACGAGAATTATCAGTGCCATTATCAGTGTAGGTATAGGCATACCCGTATTTTGCATCCCTATGGTGTTGTTTTCCGGTTGTGGTTGTTCTCTTACGTAAATAGCTGCTGTTGCATTCCTTTGATCCAGTACTGGATCAAAGGATGCAGTGTATACATGGGCGTGGTTTTCGATTGGCCCTAACTTTTCAACTCCCACAGTTAGTATTAGCTGAGCTATTGTGTTTGCCGGTAGGTTTCCAATGGCCCATATACCTGTTTCAGGGTTGTATGACCCGTAATTAGCTATGGATCCAATGTATATGAGTCCCGTAGGGAGTTTATCAAGAACGTAAACATCTATAGCAGTATCCGGTCCCCAGTTTTGCACTATGAGGGTGAAGTAGATTGTTTCATGGAGATACGGTTGTGGATTACTGACTGTTTTTTCAATGGTTACATGGGATGTTTGGATGTCATTATAAACTGATGCTGTTTTCCTACCCGATGGGTCTGTTTCTGATGAGGTTCCGGCAGTGTTGTTCATGCCTTGTGTAGCGTTTGAAATTACAGTGCCGTTAATCCATATGGTTACATTCTGTCCAGGTGCCAGCCTGTCGATTATTGGGGTTATATTCAAGGGATTGGTGTAGGCTGTCCATGGTATTCCAGTTGATGTGGAGTAGTACGTGTTCTCCAGCAAGTCTGGTATGTAATAATCATCAAAGTTCACATTCAGGGCATCAGATGGCCCTTCATTGGTTATTACTATAGTGTAATGGATTGGATAACCTCTTACTATGTTGTTTACATCTGATCCCTCTGTTTGAGAAGTTTTTGTAATGTTCAGGATGGTTAGGGTGTTTATCCCTGTAGTGGTGTTGTCGGTTAGGTTTCCAGTTAGATTAGTGGCATTACTGGAGACGATCACGGTGTTGTTAATGAGTCCTGTGGCATTGGATGGTACTAATCCCCTTAGATATATATAAACAGTCTGAATAGCATTCACCTTTGGGAAGACATATTCATAAGGAGCCAACCAGACATTCCATGTTACATTATCCAGACTATATTCCTGACTGGTTAACCGTGGATCAAGTGTATCACTCACTTTCACATTCAAAGCATCACTGGGACCATAATTAGTTATCGTAATTGTGAAAACTAATGGTTCACTCTGACCAGCAGTAACCTCCACAGGAGCAGATTTAATCACATTCAAAGCACTGATAGTATTAACCACAGTAGTAGTATTATCCGTCAAATTACCAGTTAAGTTAGTCTCATTGCTGGAAACAACCACAGTATTATTAATAAGACCCAAAGCACTAGACGACACCCAACCACGCAGATACAGATACACGATCTGGGTGGCATTCACTCGACTAAATATATATTCATAAGGATCATTCCAGATGCTCCAGTTGATATTATCCAGGCTGAATTCAGGGTTAGTCAAGCGTGGATCCAGAGTATCACTCACTTTCACATTCAAAGCATCACTGGGACCATAATTAGTTACTGTAATATTAAACACAATCGGACCACTCTGACCGGCTGTAACCTCTGCAGGGGCAGACTTGGTCACATTCAACACACTGGTAGTGTTAACCACAGTAGTAGTATTATCCGTCAAATTACCAGTTAAATCGGTGGCATTACTGGAAACAAACACTATGTTATTTATCAATCCCAATGCGTCAGATGGCGCCCATCCACGCAGATACAGAAACAAGGTTTGGGTGACATTCAACCGGCTGAACACATAATCGTAAGGATATGACCATGGACTCCAATTAATACCATCCAAACTATATTCATGGCTTGTAAGTCTATTATCCAGAGTATCACTCACTTTCACATTCAAAGCATCACTGGGACCATAATTGGTTACCATGATTGTGAAGACCAACGGTTCACTCTGACCCGCAGTAACACTCTCCGGAGCAGACTTAGTCACATTCAACACACTGATAGTGTTAACCACAGTAGTAGTATTATCCGTCAAATTACCAGTTAAATTGGTGGTGTTACTGGAAACAACAACTGTATTGTTAATGAGACCTAGTGCACTGGATGGTACCCATCCACGCAGGTAAAGGTGTAATGTTTGTGAGGCGTTAATCCTGTTGAAGGTGTATTCAAATGGACTATCCCATATGAACCAGTTCACATTGTCCAAACTGTATTCCTGGCTGGTTAACATTGGATCAAGTGTATCACTGACTTTTACATTAAGGGCATCACTAGGACCGTTATTGGTCACAGCGATTGTGTAGATAAGTGGACTGCTTTCTCCAGCAATAACACTTTTTGGTGCCGTTTTAGTTACATCCAGTGTGGCTAAAGTTTCCACATTGTTTTGTACTGTGTTTGAAGTCACATTATTGGGGCTGGTTGAACTATTGGCGGTTGCATTATTGAGGATGGTTGTTCCGTTAGGTGTGGATGCATTCACGGTACTGTTTATCATTACCCAGAACACCTGACTCACATTCATTGGCCCTCCAATAATGTTTGTGACATCTAAAACCAGGGACCCAGTGAATATAGTCCATCCACTCCAGCTAATTCCATCAATACTGTACTGATAGTAAGTGTTGGTTAACCAAGAGGACAATGAGTCATCCCTTATAATCACATTCCTAGCCACACTTGGACCAGTATTGGTTAAAGTTAGGGTGTAAATCAGATTATTTCCAGCGATCATTGCGCCGGTTGGGTTGTTTTCTTTTACCAGTGCTAGTTGTGAACTCTGGGTTACGTTAGTTGTGGCTGTGCTGTTGTTGTTATCGGGGTTGGGGTCTGTAGTATTTGAAGTTACATTGGCAGTGTTGTTTATGATTCCAATTGGCGCTATAGGGGAAACTGTAGCCCTTATTCGTATATTGACTAAATTTCCAGAGGTGAGGTTTCCGATGAGTATACTCCAGGGGTTAGTGGTTATGTTAGTCCATGTTCCATAGTTCAATGAGTACTGGGGATTGGTTAGGTATCCAAACCATGGATTTGAGAAAATATCGTTTAACGTTACATTCTGTGCTGTGTCCGGTCCCAGGTTGGTGACTGTTATGGTATAGGTAATCTGTTCCCCCGCATTAACCTGAACATCTCCTTCTTTTTGAACCTGGAGATCTGCTCCAATAACGTGTATCTGGGTGCTGTTGTTGGTGGTGTAATTTCTTCCATCAGTAGGAAGTGAGGTGTAGTTCAAATTGGCTGTGTTGGTGATGTTTCCCCCAGCCAGCAAGTAGTTGTTGTCCACTGTGCAGTTGAAGAGTAGGGTGGCACTGTTGCTTATCAGTGTTAAAAGGGGTGATGTGAAGATTAGAGTATCTCCCACAATATTTAAACTCCAATCAGATGGTAAAACAGCAGAACCCACAACATAATGGAGGCCTGTGGGGATTACATCGGTTATTGTAATATTATACGCATTAGAGGTGCTGGAAGAGGTGTGTGTAACATTAATTGCATAGGTGAACTCTTCTCCAATATTCAAGCTGGTTTTGCTTGGTGTTTTGGTTATCTGCAGGTTGGGTTCAACCACGTGCACTGTGGCTGTGTCTGATCCTCCATTTACACTCTGCCCAGTTTGATTATTGTAGTATAATGTTGCGTTGTTAATCAGGTTCTGTCCATTGTAGTTTCCAGTGACATTCTGAACCATGACTGTGTAGTTTAAGGTTATATTCCCTTCCTGGATGATAGTTACATTTCCAAAACTGATCTGGTAAGTGTTACCACCGAGATAGGTTACCACGAACTGGCTAACATTAACACCAGGGGTGATGGTGTAGGTAAATCCACCGACTCCCCCATTTACTCCCAGGCCACCTGGTAGAACATCGATAATCTTAAGTTCAATTGTGCTTCCAGTTGGTAAGTTTATGGTAACAGATTCTGTGGCGGTTTCTCCTATGGCACGATTCACAGTTTCAGTTCCATTAACTGTTTTGGACACACGTGGTGCTCTAGTGGTCACCAGAGCTGTTGCTGTGGCATTTATATTATTAACAGGGCCTGCTGGTTGTGTGGGGTCTCCAGTTCGCTCACCAGTACTGGTACCTGGATCACCATGTGTGGCATTGTTGGTACCGTGGGGACCGGGTAGTGTGGTTCCAGTGACATTCACCGTGTTATTTAAAGTGGTGTTAAACACAACTTCAGGTTTGACTGTGACATTGTAGGTTATATTGAGGTACTGAGTCTGGTTGAGTTTGTTGACCACAATGTAGATCATGTCTGCAGTGGAGTAGTTTGTGAAAATTATGGATGGGTCGCTGAGTGTAATGATCATGTGGAGGTAATCCATGGTGAAACCATTCATTGGATCAATTATGATCAAATCATAAACAGGAGCACCGTTGGTGATGTTGTTGTTTCGGATCTGTATATTGAAGGTTGCTGTGTCTGAATCAGTTAATATGGTCTGGTTTGCTGTTTTGGTGGATGAAATCTGGGGAACAATAACGTTAAGGATGTTTGGACATACTCCAGTCACATTGCGATTTCCGCCAGTGGCATTGGTAAAATTCAGCGTTGCGTTGTTGGATATCTGTGTTCCTGCCTGATTTCCAGCAATATTGAGAACCGTGGTGTTAAAGATTAAGGTTATAGTTCCATTTTTAAGTCCCAGACCTCCCATATAAGTTACATTACCCAGGTAGAAAGTTAAGGGTGAAAGTGAAGTGGGGTTGATGGTTAAAAATTCATCAAATGAACTTCCAAAGTCAAATCCAGAAGCTATGATGTTGGCATCGCTTCTTTTAATAAATGCAGTTCCGGCATTATATCCTAAATTAGATAATAAATCATCAATTAAGGATACGTTGAATGTTTCACCTTCTGGGACTGTTAACACAACCTGATATGTTACCACTTCTCCCACCATCACATTTGGTGTGGTGGAATCCGGTTCAGAAGTGTTGATTACAGTTTTATTAATTCCGGGTGTAACTGTGTTGATATTCACCACGTTGGATTTGTTGGTGTAATTTCTGGCATTATCATATCCTACAGGCATGGATGAGAATGAAATATTAGCCTGATTCTGGAACACAGAACCAGTTGGAACGTTACCATTCACCAGAACTGTGAAAATGAAGGTTAACACATCTCCCGGATTGATAACTGTACTGCTAAGAGAACTGATAATCACTGTACTACCGGCTGTGAAACTGAAACCAACAGGGAAGGATACTAGATTGATTGTTGATGAGTTAAATAGCACTGTATCCAGAACATCAATTAAATTCATCTGATAAGCTGGTGAAGTTCCATTATTGGTGACGGTTAAAGTCACAGTAACCAGGTCTCCACCATCAACAGTGGTGGGTGTCACATTCTTGTTGACTGTTAGTTTAGGCTCGACAATGGTGGTATTTACTGAAGTGATGAAGGGTGGTCTGGTGTTTTCTGTCCAGTTGAGTGCTGCATTATTGGTTTTTGTGGTGCCATTTATGTTGCTGGTATGGTTTAGTACTGTGACATTAAACAGTAAGTAAAATGTGTTATTGGTGGTTGTACTGTTCGTGATTCCATTAAAAGCGAATATAATATTCTGACCGCTTCCAGAAACTGATAATGTTCCTAAAGTACCGGCAAACCCTGTAGCATCCAGGATGTACTGGCTTGCATTGTAACTGAATCCAACTGGTAACAGATCAGTGATGGTTAGGTTGGTCTTCAATCCCTGAGGTAACGTGACCAGGATTTTATAAGTGACTACTTCCCCTATAGTCAAGTATCCTGTGTTTCCGTGTATGGTGGAGTCTTCAACAATTTTGGTTATCTTCGGATCTCCAGTTCTAACCACCGCCCATCCAGAGTCCGTGTAGTTGCGGCTGTCTGGATCAGGAACTCCCCCCACCCATGGCATTGACCAGTAAGTGGCATTGGCTGTGTTATTGTAGACCGGTCCAATGTATGGTGTTTCTAGGGCAGTTATGTTAAAGGTGAAATTGAGTGTTTGACCCTGGTTGAGGTTTCCTCCAGTGTAAGTTAAAATTCCAGTTAAAGGATTGTAATTGAATACAAACCCAGATGGAGTGGAAACTTCCACCACACTATTTAAATCGAATATCTGACTGGCTCCTGCCAGTGAATCAGTTATGATTACATTATAAGCGGTCGACCTTGCATTGGAACGAGTATTACTTACCTGAATTGTTACGGTAGTTGTTTGCCCTCCTTCAATAGTGTTGGGGTTGAAACTTTTAGTTACTGTTAACCATGGTTCAACAATAAAAACGTTTGCCGTATCCGTTTTCGGGGTGTGACCTGTATTGTTCCAGTCCATGGTTGCGGTGTTGGTTCTGGTTCTGGAGTTGGTGTGAGGTGGGTTAGCAGTTGAATTATTTGCCATGAGTACTGTGAGATTAATGTAGAATGTGCTGTTATTTGTGGTGTTGGTAAGTCCTGTGAAAAGGAAATGTAGGTTGTTGTTTATCTGGGTAAAGCTTAAGGGTGCCAGTATTCCATTGAAACTACTTATATCCAGTGCATGTGAAACATAAGTCAATCCAGCAGGTAATACATCCCGGATATAAATATCCATTATCTGCCCTGCAGGTAGAGTAACCGCGATTTGGAAGAGCCCTGTTTCCCCTATTGTTAGATTGGATCCTGAACTTATCCCATCAATTGATCCTATATAATTTTTCTGGAAGTCAACATCCCGTACCTGTACTGATGCATTGTCAGAGAAGTGGGATTGATCAACTCCAGGATTTCCAACATAATTTGGACTTTCAGGCGGGGTTAACGATGTAAATTTGGTGATGTTGACTGTGTTGTTGATTATCTGTCTGGGGTATACTGTGCTATTTAAGGTGGCATTATAGGTTATTATTATGGTGCTGTTGGTTCCATTAACTCCATAGATAGGATATAATGAACCGAAATTCAAACCAGTGCTGGTGAAAAGGTCCATAAGGTTTAAACCAGTGATTGTTACCCCATTAAGGTAACTAGCAGTGATACCACTGATTGATGATATGTATCCCGGATTGGATGAGAGAAGATCATCTGTGACCATTACATTGTAAGCAGGAGCATTACCACTGTTATTAATGGTTATGGTATAGGTAACCACATCACCCGCCTGTAATCCAGTGGTGGGTGTTGCAGTCTTGTTTATACTAAGTTCTGGTTCTCCAGTTTTCAAAGATACTATCCGATTATCACAGAACGTTTCCCCTGGACTGTTTTCATAGTTGATATTCAGGAGATTGGTGAGCCAGAGGCCATCGGCCATTGGATCTCCAGTGGCGGTGAGGGTGAATAATATGTGAACAGTTGAATTGGGCTGGGTGGCATTGTAGACATTACCATATTGGAAGGTGATGGTGTTCTGGGTGACATCCACAATCAGTGTAGGTATCACACCAGTTAAACTACTTAAGGTATCATCTTCACCTAACCTCCACTGCCCAGCAGCGGGTATTACCTGACTAGTGTTCTGTGCCTGGCCGGTGGTAAACTGGGAAGCCCTCAGCAAAGGTATGGGCAGGTAATCAATTAGATTAAAGTCGTGCAGATTACTGGTGGGAACATCTATCAATAAGGAGAAAGTCACAGTGTCTCCAGGTTTTACCAAATAAGGAGCAACAGGATCATTTCCATTAATTTTAATTATGTCTTTTGATGGTGTGGGCGCCACAATTACAACCTGACTTCCACTGCTATCCTCTATTTGACTGCCATTCTGAGTTAACGCCGCATCAGCAACCACTACATTATTTATGAGGTCATTGGAAACTATTGGATGTGGAGTTGGTGGTGTCACTCCTTCATAGTATTCATTGATGCGGGCCCAGAAAGTTAAGTTTCCAGTGGTTGCCCCGTAGTTTGTTCCAGTATAATTTCCACCTTCAACAATACCACTGTACCCATTATCAATAAGTATTCTGGTGACATTGAATACTAGATAGGTAATTCCAGTGGTGGAATTATGGTAATAATAGAACTGGTTAGGGTTGGTTAAATTGACAAAAAGATTACTGATATAAATACCTGGAAGGTGTAAATTGAGTCGAGGGTTGTAAGTTAACGAATTCAGGAAACTCTGACCATCACCCAGTACATCATAGAGTACTAGGTTGTTTATTGAGAAATAATCTGAAACCTGGAAGTTGAGTGTGTATCGCAGTATATCTGTGGGTCGGGGTTGTATTGGGTCCGTGCTCTCATCATTGACACCTTTCTGTATGGCAAGTGGTTTTAGGATAAGGGTGTAATTATCAGCAGATGAAACATTAATATTGGTGTAATTTCCAGTAACACTGGCAGTGTTAGTGGCATTAACCCAGGTTCCTGTATTTGGATCCAGTACGTACTGGGAATTATTATCGAATTTTGGAGCATAAACTCGATAGATGATAGTTTTATCAGAACCGAGTACTCCGGTGATATTGCTAAAGTGTATCCACAGTAAACCACCTGGGGTGCTGGTGGATGGTTGCTGCACTATACTGCCACCATCAGCATCAACAATTTGCACGAACTGCAGGTTTCCAGGAAGTAAGTCTTTCACGTTGATATCAGTGACTGTCTGGCCATTGGCCACATCAACAGTGAGGGTATAATCCCAGGGATAATTGGAACCAGTGGCAGTTTCATCTTCATGGGGGGCAACTATGTTCTTAATGATCTTGATTACTGTAGGAATTACTGGGGTTATAGTTTCATTCCCTCGAATGGGTGTTGTGCCAGTTTCATTGGCACCAAACCTGAATACAGGATAGGCTGTGATATTGAGAGGTAATCCTAGGGTGGAATTACCATTTAGTAGTGCATTGATTTGGAGGACTGCACTTGGCTGACCAGTGGTGAAACTGCCCAGTGGATACTCAATTATGTAAAGACTGTATCCAGGAGTTCCAGTCACGATTAGTCCAGATAGTGGATCGATTAGTGTACCACTTAAGGGGAATGTTCCTACAGAGGTAACACTCACCGGTGCCCCCAGGAAGTTGGCGCTCTTGAACTCTATCTCCGGAGGTAAGATCAACTGGACTATGGGGCCAAAACCAGTTTCATTACCATTGTTGTTGAAAGTGAGTGTGAAGTTAAAACTTTCGTTTAAAAATTGTTCTCCAGGGGCATCAATGGATAAAGTGGGTTCAGGGCCCAGCTGGAAGTTCGCCCATCCATATAAATTCAGGTCAGATGGGTTGGAACTGAGTTCAGTTGTCACCAGTTTTCGGAGGGTCATGTGTCCGGGATAACTGGCAGTGACATAGAATCTTCCTTCATTACTTAGAACGTTAAGTTCGTAATGTCCAGTGGTGTCAGTGGTGGTCTGGGAAAGGGTAGAACCATTGATAGAAGTTACAGTGATATTGACTCCCTGGAATGGACTTCCATTGGTACAGGTAATCACATTACCACTGATTATATTAGAATCGGGAAAAAGAGAAGAATTTGAAGATTCAAGAACATTTGAGTCATTGGTGTAGTCTTGGATTGATATCTCTGAAGTTAAATTAGTTGAATTTGTTAAATTATTCAGGGTTGTTGAATTGTTATTTGAAATCCCGTCAACGTTTTCTGCAGCTGAAACTATACCACAGGTTAAAAAAATTGCCAAAATAATTATAAAAGATAGTCCAACTTTATTTTTTTTATTCCCCATAATAATCATTCCACTACCAATAATTGAAAAATGTTCATTTATAATATTGCCATAGATATTGTTCGTAAATTACAATATTGATTTGTTATTATTATATTGGATTTACTAATATAAATCCATATCTACGAACTGTTCGTATTTTTTAGTAGAATATAATAAAGAAAGTTTATGTGTTGAGTATGTGTTGAAAAAAACTCAAAATTAAGACAAATGAAAAAAAAACTGTTTAACACGACCTTCAATAAATGATGCAAAGAATATAATAAAAATTTTTAAAATGAATGCAAAAAAATAGTAAAAAATTAGCATTACAAGATGTTTCAATTAATACGCTATTTAATAAAATTATGTTAGTGATTACTTAAATATATGAATATAATTATAATTATGAATTCCATTAAAGTTTTCATAATAACAGCAATAACAACAAAAATCAATCAGGAAAATATATCACACAAACGGATGTATACAAATATTATGGAAACACATATCTGAAATTAATATATGGTGTATTAAATTAAAAAAGAGGGGAAACATGTGCGAATCAACTGTTTACGATACTAAAGGGATTAAACTCATGGATGATGTGATTCACATGAAAATCTATGGGGACAGAATAGAAATGGTGGATATTTTGAACCAGGGAATGACTGTAGAAGGGCAAATAGTTGAATTAGACTTGGATAAACATAGTATTTTCGTGGAAGTGGATGAAAAGGGACTAATTAAATAGAATAAAAAATTAACGCAGGAATTTATAACTATTTTTTAAAAGTGTATCTAATTATACTTATTTTTAAATTATCTATTCTTTAAACAATTTTTGAATCCGTATTATTCTTAAAATTAGGTGGATCTTAGAATTTAAATTCATCTTATTCTTAAAATATCTGAATCTTAGAATAATTCTAGAAATGGAGTTTAGAACTAAAAATAAAAAAGAGGGGTGGATATTCTCCACCAAAATTTGTTTTTTTTAGACGTTTTTGAACCTATTTAAGGGAAAATGCTTCGTGTGGACAGGCTGTTATACACTGGTCACAGAGTATACAGAATCCTTTGAGTGGTACCTTTTCGTCGGGGGTTAGTTTCAGCATGTCATATGGGCATACTTCCACACAGTCACCGCACTCATTACACTTATCAGGACTGAACTGTACTCTGTTCCGTTTTACAACTTCACCATCAATGACTTTATCCATTTCCACCAGTTGAAGTGCTCCTTCTGGGCAAGCAACGGTGCATGCTCCACAACGAGTACACATAGCCAATGAAGGTTCTCCACTGACTTCAATGTCTCCGGGAACTTCCATTCCGGTGTTAGTAACCACCCTAATAGCTTCGGTTGGACAGATACGGGCACATGCTCCAACATATTCACATTTGGATTCATCCCATACTAATCCTTCTTCAGAAGCAGGTTTAGCTGGTCCCAGTTTAACATCCAGGTCAATGGCATCTACTGGACACAATTTTTCACATAATCCACAGTAGGTACAAATTTCCGGTAGTTCCACTGTTAATGAAGAGGCTTTGGGTTCTATGAAGTCGCCAGGACAGGCTTCTACACAAACATTACAGCCAATACAGGTATCTTCATCCACTTCGAACTCGTTGAGTTCTTTGGTCCGTTTTTCTGGTTTTTTACCAGATATAAACACCGCATTCCATGGGCAGGTCTGTGAACAGACTCCACATTTGATACAGGTGTCCTCATCAATGACTATGCTTTCTCCCACTTCAGGGAGTGTGATGGCATCCACAGGACATTCATCCACACACATACCACATCCAACACAGTCAACAATGTAAATAGGACCGGTGATGTTTAAGTCCATCTTTTTAGGTTCTTTGACTCCTTCCACTCCAATGACTTCTACTGGGCAAATGTTTGCGCACTGTTGGCACATAACACAGTAGCCCTGTAGAGGTATGGTCTGCACTTTACCTGCCTCTAGTTTGAGGATCTGGGGTGGGCAGACTTCTACACAGTCACCGCACTCATTACAGAGTTTGGGGTTGAAGGTAA
>Ga0209639_1001776_pt1 | contig 19367 bp, 16 predicted proteins | sample EPASupsiteHSE605_FD_187268 | JGI IMG/M metagenome (GOLD analysis project Ga0209639, IMG submission 187268) | Bioremediated contaminated groundwater from EPA Superfund site, New Mexico - Sample HSE6-05 (SPAdes) (version 2) | ecosystem: Environmental > Aquatic > Deep subsurface > Groundwater >...
ATTATTTGTGGAAGCAATCGTGTTATAAACTACTTCGGAGCGGTTCCACACATCGCGTGATTCAATACCTGTAGTATAGGCTTCGAGAAGATTATTCAAAATGCTAACCCTCTGGTTATAGGTATAAATACCCATATCGCAGTTTTCGAAACGGTTGCGTTTGTCATTATCACCCCCGATTACAGCATAAGCCCAAAGTGTTGAAGGAGTTATTTTGGGATTTACCGAAAACACAGCGGTAGGTCGGTATAGTTCCATCGGGTCAATGCCACTGCCTGTAGTGGTTGAATTGAAATTGCGGAACAGGTTGTTGTAAACAGTCATCTTTGCTTTGTACGCATTAATCCCGCAATACAGGCTTTCAAAAGTATTGGTATAGGCAATGTCGGTTTCATCGCCTATCTTCACATTGTTTACATTATTTACATCAATCCCGATGAAAGACATTATATTTGAATAAGGTTCTTTTAAAATGATGTTTTGCGAACCAAAGCTATTGCGAATAATATAGGCTGAGTGCAAAGGAACAGGGCTGGCAGCCGGGTTGTAATCTTTCAGGCTGATACATTTATAGTTCTGTACAAAAGTGTTGTTACGGATATCTATTTTCCCGTTGTCGATACTTACAATACCGTTTATACCGTCTCTCACTGTAGAATTAGAAACATTGATTGTTGCCGTCGGATCGGAAGTATAAATACCGTCCCACATAAATTTACAGGCTCCGTTAACTACGGAATTATCAATTGTTAATGTGAAAGGGGGATCTACAATAATTTTTGCAAACGGTCCCATTTGCAGGGTAACATTATTTAAGGATAAATTCATCCCGATATGCACAATTCCATTGATAAATGCAGTAGAGTTTGGATTGATTGACGGAGACGTCGGGGTAATGGTTTCATCGTGGAAAAGAAGCTCCGATGATTCCTGGCAACAATTGTAAACATTTACACTTGCAGTGCTTGTGCAGCCATCCTGATTAGCCGTAACGGTTAATACTCCGGGGTTGTAATTATCAATATATGTAATCCATTGCACGCTTGCCGATGAATTACCGGAGGTTGTTATTGTTCCTGCACTGTTTACTGACCACGAGTACAGGGTATTGGGGTCATAATTATCAATCAGGTAATCTGCAAGCGGGTTGCAATTACTTCTCGCACCCGATATCACAGGAGACGGAATGGTATTTATGGTTACATTCAGAGTGGTAGGACTTCCTGTACAATTGTTTGCATTTGTATAGTTTACACTTATCGACCCGTTGTTTTGCCAGATTACGGTAACGGTATTGGTGTTAGAGGCTCCCTGGATGGTTCCCCCGTTCACAGTCCATGTATAGTTGGACATACCGGGGTCTGTGGTATAAGTAGTTGGCTGATTGGCACAGACGTTAACTGCACCCACGAGCGAAGGAACCGGCAGGGGAACAACCGGTACTGTTTTTGTTGCCGTAACCGTACAATTGGGAGCTAAGGTTAATATACCCGTGAATGTTGTGGTTGTATTGGGTGTGGCGGTAGTACTTATACAGTTATTGGGACAGGATAAATTACAGTTCGGATTGGCAGACCAGTCCAAAGGAACGCCTAAATTATTGGTTAGCTGGGTTGTTTGTCCAATACACAAAGGATTGGGATTGGCATTAATTGTCAGGTTGGGCATAACGGGAGCAATATGTACTTCGTCAACATAATAATAACAATATTCCATATAAGCTCCGGGGGTTCCGCTTAAATGTAAGGCAACAGGAGAAGTAATATTCAGATCGAACCGCCCGATTGCAATATACTGTAGCCCGCTGGTGGTAGGTGTGTACGTAAAAACAACATCCATCCAGCTGGTACTTGTAATTAAATTCTGGGTTCCGGCATTGGTATATAACAGCAGTTTTGAATTTGACTGATTAAACGGAGCTTCATTAAACCGGAAGTGTTTTTCAGTATTAAAATGAGGGTCAATTGTTGATAAAAATACCCCGATTGAATCACAGGCATATTTTGACTTTTTGGTTAAACTTATCTTGAACCGGATAGTGTATTGAACTCCTGCCTGCATGGGCGCTTTGAGTTTTTGATAAAGATACTCGCAATGACGATAATATTCTTGTGGTGTTGGATCGGTATTTAAATCACATCCAAAGCCTGCATGAGCTACATCTGGAGGATTGTTCCATGAAATTTGGGCTCCATTTCCTCCGTTTACCGGAGCCTGAGCTGAATTTGTTCCATTTGTATGGTAATAATCGGGGGTTCCATGACTTAAAGAACCCCACGGACAAGCCAGTCCTATTTGTGACGCACCATTTGGCAAACTTGTATAATACTCGAAGTTCCCGTTGCAAACCAGATCGCAAGCCTGACTTAACTGGTCGTTGCATTGGTAAGGACTACAGTTTAAAACCGGAACGGACAGGTCTAAGGTAAAAACAACTGATTGAGTTACATTGTTTTTTCTTATTTTGAGATAATAGTCGTTACCGGGAACCAGTACACCTGTGTACAAAACAGGCTGAAGAGAACCCGAAACCAGCGTTAAACCGAAACAATCTCCGGAATATAATTCCACTGCATAAAGTTCATACAGGGGAAAGCTTGCCGGGATTATTCCCAGTTGGAAATTACTGTTTGTAGCATGGTATTTAAACCATACTACCGTGTCTGCCGACAGCACATGAATGCTCGTGTCGTTGGGAGAAATGTAGGGTGCATTGGAGCAGTTCCCCTGCCCGTACCCGCTACTGGTGTTTACTAAAAAAGCGAAGCCAATTATTATTTTGGCAAGCAAAAGAAAAGCGTAATTTTTAAACACTTCTTTTTTTCTGTTGTCTATGTTTATGTAATTCATAGTTTTGTAAACTTTTACTTACAATTGAATTATTACTTAACCTCCTGATTTTTAATAGCCGGAGGAACTATTTCACAGTTTAGCCCTGCAATGTTGCGTATTGCGGGGCTTGTTTTTTTCTTTATGTGAAAGGTTTCATTTTCATTTGGTTTTAAGGTTAATTATTGTGTATATTTGTAAGCGGAAAAAATAGATATTTCTTCGTAAGTTCCTTGCTTGCCCGGTGTCATGGGGGTGATTTCTGGAAAAAATAGGAACAGTTTTTTAGAATGTTAATGAATTTAGGTGAGTAGCCCTGCAAGATGTTTTCACATTTTGCAGGGTTTACTTTTTTATATAGGTGGTGTTTCATTTTGGATTGAGGGTTTTAAGGGGTCTGGATTTAGGTTAATATTCTTGTTTTATCGGCATTATTAAAAACGTATCTACAAAGTTCGTGATAAATAAAATACGAAAATCATTAGTTATAAAATACAACTTATAGATGTATTATGCAACTATAAGTTGCATTTTATCCTTTTAGAAAACTATTTTATTTGTTTTGATATCTGTTTCAAACATTAATCAAACGGCGGGCTGCGGAGGTTTGTTCTGTATTTCATGGCGGGTATGATGTTAAGAATGTTAAATTAATCTGCTCTACTGCTCTCTTTTGTATAAACTTTACGGTTTTTGCAGAAAAAAATCTTTGCAAGGTATGCAACTGTACTTTGTAAAGTTCTCAGTGGCGGCAACTCCAATAGTGGCGGACTACAATAATCTATAAGGCGTTTCATTGTATAAGTATTTAAAATGAATAGTCGGTATATATGTGCCACCCGCCAATAAAAAAGGCGTGTGACTTTTACTGTATTCGAAGTAGAGGTACTGGTATACCCTTCATGCAAATAAGTAAAGCCCACGCCGAAGCGTGAGCGTTTTTACTTATTATTCTTGCATGAATTAAAATTACCAGTTTCCTACTCCAAAGAATAATAGCAAACGCTATCGTATGTATTTATACAGAGTTGTTTATTTCTCCATAGGCAAAGTTTGATATTTTACGGGTGTAAATGTAGTAGTTTTTATTTAAAAAGGACTATTACAATGGCAAATGTATAACATAAAGTTTCGAAAACCAAATTTAACCGCTTAAACACGGTTCCTTGAATACTCCTTAAAAAACATTGAGAAAAAATCTTTTTTTATGTATCTCTCTGTGAAAGATAAGCCAAAAACTTTATATATATATACTTCTCTGCGGAAAATAAGGGGAAAACTTTTTTTCATATATACCTTTCTGCGAAACATAAGGGGAAAACTTTTTTTTATGCATACTTCTCTGCGGAAGATAAGGCAAAAACTTTTTTTTATATATACTGCTCTGCGAAAGATAGGACAAAAACTTTTTTTCCATCTATGTCAAAAAAAAAAATTGAAGGAAAACTTTTTTTCATATATACCTCTCTGCGAAACATAAGGGGAAAACTTTTTTTTATGCATACTTCTCTGCGGAAGATAAGGCAAAAACTTTTTTTTATATATACTTCTCTGCGGAACATACGAGAAAAACTTTTTTCCCTTCTATGTCAAAAAAAAACATTGGAGGAAAACTTTATTTTCCCTTATGTAAAAAATAATCATTGATGGAAAACTTTTTTCCTGTATATGCTACTGAGAAGCATAGATACTATCCAAAAATCTGTGTAAACTCTATTTTTGTTTTTGAATTCCCCCTCAAATAGACAAGAGGGGTTTGAAAAGAAAAAATACTAAAATGAAATCATCTCTGGTTTTTCCTTATCATTCTCATTCCCTTTTGTACTTTTGCAGATATTTTAATCTGATATGGCATCTTCTAAAACAGGCTTCTGGCAAAACGTAAAACTTTTCTTTATTCGCACAGCAATTATATTATTTATTTTCAGCGTGATATTGGTAATGTTTTTTCGTTTTGTAAATATTCCGCTCACACCTTTAATGGTAATCCGCACGCTCCAGCAAAAAGCTGATGGAAAAGAATCAAAAATGGAAAAAGAATGGGTTTCTATTGATAAGATTTCGCCCAATCTCATCAATGCATTGATAGCATCTGAGGACAATAAATTTATGACACATTATGGCTTTGACTTTGAGGCAATTGGCAAAGCACAGAAAATGAATGAGAAAGGGAGAAAACTTCGTGGTGCAAGTACTATAACTCAACAAACTGCGAAGAATGTTTTCTGTTGGCCATCTCGTTCCTATTTACGTAAAGGCATTGAGGCTTATTTTACCATATTAATTGAAGCTGGATGGAGTAAAAAACGTATTATGGAAGTTTATCTCAATATTATTGAAATGGGAGATGGCATTTACGGAGCAGAAATGGCTGCACAAATCTATTTTCATAAACCTGCTTCAAAACTAACAAAAGAGGAAGCTGCTCTCATCGCTGCCTGTGTTCCGGGGCCACGAAAGTTCAGTCCGGTTAAACCCTCTCCTTATGTTACAAAAAAGCAAAGGGCAATTCTTCGTGTAATGCGCAAAATGAAAAAGGTGGAATTTTAATGAGATAAAAAAGTATAAAATAAAAGGTTCAGGGGTACAGTATCTCGCAACTTTCATTATCCTTTTCTGCTTATTTCGTTTAATTTGTGCCAATCCAGAATTTCTATTTTTTTTGCTTTGAGCGATATAATTCCTTCTTTATCAAATCGCGACAGCGTATGAATTATATTTTCCTGAGAACATCCGGCATATTCAGCAAGTTCCTTGCGTGAAAGAGTGATTGTAAAACAGTCGCTTTTGTAAATTTTCCCGGACAGGTAAATCAGAATATCAGCAATCCGTCCATTAACATGTTTGTGAGCCAGACTCACAAAATTCAGAATAGAATCCTTAAACATCGTGGTTACAAATTCGAGTAACTTGATTGCCAATCCTGCATTTTGCATTACCAGGCGTTTCAACACATTGATATCAATTAAACAAACTTCACAATCTTCAATTGCTGTAATCGAAAACAAGTTCAAATCTTCGTTAAACATATTTGCACCACCCAATAAATTGGGTGAATTAACAACGGTTAGGACTAAATTACGACCTGTTTCATCTTCAAAATTAAACTTAACACGTCCGCTTTTTAAGAAAATAATATGGGTAAATATATTCCCCTGTTTTAAGATATGTTCTCCCTTTTTGAACCTGAGCTGAAGCGTATTTTGGTAAAGCTGTGTAAAATCATCCTCCGACAAATATTGTCGTACAACCATTTTAAAAAGGCAAAAACTGCAGTCAGAAGGCATTTTATTAGGTTCCTGATTCATTGTTTTCTGTTATTCTGAATATAAAAAACTGCAAAATTTCAGTTTTTAGTGTGCTGCATTTCAGTGCTTAAGCCACTTTGCAAATGTAAATAAAAACCAACTTTGCAGCTCTATTAAATATATGAATTTTAATTGCAAACAGAAGTATATCATAGATTATGAACATTAAAAAAATAACTGTTTTCGGAGGAGTAGGTAAAGATGGACAACCCGAAAAAGTGGGTAAGTTTGAATTAAAAATGGGTGATATAATTAGTATTGTTGGCCCTACAGGCTGTGGTAAAACAACACTAATTAATGATATTGAGTTATTTGCTAACTTAAACACTCCTTCGCAAAGAAAAATTCTTTTGAATGATGAAGCTGTATCCGAAGACTTTTCTTTCGATCCCAAAAAGCATCCTATTGCTCTAATCTCTCAACACACAAACTTTTTATCAGACCTTCCGGTAGGCGAATTTCTCGAAATTCATGCAAAAGTAAGAGGTGCACACAACCTAAACCAAATTATAGAAGAGACTCTTGATTTTGCAAACCAGCTGACAGGTGAATCAATCATCAAAGAAACGGCAATGACAGAGCTTTCGGGTGGCCAAACACGTTCTTTACTTATTGCTGATGCTGTAATCATTGGAAATTCACCGATTATTCTTCTTGATGAAATTGAAAATGCCGGGATTCACAGAACAAAAGCATTGGAATTACTAAAACGTTATGAAAAGATTTTTGTATTTGTTACACATGATCCTCGTATCGCTTTATTGTCCGATTTTAGAATTGTAATGAAAAACGGTGCAATGCAAAAGCTCATCGTTACAGATGAAAACGAGAAAAAAGCTGCTTTTGAGCTTAAAAAAATGGATGATGTAATGTTAGAATTTCGTAAACTTATCCGGGCAGGAGACATAATTACTGAAAAAGTATTGCGGGAAAATATCGATGTATTAACGAACAAATTAACAGCATAGAAGCATGAAACTTATTGTAATTGCAGGACCTCCGACTTGTGGAAAGACAACCGTTATCCGTCAGGTTATAAAAAGAATGAATAGTAAAAACCTGAAATCAGCCTATATCAAGATAGATGTATTGTATGCAGATGAAGACGAAACAATAAATCGAGAGTTTGGCATTCCAACCCGAAAGATATACTCCGGTGAACTTTGCCCTGACCATTGTAATGTGGTTGTGATGGACGAAGCTGTTGAATGGGCTGAAAAATGTGGTGCAGAATATCTTTTTGTAGAAACCGCAGGCTTATGTTTGCGTTGTTCTCCTTATGTCGAAAATTCACTGGGAATTGTAGTACTGGAAGCTACCAGTGGAATGAATCTTCCGCGTAAAATCGGGCCAATGTTAACCCTTGCCGATACGTGTGTTATCACCAAAATTGATTTGATTTCGCAGGCAGAACGTGAAGTATTCCGTTACAGAGTTATAGAATCGGCAAAAGATATTCGTATTGTTGAAAGCAATGCATTGTATGGTATTGGAATCGATCCGATTGTAAAACAAATTCAAAAGACACAGGATATTGATTTTCCGATGTTTCTCAAAGGGAATCCGCCAGTTGGAACTTGTACAATATGCGTGGGAAAAAAAGAAATTGGGGCAAAGAATCATTTTGGTGTTTTACGTACCATGGAAAACGATCTGTTTTATGTAGGAGAATAAAATGATGGATTCTATTTATCTCGATTATACCGCAACCACTCCGGTAGACAAACTGGTTTTGGATGCTATGATGCCCTATTTTGACATGTATTATGGAAATGCTTCCAGTATGCACTCAATGGGAGTGCTGGCTGGTGATGCTATAAGAACCAGTCGGGAAACAATTGCAAAGCTGATTCATTGTGATGCTCACGAGCTTTATTTTACTTCAGGTGGTACAGAATCAAACAACTGGGCACTGAAAGGAATTGCTCTTGCAAATAAATTTAAAGGAAATCACATTATTGTATCTTCTATTGAGCATGATTGTGTGTTAAAAACATGTGTCTGGCTCGAGAAACAAGGCTTTTATGTGACTTATCTTCCTGTTGAAACATCAGGCATTGTTGACTATAACGAGGTTGAAAAATACATTAATAAAAAAACGATACTCCTTTCTGTTATGCACGTAAACAATGAATTAGGAACAATACAACCTGTTGAAAAGCTTGGAGAACTTTGCCAAAAGCATAATATATTGTTTCATACAGATGCATGTCAGAGTTTTGGTAAAATAGAAATTGATGTCCAGAAAATGGGCATTGATTTACTTACCATCAATGCCCATAAAATCTATGGACCGAAAGGCATTGGTGCATTATATATTCGCAAAGGAGTAAACATAGAACCTTTGTTGCACGGTGGGGGGCAAGAATTTGGCCTCAGATCAACAACTGAAAATATTCCGGCAATTGTTGGTTTTGCAAAAGCCGCAGAACAGTGTTATAAAACAATGGTTCTCGAGCAAAAACGCATTCAGGAATTACATAACTATGCATTGCATGAGCTCATGCAAAAAGTTTCCGGATTTTATATCAATGGTGACATTCATCAGCGGATTCCTCAGATCATAAATTTCAGCATCGAAGGGATGGAAGGAGAAATGATCCGGCTTCTTTTCCTTTTAGATGAGTCTGGCATATCTATTTCTGCCGGATCAGCCTGTTCTTCAAACGACGCTACAAACAGCCCGTCACACGTTTTACTGGCAATTGGCAAAAATCCTTTTGAAGCACGAGGTGCTATACGTGTAAGTATCGGTCGTTATACTACAAAAAATCAAATAGATGTATTCTTAAATTCTTTATTTAAAGCAATCAATAAACTCAATCCAATTTTCTCATAACCCCGTCAATCATATAATCAAGAATTCAAAAATGGAATTAACAACAAAAACAAACGGATCTGCGCAACTGACAGACATCCTGCCAAAGCTCAACTGCGGTGCTTGCGGATATAAATCATGCAATGATTTTGCCGAAGATTTGAAAAATGACAAATCACTCCTTAAAAAATGCATCCACCTTACTTCAAAACCCGAAGAATTAAAAGATCCGGTAAAGTGCATGGCTTGTGCACATGAAGGAATGGGAGAACGTTTAGGCTGGAGAGACAGCTTACAACGCGATTTTGATTTTATTCTCGATTGCTTTGAAAATGAACCAGGTCCTCGCGAAACCATTCTGCCATACAACCCCGCTTTAGTAAAAGATTTGGGTGTAAAAAAGGGGGATATCATGATTGGCCGTCCAATGGGAATGTCATGCGGTTGCCCTATAACACATTGTGGTTTTGTTACTGATGCGGATGCCCGAAACGGAGTAATCAACTGGTGTGTAACAGGCCCGTTAAAACCACGATCAGAAGGATTTATAGACATAGGCTACTATACAGCTCAGGCATACGAAGGTATAATTAAAGAATGGAAAGGGGAAATCCGGTTAGGTCAGCGGTATTGGTTTTTACCCCGCAGGTGCATGCTACAATGGCGTCATAGTGGTTTAGTTAACGCAATTACCAGGCAAAAAGATGATTCCCTTAAAGTGAGAATTGAAGGACTGTTTATTGGATAAGAAATTATTTGACAAACTGTGAAAGAAACTGTTCCCAAAGCCTCTCCACTATGCAAAAAAGATTTTCCCGATCTTCGGGACTCAGTCTGGATGCTATAATTCAATAAGCTACCATATTGAGTCCTGAAAGTTTGGAAAATACCTTAAGGTTGTGCCTTTTTGAACAGATTCTTTCTGCTTTAGAAAAAATAATGAAATAAAAGCAGGAAACACTCCTGTATTAAAAATCCTGCTACGATGAATCTGCCTCCTGCTACTTTCAAACTCTGAACTAACAGTTTATTTTTTCGCCATTACGTCTTGTCTATCCTCTGAAAGAAGGCATTGAACCCTTTCGGAATTACCTGCCACTTCTCTCCTGTTCCAATGCCTCTTTATAAACACGCATACATCGGGCTTTAGCTTCATTCATATCAATTATTTTTGCCGGATATGCGAGTGTATTAAGTTCGGGAACCCATCTCAGGCTATAGGCAAAATCCGGGTCAAATTTTTGTTGTTGCAAAACAGGGTTAAATATCCTGAAATAGGGCACCGCATCACACCCACAACCTGCTGTCCATTGCCAGTTTCCGTTATTGGCTGCTAAATCAAAATCCATCAGTTTTTCTGCAAAATAAGCTTCGCCCCAACGCCAGTCAATCAGGAGATGTTTTACCAGAAAGCTTGCGGTAATCATGCGAACACGATTATGCATATATCCGGTTGTATTCAATTGACGTAACCCTGCATCTACTATCGGAAAACCGGTTTGTCCATTTTTCCAGCATTCAAATTCTTTTTCGTCGTTTCGCCAGATAATACGGTCGTATTGTTTTTTGAAAGGTTCTGTTTTAACGTAAGGAAAATTTGCCAGGATCTGCATAAAGAACTCCCTCCAGATAAGCTCATTCAGCCAGATTTCGCTTTTCGCAAAAGCAAGTTTTACAAGTTCCCGTATACTAACAAATCCAAATCGTAATGAAACTGAAACATGACTGGTTGCGTCCAATGCCGGATTGTTTCTTCCTGCTTCATAATGAGTCAAAATTTCATCCGATATATTCATATCCGAAAGAAAATACTCCCGTTTTACAAAGCCAATAGAATCCAAAGAAGGGAAAACTCCCTGATTGGTTTTGTAAAGATGTCTGAGTAAAGTTTCCGAAGAAAATTTCTGATGGCTTTCCATATTATAACGTTCCTTCCATTTACGACAGTATGGTGTAAAAATGGTATAACATGAGCCATCAGAAGGCTTCAAAACTTCATTGTATCTATAAATAACCTGATCTTTCACGGTGACAAATGATATTCCATTCACTTTCAGGAATATTCTGACCTCATTGTCACGTTTAACCGCATAAGGTTCATAATCTTCGTTTGCAAAAACGGAATGAATTTCAAATTTTCCCGAAAGGTCAGAAAACATATCTTTCGCAAATCCATTATAGGTAAACAAAAAGCTTCCAGCTTTTGCAAGTATTTTATTTAGTTCTAAAAGCTTATCATAAATCAGATTTACCCGTTTATCGGTTTTTGATTCCAGCTTATCTAAGATGTCTCTGTCGAACAAAAACACAGCAACCACCGGATACCCGGATGATAATGCCAGATATAATGCATGGTTATCATCCAGTCGCAAATCACGCCGGAACCAGAAAACAGAGACCTTGGGATGCATACTCATGAATATTTGTTTAAAAGGAATACAATCTGTAAAGTATTTTGTTTGGATAAAATACAAAACTAACGACTTTAAATAATTATTTTCCACAACATATTGCACAACGATGTGTTATATTTGTAAGTATAAAAACAGCTCATACACAGATTATCAACTCAAATCTACAGACAATGGCACACTTAAAAATTGGAGACAATGCACCTCTGTTTGAGGGCGTTGATCAGAATGGTCATAAAATAAATCTAGGATCATTACGAGGCAAAAAGGTTATTTTGTACTTTTATCCCAAGGATAATACTCCTGGTTGTACAGCTGAAGCCTGCGATTTTCGTGATCATCATATTCTGTTGAACGAAAGAGGTTTTGAAGTAATTGGAGTAAGTGCCGATAGTGAATCATCACATGACAGTTTTGCTAATAAATACAATCTGAAGTTCCCGCTTATCGCCGATGAAGAAAAAAAAATCATTCTCGACTACGGAGTATGGGGGCCGAAAAAGTTTATGGGGAAAACCTATGATGGAATTCATCGTACTACTTTTATAATCTCAGAAAGGGGTATTATTGAGCAGATTATCGAAAAGGTTGAAACGAAGCGCCCTACCGAGCAAATCTTTAAAGAAATGAAAATCAAATAAATTATTTATCTATGAGTTCAGATAGTCCTGAAAAAAATGAAAAGCTGAAGGCCCTTCAGCTTACCCTCGACAAAATCGAAAAAACTTATGGCAAAGGCTCCATCATGAAACTTGGCGACCGTGCTGTAGAAACTTTGGAAGCAATCTCGACCGGTTCAGTTGGTTTGGATGTTGCTTTAGGCATTGGAGGTCTTCCAAAAGGAAGAATTATCGAAATTTATGGACCGGAATCATCCGGAAAAACCACTTTGGCTATTCATGCTATCGCGCAAGCACAAAAACAAGGTGGAATTGCAGCATTTATTGATGCAGAACATGCTTTCGATAGTTTTTATGCTCAAAAACTAGGGGTGGATGTTACAAACCTTTTGGTTTCTCAACCTGACAATGGAGAACAAGCTCTCGAAATTGCCGACAATCTGATACGTTCAGGCGCGATTGATATTATCGTAATAGATTCTGTTGCTGCACTTACTCCCAAAAGTGAAATTGAAGGTGAAATGGGCGATTCTAAAATGGGTTTGCAAGCCCGTTTAATGTCGCAGGCACTACGTAAACTCACCGCAAACATCAGTAAAACAAACTGTTGCTGCATATTCATCAACCAGTTACGCGAAAAAATAGGCGTAATGTTTGGAAATCCGGAAACTACAACTGGTGGTAATGCGCTGAAATTCTACGCATCTGTTCGTCTGGATATCCGTCGTATAAGCCAGATAAAAGACGGAGAAGAAGTAGTGGGTAACCGGGTGAAAGTAAAAGTAGTAAAGAATAAAGTTGCACCTCCGTTCCGCACCTGCGAATTCGATCTTCTCTACGGTGAAGGAATTTCAAAAAACGGTGAAATTATTGACCTTGGCGTGAACTATAATATCATCAAGAAAAGTGGTTCGTGGTTCAGTTATGGCGATACGAAACTTGGTCAGGGAAGAGATTCTGTAAAACAACTTCTAGGCGACAATCCTGAACTTGCAGAAGAACTCGAAGCAAAAATTAAAGCTGAGATCACAGATCGATAAAATTCAGAAAAACGCCAATCATCAAGACGCGTAATCTTTTCAAAAAACAGCACACGGGGAGTCCAAAAGTTTTTGCTACTTTTGGACTCCTTTTTTTGTAATCAAAAACACCATGGTATACAAATTCATCAACCTTCGTAAAGCGTCTAAGTGGCTGCTAATTATGTTTCTTGCAATATCTGTTTCGTTTGTTTCCTGCAAAGGGAAAAAACAAAACAATATAAATAAGGAAACACAATTAACTGTTTTAACCCATGAAATAGAGAAAGATCCAAAAAATCCAGAACTCTATTATAAAAGAGCAACGTTACTTCTAAATATGAATAAGGCAAATGACGCTCTTTCTGATATAAACAAAGCGATCCAACTTGATGAAAAAAATCCTGACTACTATGTCCTGCTTTCAGATATTTATTTCACAATGGTTCAGATTCAAAAATGCAATGATGCTTTAAAGAAAGCACTGGAATACAATGAAAACCATGTTCCTGCCCTTCTAAAACTAGCTGAATTAAACCTCTATCTCAAGAACTATAAACAAACTTATGAGTTTACAGATAAGGTCATTGCCAATGATAATATCAATGCAAAAGCATTCTTTATTAAAGGTTATGCTTTGAAGGAAGATGGTGATACCGTAAAGGCGGTACAGATGTTTACCAAAGCTGTAGACTTAAATCCAGACTATTATGATGCATTTATGCAACTCGGACTTTTGTACGCAATCAAAGGTGACAATATGGCTGTTCAGTATTACAATGGAGCACTAAATCTTAATGCCAAAAGTACGGAAGCACATTATGCATTGGGAATGTTTTACCAATCTAAAGGAGACGTAAACAATGCCCGTAAATTATATCAAAATTTACTAACGATTGATCCTAACTACAAATGGGCTCATTATAACCTTGGATTTCTGGAACTTGTATTTACTGACAAATACGATCTGGCTGTTCAGCATTTTAGTAATGCCATAAAATGTGATCCAAATTATGCTGAGGCATACTACAATCGTGGATATTCCTACGAGCTAATGGGAAAAGTAGCCGAAGCAAGAGCTGACTATAAAAAAGCACTTGACCTTAAAGTAAATTATGAAAAAGCAATTGAAGGGATGAACAGATTGGACAAAAGATAATTTCTTTATTTATAATGTTTTCTCATTTCTTTTAACTCAACACAAAGCTGATTAAGGCTGATTTTAATTTCAGCAAAAATGCCATCAGCTCCGGCAAGCACTCCAAATCGACTTAACGTTAAAAATGCAACGAGTAATTCGTAGGGTTTATATTTTGTAAACTGAGAAGTACTTCCTTTTAGCTTATGAACTTGAGCTTCGAGAGTGTCAATGTCTTTTGCGGCAATAGCAGCATCAATGTCTTGAATATAATCATCAATAGAGGTCAAATACATATCAATAATTTCAATAATCGTCTCGTTATCGAATATCTCATATTGCTCCTTAAAGTATTGTTGATCGAAAGCTTTATTGAGTAAATTTTTATCCATCGCTACATAGTTTATTTGATAAGGATAAAAGTACATAAAAAAATTACCAGTTTGTATAAAATCAGGTGAATTTTTTATTCTATAGTTTCCTTATTCTGTTTTCATAAATTATTTTCGTTAACCATCAATAGCACATCCTTATAGTCTAAAAAGCATCCATTCTATAAGGCTTTTCTTTAGAATTTCAAAAACGTCTGATTTTGCAAATACTATATCCGAAACGGTACGGACGGCTATTTCCTGCGTATTTTAAAATGGCAAGGGTAAAAAAAACAACCAAACTGCCTGAAAAGTTACATATCCTGAAAAAATCACAAAGAACGACGCCCAAAACCATGCGGGAATTTTGGAAATCTTTGCCAATAAACTGGCATCTCCTGCTTGTTTTGAATTATTCAAAACTGCTCGAAAAAGAATAAATGTGCTTATAAATGAATCACTTAATGATAAAAATGCAATAAAAACGGCTACACAAAAGCTAATAAACGGATCTTTTATATAAAGAGTAAAGACTGAAATCGATAAAATTACCAGTAACCAAAAAATACCATATCCATTTTTAATGAGAAAAAGGCTTAGGACAGAAAGTATTACAACTACATATATTACAATATTCTCCAGTTTATAGTGAATAAAGCCAAAAAAGAGAAAACCTATAACAGAAGATACCGGATAACCTGCAAATGCTACCCAAAAATCACCTCGTTTACCCATGCTTTGCGTTAGTGTAACGCCGGAATTGTCAGCAAAAAGCTCAACTTTTTTCACCCTGCCTCCCAACAAAAGAGTAATTAAAGCATGTGCTGATTCATGAATTAATGTATTTATGCCTCTGAAAAATTTCCCGACAACAGGCAATCGCGACAATATCAGCGAAAGCATCAGCAATACATAAAAGATAAACTCTTTTTTTTGAGCTAATTCTATCATGATGGGTGTTCAACAATATTAGATTGTCAAAGATAAATTGAATTTTTGATCAAAGATGTAATTTGAATATTTGAAAAAGAAAAGTCACGTCCAGTTTTAACTACAGAAATTAACACCCCCGAATACACGAATAAAAACCTAAAATTACAAATGAATCGTTATTATAATTGTAAATTTTCTTTCTTCCATAAATTTACGAACCCCTGATAACCGACTTACAGACTACTGTAATCACTTTTTCTTTATCTTTGTTACTTCTCTAAACCCAAAACAAACGTAAATATGAAAGTAGTTAAATTTTTAATTTTTATACTTATTCTCACTTCCTGTGATGTAATATCTGACTTGGGTGGTATGTATAATCTCTCGAAATGTGAATTCAGGGTTGCCGGGGTTGACAACATACAACTTTCAGGGGTAAATATATCAAACAAAAGTAGTTATTCCGACTTAAGCATGTTTGATATAGCAAAGTTAACTTCTGCATTTGCGTCCGGAAAAATGCCATTAAACCTCAATCTTAATCTGGAAGTAAAAAATCCAAATGCCAAATCTGCTATAATGAATCAATTGGAATGGATTTTATTAATCGATAATCAGGAAATGACTCGAGGGACATCACAACAACGTTTTGAAGTAGCTGGTGGAAATCAATCAGCAGTAATGCCATTAACCATGCAGTTTGACCTGATGCAGGTACTTTCAGGTAAATCTCTTAACGCTGTTTCAAACTTTGCCATGAATCTGATGGGTACTTCAGATAAGCCTTCGAGAATTGCAATGCAACTAAAACCAACAGTTCAGGTAGGAGGAATCCCAGTCCAATATCCGGGATATTTTACTGTACAGAAAGAATTTACTTCTGGAGTAAAATAGTAATGGGTAATAAGTAATGAAAATAAAATAATTGAAAAAAAAAGGAACAGGGTTTGTTATATAGGAAAATAGTCATACCTTTGCACACCTGAAAACTTTTAGACGTTTTATACAATGAAGAAAGACATTCATCCTAAAAATTACCGTCTTGTAGTATTTAAAGACATGTCGAACGAAGAAGCTTTTATGACTCGTTCATGTGTTAATACACGAGATAGCATCGTGTGGGAAGACGGCCAGGAATACCCTTTGGTGAAACTTGAAATTTCCAATACATCTCACCCGTTCTTTACCGGTAAGGTAAAACTTGTTGATACAGCGGGTCGTGTTGATAAGTTCATGAACAAGTATCAAAAGCATTTCGAAGGCAGAAAAAAATAAGCCTGAATAAGGTATTTTTCCAGATGTGAAAAAATAAAAGCTCTTTGATGTAAAGAGCTTTTATTTTTTTTATAGATTTAGCCTTTGAAAACAAAATAGCCCTCATATGTGTTAACCTTCTAAAACAGAGCCTATGAACTACATTCTATTTGAAGATGCCATTACGCGTACTAACCTTTTGCCGTTTACATTTACGCGCCCTGTAGCTGACATCCGCATAGGAATCACTACTATCAGAGAAAAATGGGAGAAATGCCTTGGTGCCTCTACCTCTACCCTCACGGAATTATATCTTGAAGAAAAATACCCAATGACTCGTGGTGAAAATAATATTTTGATCAACGGTTCGGTATTGCCAAACAATGAGATAATTGCACAAATTAAACAATTGAAACCAAATCAAGCTCTGTCGTACGAAGATTATGTAATTGCTTACAATATTTCAGGAGACACACTCGACAAATTGGGCGAAGAAGATCTTGATGAGGTAAAAACAACTGCAAATCATATAAAAGTAAACAATACCTGGGATATTTTCACCCTGAATGACGTTGTTTTACGCGAAGATTTCAAATGTATTACTAACGGGAGGAAATCTCAGAAGCTTAACGAAACCAACCATATTCTTGGAGAAGAAAACATCTTTATAGAAGAAGGTGCTGTGGTGAATTTTGTTACAATTAATGCAACTACCGGACCCGTCTATATTGGGAAAGATGCTGAAATCATGGAAGGGGCTGTTATTCGTGGTCCATTTGCACTTTGCGAAGGTGCTGTGGTAAAAATGGCTACTAAAATTTATGGTGCGACAACGATTGGACCACATTCAAAAGTAGGTGGTGAGCTTAGCAATGTTGTAATCTTTGGATATTCCAATAAAGCTCATGATGGATTCTTAGGAAATTCAGTATTGGGAGAATGGTGTAATCTGGGCGCTGATACCAACAATTCTAACCTTAAAAACACATACGATGAGGTTAAACTCTGGTCGTATACACACGAAGCATTTGTACCTACCGGACTACAGTTTTGCGGTTTAATCATGGGCGACCATTCAAAATGCGGTATTAACACTATGTTCAACACAGGAACGGTTATAGGTGTTTCTGCAAATATTTTTGGAGCAGGTTTTCAACGTAATTTTATCGCATCATACCAATGGGGCGGAGTTTCAGGGTTTAAAACATTCATGATTGAACGTGCTCTCGAAACCATCGAAAGAGTTATGGCCCGTCGCAATGTTCAACTTACAAGAGTTGACCGTAAAATATTAATGTATATTTTCGAATTAACCCATAAGAATCGTACATTCTGATTCTTCAGGGTTTTGTAAATTTGCACCTCACATCCCTATAAGAACAAGGATGTGAGGTTTTTTATGCCAAGATTGAATATAAACGATTATTTATGAATAATATGGAGTGGTTAAACCTAACCGATTTTATGGATTCAGATGCGGAATTTATTCCTTTACTTTCACCCGAAGAGGAGGAAATAATGAATGCTGAAGACCTTCCCGAAGTGCTCCCGATTCTGCCACTTCGAAATATGGTACTTTTCCCCGGCATGGTAATTCCCATTACTGCCGGACGAGATAAATCAATACGATTGATCAGAGAAACCTATAAAACCACTAAGATTATTGGAGTTGTTTCTCAAAAAGATAAAGATCAGGATGATCCTGCTGAAAATGATATCTATTCGGTAGGAACAGTGGCCAATATTTTAAAAACATTGCAAATGCCTGATGGAAATACTACAATTATCATTCAGGGAAAGAAAAGATTCGAAACAAAGCAATATTTACAATCGGAGCCTTATTTTAAAGCAGAAGTAGTTCCCTATGAAGACAAGGTACAAACAAGCGAAGACAAAAACTTCAATGCATTGGTTTCCACTCTGAAAGATATGGCTATGCAATCTATTCAGCTTTCGCCTCAATTGCCGTCGGATGCTGCTTTTGCAATCAAAAATATTGAGAGCCCTCAGTTTCTGATAAGCTTTATTGCTTCTAATCTGAGCATTGAAATCGCTGAAAAACAAAAGATTCTGGAAATAAATGATCTTACTGACAGAGCCAATGTTGTACTGGCTGCGCTTTCGCGCGAAATTCAGATTATGGAACTGAAAAACCAGATTCAGAATAAAGTAAAAACAGATCTGGATAAACAGCAACGTGATTATATTTTAAACCAACAACTCAAAACAATTCAGGAAGAATTAGGAGGAACTCCTTTTGAACAAGATGTTAAAGATTTGAAATCAAAAGCTGCCAAGAAAAAATGGAATACAGAAATAGCTGAAGTGTTCGAAAAGGAACTTGCAAAACTCCAACGTATCAACCCTTCAGGGCCTGATTATTCCGTTCAGCTAAACTATTTGAATACCATGGTTGAGCTTCCTTGGAGAGAATACACCAAAGATAATTTCAATCTGAAACGTGCTGAAGGAGTACTGAATGCTGACCACTTTGGACTGGAAAAGGTAAAGGAACGTATTCTTGAACATCTGGCAGTGCTAAAGCTAAAAGGTGACTTAAAATCCCCTATACTTTGCTTGGTTGGTCCTCCGGGTGTAGGAAAAACTTCGTTGGGCAAATCCATTGCGCGTGCATTGGGTCGTAAGTATATTCGCATGTCGTTGGG
>Ga0209639_1001781_pt1 | contig 19320 bp, 20 predicted proteins | sample EPASupsiteHSE605_FD_187268 | JGI IMG/M metagenome (GOLD analysis project Ga0209639, IMG submission 187268) | Bioremediated contaminated groundwater from EPA Superfund site, New Mexico - Sample HSE6-05 (SPAdes) (version 2) | ecosystem: Environmental > Aquatic > Deep subsurface > Groundwater >...
TTCCTTTTGTTACAGCATCACTTCTCATAATTTAACCCCCTACTTTATATTTATAACCTCGACTTGTATATTTTAATTATAAGTTGTATGATGTCTGTTGTCAACGGCACAAACCCACTTCTATAAAAAAGTGTTATTCCATCATTGCATGAAATAACACTTTAATTTATATCTATATTTAAATGAATGTAGAGTTTTGCATTCATTTAAAACTTTCTTTTTTGATTCCTAAATCCCCCATTGCATGAATAATGTGGAGCTTCATTGCAGTTTTCGCACCTTCAGCATCTCTTTTTGCTAAAAACTCCATAATCATTCTATGATCATTCAGGGTATCTTTTACGACCTTATCATTTTCGTAGGATAGAATTACTCCTTTATCAATAGCTTTATGTATTATAGGCATTAATCTATTCATAAATTCGTTATGCGTTGCTTTAGCAATAGCTTTGTGGAATGCTTGTTCTACCTCAGTTCTGTCTTCTTTATTTAGTATTTTTTCTTCCTCAAGCTTTCCATAGTAAAGTATTCTATCTAATTCTTTATCTGTTGCCCGTATAGCCGCATAATATGCAGTTTCTGGTTCAAAAATCAATCTCATTTCATATAGATCCTTAACATTAAGCTTTATAGTTGAAAATTCTTCTAATCCAAAATTATCAGTTAAATTTGATTGATTGATTACAAACGTTCCTTTACCTCTCCTAATTTCAAGAATATTATGAGCCACTAAAATTCTAATGGCTTCTCTTAGAGTTGTTCTACTTACCTTTAATTCAGTAGAAAGTTCATTTTCATTTGGAAGTTTTTGTCCAAGAACAAATTTTTTATCTATAGTAATCATTGCAAGAATTTCATCAGCAACGTTTTCAGCTAGACTCTTTACTTTTCTCCCCATAAAATAGCCTCCTTTTAATATATGTCTATATAATATAATAAAGGATGTCATTTTTCAAGTGTGATGTCTGATGTCTGCTAATTAAAAAAGTCAGGTACCTAGGATAATCCTATTTACATGACTTTTTATTTTATGAATTAAACACTTTATAAATTGAATTTATTGCTTTTTCAAAATCCTCTGTTTCAACTCCAATTATTATATTTATTTCACTTGAACCTTGGTCTATCATTCTAATATTAACGTTATTCTTTGCTAAAGCACTAAATACCTTTTCAGATACTCCAACAGTCTTAGCCATCTTCCTACCCACAGTAGCTATTAATGCCATGTTAGGTATAACTTGTACTGAATCTGGATTGCATTGTCTCTTTATCTCATCAAGTATTTTGTCAAGCTTTTCCTCTAATTGAGCATCTTCAACTACAAGACATATTGTATCTATACCAGAAGGCATATGCTCAAAGGCAACACCATAAGTTTCTAAAATAGATAATAACTTTCTTCCAAACCCAATCTCAGCATTCATATAAGCCTTTTCAATAGATATTACAGTGAAATTTTTCTTTCCTGCAATACCTGTTATAGTACTATTTCCGTCTTCAAAATCTACGTCATTTATGATTATAGTTCCTTTATCTTCAGGTGCATTTGTATTTTTAATATTTATAGGTATTCCACCTTCTCTTGCTGGGAAAACTGCTTCTTCATGGAGAACAGTAGCTCCCATATAAGCTAATTCTCTTAGCTCCTTATAAGTGATTTTTTCTATAGGTTTTGGATTTTCGACAATTCTTGGATCAGCCATTAAAAATCCAGATACATCTGTCCAATTTTCATATAAATCAGCTTCTACATCTCTAGCAATTATAGAACCAGTAATATCTGAGCCACCTCTAGTAAAGGTTTTAATTCTTCCATTTTCCATTGCACCATAAAACCCAGGTATAACTGCTTTTTCTATTTTAAAAAGCTTGCTTTTTATAGCTTCTTTAGTCTTTTCAGAATCAAAACATCCAGTTTTATCGAATTTAATTACATCAGCTGCATCTACAAATTCATAGCTCAAGTAATCTGCTAAGATCAATCCATTAAGGTATTCTCCTCTGCTTGCTGCATAATCTGCTGTAGTGCCTTCAGAAATTTTATTTTTTACTACTTTTAAATGTGAATCTATGTCTATACTAACTCCAATTTCTTTTACGATTTCTTTGTATCTTTGCTCAATGATACCGAAAACATCATCAAAAGCTATCCCATGAGCTACGTGAGTATGGCATAAATAAAATAAATCGGTTATTTTGTAATCTTTGCTGTTTCTTTTACCAGGAGCTGAAGGAACTATATATCTTCTTCTTGCATCCTGAAGCACTATATTCTTAACCTTTTTAAACTGCTCTGCACTAGCTAATGAACTGCCCCCAAATTTAGCTACTACAATATTATCCATTTTAAACACCCCATTTAATATATTTAGTTTTAATTCAAAAGTATGCTTGAAAATTTCATTAACTATGTATAATCATAAATCTTATCACATTCAGAAAATTTTTCAACATATTTTTGCAAATTTTATTCTTTTTTTAGCAATTCCAAAGAAATGTATAGTTTTAAATATCTATTTCCTTTAGAGTCCACATAAATACCTTTGCCATCTAAAAAATAGACAGTTGCTCTCTTATTAATTCTGTATATATATCCATATTTAACTTTATTTTTATGCACAAAACTGACCCTATCGCCTATTTTTAAACCATAATTATTACTAAGAATTTCACTTTTGGTTACTAAAGAATGGTATACACCTTTATGTCCAAAAAAATTTTTTGCCATTGTTTTGAATCTTTTTTTATTACAACTAGAGTTACCAAACAAATAAAATTCTATCAAATGAATTAATTCATGCTCAAATATAATTAATAAAGCATGTAATGAATCTTCTGTTTTAATTCCTGCAACAGTTTTTTCTCTGCTTAATTCATAATATTGAAATAAAAAATTCACCCCAATCTTTATTTCATATTTTTCCTTCTCTTCTGGCAAAGCCATATTACTTTTTAATGAAATTGTAATTCCAGCACTTTTACTCATTCTTTTCGAAAGAGAAAAAGTAATAGTTCCTTTAAATTTTTTAATAAAATAATTCCGAAAAAAGTATTTATCGTATAAACAAAATAGTATTTCCAAATCCTCTGTTGAAATTCTATTTATTTCTCCGCTATCAATATTTTTAGAATTATTAATAAATTCTTTTCTAAGAGCATTTTTGCTTGTATTAATATATACTTCTTCATATGAAACATTAGCTAGTTTTTCTTTATCCATTTATACACCTTTTCTACATTTAAAATCATTTAATAAGCCTAGAAGAAAATATCTTCTAGGCTGTTAATATTTCAACTCCATCTTCTGTGACTAGAACAGTATGTTCCCACTGAGCAGTTAGCTTTCCATCTGCTGTTACAGCTGTCCAACCATCTCTTAAAACCTTGCATCTATATGTTCCTTCATTTATCATAGGTTCAATAGTAAAAGTCATTCCTGGTATCATAATCATTCCTGTATGTGGCTCAGCACAGTGATCTACGAAGGGTTCTTCATGGAATTGAATGCCTATCCCATGTCCACCATATTCTCTTACAACGGAATATCCTTTTTTCTCTGCATAAACTTGAATTGCATGACCTATATCTCCAAAGGTTGCAAAGGGCTTAACCTCATTGATTCCAGCATAAAGACATTCTTTAGCTATTTCTACTAATCTTATAGCTTCCTTCGAAGCCTTTCCAATAACAAACATCCTGCTAGCGTCTCCATAATATCCCTTATAGATAGTTGTTACGTCTACATTTACAATATCCCCTTCTTTTAGAATTCTATCATCAGGTATGCCGTGACACACAACTTCATTAATTGAAATACATACACTCTTCGGATATCCTCTGTAATTCAAAGTAGCTGGTATTCCACCTAACTTTAATGTATACTCATGGACCCATGTATTTATTTCATCAGTAGTTATTCCAGCCTTAATCCTTTCAGCTACCATATCTAATACTTTTTTTGTTACTTGACTGCTTTTTCGTATACCTATTATTTGTTCAGGGGTTTTTATTATTTCTCTTGGAGGGATTATTAAACCCTCTTCTTCCATGTTATTTAATCTCTTATCTATAGTAAAATGACATTCCTTATATTTCTTCCCACTTCCACACCAACATTCATCCTTATTTATTAACTTCACCATGGCTTCACCTTCTTTTAAAATTATTTAACTATAATCTGTTTCCTTTATTTTATCATATTTTATCATAACTTATAAAGTTCTTTAAATAATAGAATTGTTTTCTAGCTATAAGAAATCAACAACTTAAAAATAGTCTTACTTTTCACAATTCCATCACATTTATAACATATTTTCTACATAATTGGTATTTATAATAAGATTATAGAAAAAAAATAAAAATTTTACTAGGAGGAATAAATATGAAAAAAAGAAATATTGCCGCAACATTAATTCTCGCTTTAACCCTTGGGATAGGTGCTACTGCTTACGCAGCAACTAATAATACAAATGATTCAAACACTACCACTACAACAAATACACGCCAACCAGTAGGATTAAATCGTGCTATAGGTGTTAGAGGATACGACTTTATGGAGTCAGTGCTAAAGGACCTAGGTAAATTGACCGATGAAGATATCGCTAAAGCAAGATTAGAAGGCAAGACACTATATGATATAGCTACTGATAAAGGCTTATCCTATGATGATCTAAAAAATGCAATGCTAAACTATAAATACAAGGCTATTGATGATGCTGTAACAAATGGTACAATTACTAGTGAACAAGCAACTACCTATAAAGAAGCCATCAAAAATAATTCTATAAACGCTGTTCCTGGCCAAGGAAGAGTAAATGGAAGAAGAGGTACTTCTGCTGGTCAAGGAACTCAAGGCACTGGAGGAGCTAGAGGCTCTGGAAGAATGAATGGTGGAAACTGCTTATACGTAAAATAAATCAGAAAGGGGTCAGCCCCCTGGGAAATCTCCCCAGGGGGCTGACCCCTTTCGATATATTTTTATTTCTTAAATATTCCTAATGGCTTCCCTACAGGTAAAAATATTCTACCGAAGTGAGGATTTAATACTGCTGCAGCTGATCCATAGAATGATAACATTGCTATAAGGAATTCTGCGATTGCAGCCATTTTATGTGAAAAATGTGGTTCTATATTGAAAGAATATAATGTTAACCCTAAAAAAAGAAAATCTATAAGTATAAATATTGTAAATAGTACTTTATGAGTTTCTGCCGCTCCAATAGTCATAAAAATACTGAATATTAGATATCCTAAAAATGCAAATCCTAATTGCTTTGGATCTACTGCCTTCGCCATAACTTGTCCAAAAACACCTAATTTAATCATCCAACTAGAAGCTACTGCAAGCCAGAAAAGTCCAAATCCAGCAAAAGCGGTAGTTCCAAATACGTTATTTCTTTTAGAATCATTAATAGCAGCAAATATCTGACCTAATCCTCCTAAGAATATTGCCCAAGGAATTATAAAAGATTCGCCTGAAGTAATGCCTAGCTTTTGACTTGAAGCAACTAATGTAACCATAGCAAGTCCAAATAAACCTACTGCCGATGGATCACAATTGACAATTTTCACACTTTGTTCTTGATTAGTACTCATAATGCCCTCCAAATAATATATTTTTATAATATCATTAATATTTTATCCTTAAATAAAATAACAAAAAATTTGAAATTTGTCAAACATTTTAGAAAATTGTTTAATTGGAGATCTATTTATTCAATTCTTTTATTTATATAATTTTATTTAATAAAAAATAAGAGTTTTCTTGCTACTCACCGCAATTAACTCTTATTTTCATAAAATCAAAAAACACTTTTCTGAGTTAGTAATTATGAAACATTTAGTATTTTAAATATAATAGGTATGGATGCTACCGATAGAAATGTTGTAAAAAATACAATTTCAGAGGCTAATTCTGGCTCTTTGCTATAGGCTTCCGCAAAAATTGCTGTTACAGCAGCTGCAGGCATTGCCTCTATCACTATTGCAGCATTTATAAGTAATTCTTCCACTTTAATTAGTTTAAGAATAGCAAAGGTCAATATGGGCACCAAAATCAACCTTACAAAAGCAATATAATAAAGTGAACTTTTCTTAAAAATTTTCTTAAAATCTACTTCAGCAATCATTACTCCTACTATCATCATAGAAAGAGGCGTGGTGATATCTCCTACTAGCTTAATCGTACTATATATGGTTTGTGGAAGCTTTATAGAAAACATAAACAAAAATATACCAATGATAACCGAGATAATTCCAGGATTTAATAATATTTTTTTTAAATTTTTAGAATCCTTGTCTTTAGTATAAAGTGCAATTCCGAAGGTCCAACTTAAAATATTATAAGGTATATTAAAAACTGATGCATATAAGATACCAATTTTACCAAATATGCTTCCAACTACAGGAAATCCCATAAAGCCACAATTTGAAAAAATAGTTGCAAACCTTAGAATATCTTTTTTCCCTTTAGGATATTTTTTATATAAGATGCTGCTAATAAATATTAAAGCTCCGTGAATTAATGATGAATATAGAAGCATATACACTATATTTCTCATTAGTTCCTTTGAAAAACTATAATCAAAAGAAGCGACTATCATTAAAGGCATAGTAACTTCTAGCAAAAGTCTCGTTAAACCTTTATTTATTTCATCATTTATAATATTCTTCTTTCTTGAATAATATCCAACCCCTATTATTAGGAAAAGAATTATAACTTGATTCATTACGCTGCTCTTCTCCATTGTAATCCCCCCTCCAGTACTATATTATATAATACCAGTAGACTACAGCTTTATCTATAATATTTTCTTAATTTTTTCATTTATTTAACGACTATAATAATGAGACTTAACATAAAGGAGGTTATTAAAATGGATATTGCTTCACTTTCTATTGTTAATAATCACAATAAAATCAACGATGCAGCAAGTCTTCTAGTTTTAAAAAAAGCAATGGATGTTTCAAAAGAAAATGCTGCTGGAATGACTGAGCTACTTAAACAGCCTGCAGTTGCAAATTTAGGTAATATTCTTGATAGGACTGTTTAAAATTTAAGGTGCAGTTAAATAACTGCACCTTAAATTTTAATATAAAAAACTAACTCCCTTACACTCTAATACAAATCTTAAATCACCTTTAATCTTTTCATCTATTTCCTTGGAGTCTTTAATTATTTTATACCCTTCAATTATTATATTTTTGCATAGGATCTTATTAGGTATTTCGATGGATTGAATAAATTGTAGATATTGTATTACTTTTAGGTTGTTTAAATCGGTTTCTAATTCCATTGTGTTTTTTATAATTTTGTCTAAGGTTTTTCTTTCTAATTCCTTATGACGAATATCTTTAATTCTATCCTTAATCACTAGAGTAGGTATGGATAGCAATCCTGCAATTGTTAATATACCCTTTAAGGTTTCTTTTGGATTATATTTAGTATTCATCTAGGTCCCCCTTTTTTATAAACCAGTTTTAAAATATGTAATCTTTTACTTGAATTATATGTATATAATCTAATTAATTATTACAATGGATAAAATATAAAATACCTTAAAGAAAAAATCCTTTAAGGTACTTCTGAATTGACTTATCATATTTTATTTATTCTTGTAACAAGCAACAATTTCTCCAAAATACATTGTATGAATATCCTCATCTGGATAAGCAGATTTTTTAATACTCTCATCCATTAAGCTTAAATCCATATCCTGTTTATAAACTACCTTACACTCATAAACAAATCCGCAATTACCTATTACAGGAACATCAATATTTTTACCTGGTTCTAAATTCAATTGACATTTTTCAATTTTATCCATATCCCTGCCAGATTTTGTTCCACAAAGCACCAATGCTTTTTCAAATTCTTTATCTATTGGTATGCTTACTGTAAAGTTGCGATTCTTTTCTAGGAACTCATGTGTATATCTTGATTTTCTAACTAATACAGTAAATATAGGTCTATTCCATTGGTATCCAATATCTCCCCAGCTTATAGTCATTGTATTTACTTTTTCTCCATGCTTAACTGTTAAGAAAGCCCCTTTTCTATGTAATTGTTGCATCATTACATCCAAATTTTCAGTAAAATCAATAGCCAATTTAACTCCTCCTCTTTTTAAATTGAATGTATAAAATCTCAAAATATATACACATTGTATCATACATGCTAAAATAACAACAATGGTAATTATAATTTACTTTTTAGGAGGACAATAATTAACCATCTAGGGAGAACAGATTTTATTTTAAATGGAGATATGAAAAAAGTTATTATAGTTTTATCTATTCCGATTATGTTTAATAATCTCATTCAAACCTTATATAGTTTGGCTGATATGTATTGGGTAAGCAAGCTTGGAGCTGTCGAAGTTGCTTCTACGGGATTTATATGGCCGGTACTCTTTCTTATATTGTCTATAGGTATTATTATTTATTATAGGGGAGCATGGCAGAAGAAGATAATCAAAATTCCTAGCACTTGTTAATGAGCGACCTCTGTAAATTACTTATAAATCCCTAATAAAAATAAATGGATATATAAAATTACAATATATCCACTTATTTTTATTATTTGTTTACTGAGCTTTAATTTCTTTAATTTTTTTTCTCATCAGTTCATTTAAGTTATTGCTACTTTCTTCAAAAATATTAAAACTTTTCTTTATAGAATCTTTATCTCCACTTTCAACTGCCTTTACAAAATCCCTATATGCATTTCTAGTTTTTTCATTTTGAGTCTTTATTTCTTCATCTTTAAATCTATGTTTACCCTTTAAATTCAAATCTTCTTTCTCTATTTTTTCTTCATTAGTATTAGGGCTCCTTTCATCTAAATTATGACCCCTTTTTTCTTTAATAGCTTCTCTTAATTCCTTCTTAAGTTCATGTCTAGTATTATAAAGTTCTTCTCCTTTAATTTTTATTCCTGGACTATATTTATCTGCCTTTTCAAATGTCTTGAAGTAATCTTCCTTTATCTTTTGTCGCTTATCTTCGCCATCTAATGGCTTATGAATTACACTCTTAGCTTTTACAATATTAACCTGACCATTATTAATTACATTGGCATTTGCTACAACTGGAATGGATATGAATCCAGCAAAAATTAGTGTAATAATATATTTTTTATATTTAATCATTTTATGCCTCCTCGTATAAGTTAATTTCATTCCTAAGATATTTTTCTATATTCATGTAAGAATTATTCATGGATAAAATTCTGGTTCTAAAGACACTGCATTACAGAATATTTAAAATAATAAAAAAGGATATATATGCATAAAATCATTATTTATAGTAAAATGTAGTTATGTATCAAAATAATTTGTATGAGGTGATTAATTATGTTTACTTTACCACAACTTCCTTATTCATTTAATGCTTTAGAACCATATTATGATGAAGAAACAGTTAAAATTCACCATGATAAGCATCATCAAGCCTATGTTGATGGATTAAACAAAGCAGAAACTAAACTTAAAGAAGCAAGAGAATCTGGAGATTTTGCACTAATTAAGCATTGGGAAAGAGAACTTGCATTTAATGGTGCTGGTCACATACTTCACACTCTTTTTTGGGAAAACATGATTGGTAGTGGTTCCCAAGCTTCAGGAAATATTTTAGAAAAGATTAATGAAGATTTTGGAGGTATAGAAACTTTTAAAAAGCAATTTTCTGCCGCTGCTGCTACAGTAGAAGGATCTGGATGGTGTGTTCTTGTTTGGATTCCTAAATTTGAAAAGCTAGAAATTCTTCAAGTTGAAAAGCATCAAGATTTGACTATATGGGGAAGTGTTCCTTTATTAATCCTTGACGTTTGGGAACATGCTTATTACTTAAAATATCAAAATAGAAGAGCAGATTTTATATCAGCTTGGTGGAACATAGTAAACTGGGATGTTGTTAATGAAAGATTTTTATCTGCAATTAAATAAAGTAATATAATAAGGATTTATAGATTTCTATAAATCCTTATTATATTACTTTATTTTCTTACTCATAAACAATTTTAATTCTTATATTCAAACTTTTTTTGTTAAAACACCTTCAGTTTGTGAAATGCCACTTTATGAAGTTATAGGTTCTTTTTTCACAGTATAATCTATAATTATACTACATAAAATATTAATATTCTATTTTTCCACTTACCTTCCCCAATTTTTTAGTTATAGCACGTAAAGATATTAATTTAACTCTAATGGCTATCTGATAGAAGGATTATTTTCTCAAACTCCTAATTGATATTTTTATTACCGCATGATACTATGTTAGTATTACGAAACAAAGTTTTTAAAACTACATATACAAATGTTTATAAGGTGGGATAATTTTGGAAAAAATAGCTCTTATTACCGATAGCACTTCAGATTTAAGCAGTGAAATTATTAAAGAATATGATGTGAAAATACTCAGCTTAAAAATAATATATAAGGACAGAGAGTACATAGATAAAGTAAACATTACCCCTCAAGAGATTTATGATAACCTTAGTGTAGAAGTTCCTCACACTTCTTTACCTTCAATTGAGGAAATGCACAATCTTTTTTCTAAACTAGTATCAGAAGGTTATACTCATGCAATTGTTACTGGTATAGGTTCTGCTTTATCAGGTACTTTTAGTGCATTAAAACTCGTAGCAAGTGAACATGAAAACATAACTACTACTGTTTTCGACTCAAAATCTTTAACTTTAGGGGCAGGGGCTATAATTATAGGCTGTGGCGAAATGTTAAAACAAGGTAAAAAATATGAGGAAATAGTAGCTGAATTACCATCTATGAGAGAAAAGATAAGTGTGTTCTATATAGTAGATACATTAGAATACTTGATAAAAGGCGGAAGAATTGGCAAAGTTGCTGGAACCATAGGTAAGTTATTAAATATTAAGCCTATAATTTCTATTAATGATGAAGGCGTTTATTACACTCATTCTAAAGCTAGAGGAAAGAATCAAGCTAATTCAAAGCTTATTGAAATAATCAATGATAAATTAAAAGAATCTAAAGCTAGAATTTGGGTTATGCATGGTGGAGCTAAGGAAGAGGGTAAGAAATTGTATGATTTTTTATCAATTAATCCTAATATTACTTCATTAAACTTTGGAGATATTAGTCCAGTAGCAGGAGTACATACAGGTCCTGGTCTCGTTGGAGTTGTAATTGCAAAAGAGCCTTTTGTGTAAAAGGCTCTTTTCTTATTTATCTTCAACTATATTTGTAAGGGTTCCGATTTTCTCTATATAACACATAACTTCATCTCCAACCTTCAAAAGCTTTGGTGTTTTAAATCCCATTCCAACCCCTGATGGAGTTCCAGTGGATATTACATCTCCCGGTTTTAATGTAGTTCCCTTTGAAAATTCACTTATAATATATGGTATATCAAATATCATTTTTCTTGTATTGGAATCTTGTCTTAATTCTCCATTAACATAACATTTAATATCTAATTCAACTGGAAATTTTATTTCACTTTTATAAACTATGCATGGTCCCATAGGACATGTTCCATCAAAACTCTTTCCCTTAAACCATTGAATATGTTTAGCTTGAATGTCTCTTAAAGAGATATCGTTTAAAATAGTATATCCAAATATGTACTCTTCAACCTTATCTTTAGGTATATCTCTCCCTTTTTTACCTATTATTACAGCTAGCTCTACTTCATAATCTACCTGCTTTGACACATCCTTATGTATAGAAATAGCTCCTTTATCTTCAATCGCTCTATCAACTAATTTGCAAAAATAAATTGGGTTTTCTGGCAAGCCTTTTTTAAAATCTATTGCACTTGGCACCTCATTAACATGTTCTGCATAGTTTTTTCCAAGACAGATTACCCCTCTTCTTGGTTCAGGAATAGGAGCTAATAATTTAACTTCACTTACATGGGTGCCTTTTAGATTATCTAAGTTTTCATATACATTTTTTAATTTGCTTTCTAGATTTTCATTAAAATCTTCAATGAGTTCTAACATAGAATTTGGTTTATTGGAATTTAATAATTCCTTTATGGAAAATACTCTATCCTCTTCTTTCGAAAGTAATCCAACTTGTTCCCTATCTTTATAGTAAAAAGTTACAAATTTCAACTTTTTCATCTCCTTTCCCTTTTATTATATCAAAAAAACAGAAGAAAATAATATATTTCATTGCAACAAAAATCTAGAGTAATAAATTCTCTAGATTTTATCTTTATTCATCAGTTTCAAAAATCTCAGTGAAACTACTAACTAATTCTTTACTAAATTTTATATCTGCTTGTAACCTTAATGCATTAAGAGCATCTATTTCATTTAAACCGTTAAAATTCCTCATTCTATCATAATAGTCTGATATTCCTATTATTTGTGCTTCAAGTATTATATTGTCACCTTCCAAATTTAGAGGGCAGCCACTCCCATCCCAATTTTCATGATGTTGAAGTATCCATTCAGCGCAAAAGTTAAGTACATCAGAAATTTTAGCTATTCTAAAACCCACCTCACTATGATCTCTACCTTTGCACAGGTTATTATTAAAATTTATTTTACCTATATCATGATAAATACATGCTATATTTAACCTTTCAATAGCACTTCTGCTAAAGCCAAATAATTCGCCTAACTTTAAAGCATACCTAGCCACTCGCATGCCGTGTTCATATAGTTCTCCTTCATAAATTTTAAAGTAATTTATAATGTTTTCTGCAATCTTTTTTTTAACCGTTTTTCTTTTGCTAAGCTTAAACTTATACATATTATCATCTGCTTTTCTTAAAATTTCTTCTATGCAAAAATCTTTTCCTTCTCCATGAGAAAAACCTAACGAAATAAATATTGGTAGATTATTATTTTCTACTGAACATTCTTCAATCTTTATTAAAATAAAATCACACATTTCTTTAATCTCTTCTTCATTAATATCAAACATAATAATTACAAATTCATCTCCACCCATTCTAACAACTATATCTTTATCTCTAATTGACTTTTTTAAAACTTGTGATGTTAAAAGAATCAAGTTATCTCCTGTTAAATGACCAAAGGTATCATTTATAAGTTTCAACAAATCAATATCACAGAATATAATTCCAAGACTTTTAGCTTTTCTAAGCTTTTCTTTAAATTCAATATTATCTAAATAACTCCTATTATATACACCTGTTAATGCATCATGATGTACCATGTGCTTAAGCTGTTCTTGTATATTTTTACTATCTTCTATTTTTTCCATGAGTTCTTTATTAAGATTCTCCAACTGTTTTAGCTTCCTAAGTAGTTCCTTATATTTTTTCTTATATATCAAGTACTTTTTAGCCTTGTAGCAATTGTTCATTTCCAGCACCTCTTAAATACTTATAATATATTTTATTCACTAAGTCATTATGTTGATTACCCATTGGATAATTTTTATTATTTTGAATTGATAAGGTAAAGAGTAAAGTATATAATTTATAAAACAATATATATTTATTCAAGGAGAAAATGAATATGGGAAAAGTATTTTTTAAAAAAATAGCTTCTTATAATGATACAGCTGCCATAAGTTTAAGTGCTAAAGAACTTTTAGATAAACTAGTAACTGTGGAAAAATTAGAATTACAAAAATATATACCCTTAAAGGTTCATTTTGGAGAAAAAGGTAATACTACTTTCATTGAATCCAAAAATTACGAAGGAATAATAGATTATTTAAAGGAAAGAAGTATTGAAAGTGCTTTTATAGAAACTAATGTACTTTATAGAGGAGAAAGAACCACTAAATCAAATCATATTAAACTTGCAAAAGAACACGGTTTTAATCAACTTCCAATAGTTATAGCTGATGGTGAGTATGGTGAAGAATATGAGCTTGTAGAAATAAATAAAAAAAATTTTAAGCATTGCAAAATAGGAAGAGAGATGGCAAAACTTGATCAAATGATCATTCTCAGCCACTTCAAAGGACATGGATTGGCTGGTTTCGGTGGTGCAATAAAGCAACTAGCAATGGGTTGTGCCGCTAGAGGTGGTAAGCTTGACCAGCACTCAAATTCTTTTCCTATAATTATTCCTTTTAAATGTAAGTCTTGCAATGCCTGTGTAAAAACCTGCCCTGTAAATGCACTTACATTAAATTCCAAGGTCAAAATTTCAAAGGAAAAATGCATAGGTTGTGCATCCTGTATCGCTGTTTGCTTACATAAAGCTATAAGTACCAACTGGTTAGGATCCATCTCAAAATCTTTTTATGAAAGGCTTGCTGAGTATGCTTTTGCTGCCCATAAGAATAATAACATTTACATTACCTTTGCATTCAATATTACAAAGGGTTGTGATTGTGAAGGTCATAAAATGAAACCTGTTGTAAATGATCTTGGAATTTTTGCTTCAAAAGACCCAGTTGCAATTGATAAGGCTTGTATGGATATGTTGGATAAGGAAAAGGGCCGTAAGGTTTTTTCAAGAGGAAGATATACTCTCAAGTATGCTGAGGAAATAGGTCTTGGTAGTCAAGACTATGATTTAATTTCCTTGTAGTAAATAGCCTCATTTTTTTCTAAAAAAATTATAATTTATTTAAATTATTGTTGAAAATATCTTCAAGAAATGTTATACTGTAAACGTAATCAAACCACACTACATGTTTAATAATATACCCACATTATTTAGCAAAACCCATAGTATGAGTTTTGCTACGAATGAGCATAAATATTTTATTTGTTAAATTCCTAAAATGTTTTCAATCATTTTCGACATTTTTCGCGTAAAATATTTGTATGCTCATTCATTTTTTTGTTATTATTTAAAAAGGCTATGTTTATGAATATTGATTTCATAATTTTAATGAAACCATTACTCATAACATAGCCTTATTTTTTTACTCTAATACAACCTTATCCTCTTTTAATTTAACTGTGATTTTATCTCCATCAATAAACTTCTTTTGAAGGTATTGTTCTGCAATTTCGTCTTCTATATACTTTTGAATAACCCTTCTTAATGGCCTTGCACCGTACTTTTTGTCATATCCTACTTTTAAAATAAATTCTTTAACTTCGTCAGAAATATCTAAAGTTAGTTTCTTTACTCCAACCTCTTCTACAACTTCTTTTAGCATTAAATCCATTATCTTATATAATTCTTCTTTAGTTAAGGACTTAAATACTATTGTTTCATCTACTCTATTTAAAAATTCAGGTCTAAATACTTCCTTTAATGCATCCTTTACCTGTTTTTCTAACTCCGAGTACTCATCCTTAGCAAATCCTATTGATGACGATTTGAAATTAGTCCCTGCGTTAGAAGTCATAATTATAACAGTATTATCAAAGTAAACAGTTCTTCCTTGGCTATCTGTAAGTCTTCCATCCTCTAAAATTTGAAGAAGCATATTAAATACATCAGGATGAGCTTTTTCTATTTCATCCATTAAAATTACAGAATAAGGCTTTCTTCTTACCTTTTCAGTCAATTGTCCTCCTTGATCATATCCTACATATCCAGGAGGGGCACCTATCAACTTAGACACAGTATGTTTTTCCATGTATTCGGACATATCTATTCTTATCATTGCCTCTTCACTTCCAAAAAGCTCACTAGCTAAAGCTTTTACAAGCTCAGTTTTACCCACTCCAGTAGGTCCAACAAAAATAAATGAAGATGGTTTTTTCTTTTTCCTAAAGCCTAATCTATTTCGTCTTATTGCTCTAGATAGTGCAACTATACCTTCCTCTTGACCAATTACTCTTTTGTGAAGCCTTTTTTCTAAGTTAAGTAATTTTTCAGCCTCTTCTTCAGTTATGCTTTGCACTGGAATTTTAGTCCATGCCTCAATTACATATGCAATTTCTTCAATTGATAAATCTACATTACCACTTTCACTTTCTAATTTATTAATCTTTTCTTGAACCCTACAATGTTCCACCTTATATTCAGCAGCCTTTGCATAATCATCATTATCCGCTGCATAATTCATAGCGTCTTCTATCTGCTGCAATTCTTCTTTAAGAACCTTTAATTCAACTAGCCCTTGGTTTTTTAAATTTGCTCTTGAACTAGCTTCATCTATTACATCAATAGCTTTATCTGGTAAAAATCTATCATTTATATACTTCGCTGCTAAGTTTACTGCAACCTCCACTACTTCTTCTGAAATTTTTACTTTATGATAATCCTCATAATAACTTTTTATACCCTTTATTATTTGGATGGTTTCTTCAATTGTCGGCTCCTCTACTAACACTGGTTGAAATCTTCTCTCTAAAGCCGAATCCTTTTCAATATGCTTTCTATACTCTTCAAGAGTAGTTGCACCTATTACTTGGATTTCCCCCTTAGCTAAGGCAGGTTTAAGAATATTAGCTGCATTCATTGCACCACCTTGTGCCTCACCTGCACCGATAATATTATGAACCTCATCAATTACTAAAATGATATTACCATCTTCCTTAGCCTCTTCAATAATAGATTTCATTCTTCCTTCAAACTGACCTCTAAACTGAGTGCCGGCAACTATTGCAGTTAAATCTAAAACATATATCTCTGCATCAAAAAGCTTTGCAGGAACTTGCCTTTCAGCAATTCTTACAGCGAGACCTTCAGCAATAGCCGTCTTTCCAACTCCTGGCTCTCCAATAAGTATAGGATTATTTTTTGTTCTTCTATTTAGAATTTGAATAACCCTATCTATTTCTCTATTTCTTCCAACCACTTTATCGACCTTTTGACTTTTAGCCTTAATCGTTAAATTCGTTCCATACATATCCAAGTATTTTCTTTTCTTTTTAAACAAACTATTCTTAGGCTTGCTTTTAGATTTTTCTTCTACCTTAGAAGCTCTAGAGCTATTCTTTTCTTTTTCTTCCTTTGGCTCTTCTTCTGGAGTATCTTTTGCCTGAGGAAACACATTATTCATTAAGCTTGATAACAGATTGTCTTCTCCTAGCTCATCTATATTTATGTCCTGTAACATTCCATTCATTTGTTCCGCTAAATTTTCTACATCTTCTGGCTTTATTCCTGATTGCTTAATTAGTTGATCCATTATTGGATATCCCATTTTTTTAGCACATTCAAAGCATATTCCTATCATTTCTGATTTTCCATTTTCTATTTTAGCTGTATATATAGTTGCAACATTTTTCTTACAAATAGAACATATTTGCATTTAAATCATCTCCGAATCCTTTATATAGTCAAAAGTAAAAATATTTTGATTAACATATATAATACTTGATATGTATTAATTTATCAACGTAATTAAAAAAAAATAAATATTAAAAAATAATGAACTGCTTTTTATACTATTAATATGTTAAATAAAATGCAATTATTAATAACACCAAATCTTTAAAAGCTTAATAAACTATAAGTAAGATAATTACTTGGAGTGTGATTATATGAATATATCTTACTATAGAAACTTAGTAGTAGGCATAAATACAAGAGTTCCTCTTATAAATGGAAAATATGGTCAAGCTATTAATTTTGATAATGCTGCTACAACCCCTGCCTTTATATCAGTAGTAGAGGATGTTGTTAAATTTATATCCTTATATTCATCTGTTCATAGAGGTTTCGGTTATAAATCTCAATTTTCCACTAAACTTTATGAAAACAGTCGTAATATAGTGGCTAACTTTCTAAATGCAGATTTAAATTATAATTCGGTAATATTTGTTAAGAATACTACTGAAGCAATAAATAAGCTCTCTAACATGCTTTATACAGAAAATAAAGATAAATTTATCTTATCCACTGATATGGAACATCACTCAAATGATTTACCTTGGCGAAAATATAAAATAGACTATATTACTGTTGATAACTGTGGAAGATTATCAATTGAAGATTTAGAAAAAAAATTAAAGTATTATAATGGAAATGTATCACTAGTTACCCTTACAGGTGCATCAAATATAACTGGTTTTAGAAATCCTATTCATGAAGTAGCGAGGCTAGCTCATAAATATGGAGCCAAGATATTCGTGGATGGAGCTCAATTAGTTCCTCATGCGGTTGTAGACATGAAATCTATGAAATCAAAGGACCATATAGATTATATTGCTTTTTCAGGGCATAAAATGTATGCTCCTTTTGGTGTAGGTGTTTTAATAGGCCCAAGTGAAGAGCTAGAGCGTATGACCCCAGATTATTTAGGTGGTGGTACTGTAGATATTGTTACTCATGACTATATTAAATGGCTCCGTTCTCCTCATAAAGAAGAAGCCGGATCTCCAAATGTAGTAGGAGTAATAGCTTTAGCAACTGCTATTGAAACTTTAAACTCCATCGGTATGAATAATGTTGAAGCCTATGAAAATCACCTTACACAATATGCCTTGCGAGGTCTAAGTTTAATACCTGATATAAAAATATACTGTGATAGTAAGGAATCCGATACAAGAATAGGTACCATATCCTTTAATATAAACGGCATTAATCATGAGTTAGTTGCAAAAATACTTTCTTATGAAGCAGGTATTTCTGTTAGAAATGGTTGTTTTTGTGCACAGCCTTATGTGCAAAAATTATTAAAAATGACTGAAGAAGAGATCGAAGAACGTGTAAAATCTGGTAGTCATGAACCTGGAATGGTGAGAATAAGCTTTGGGATTTACAATACTACAAGAGAAATAGATGTATTCTTGTCTTTATTAAATAATATAGTAACCAATAAACAATTCTATTTAGAAAAATATAAATCAATATCTGATGAATTCTATTTCAAAATATAAGTATAAAAAATCCTCCTAATTATCAAAATACTAAAATAAAGTATAGTTCTAGGAGGTGTTTTTTATGTTTCCAAAAAATTTTACGCCGCAACATCAAGATACTCAACCTGGCCTTGAGGCCCTTATGAATCCGAAACCACAAAGCGAAAACCCCAATTATAAGCCATGTAATAAATTGTTAAATAAAGTAGCAATTATAACCGGTGGCGATAGTGGAATAGGAAAAGCCGTAGCCGTAGCCTATGCAAAAGAAGGTGCAGATATTGTTATTGTATATTTAAACGAAGAAGTAGATGCAAAGGAAACTGAAAAAATTATAAAAGAAAATGGTAGAAACTGCCTATGTATTTCTGGTGACTTAGGAGATGAGAACTTTTGTAAAAAGGTTATTGAGGACACTATTAATAAATATAATCATATTGATATTTTAGTAAATAATGCTGCTGTGCAATATCCACGAAACAGCATAACAGATATTACATTAGAGCAGCTGCAATTGACCTTTAAAACAAACATTTTTTCTGTTTTCTATTTAATAAAGCATGCTATGCCTCATTTAAAAAAGGGAAGCTCAATAATTAACACAAGCTCCATAACAGCCTACGAGGG
>Ga0209639_1001783_pt1 | contig 19294 bp, 16 predicted proteins | sample EPASupsiteHSE605_FD_187268 | JGI IMG/M metagenome (GOLD analysis project Ga0209639, IMG submission 187268) | Bioremediated contaminated groundwater from EPA Superfund site, New Mexico - Sample HSE6-05 (SPAdes) (version 2) | ecosystem: Environmental > Aquatic > Deep subsurface > Groundwater >...
CTTATAGAATGACACTACTATTTATATATTTCACAAAGCTATACCTGACACCATTGTAGCTTTTAGATTCACCTATATTTATTAGTTTCCATCTTTCATCTTTATCCAGATTAATGAAATATTTATCCGCTATATATATGTTCTCGATCTTAGTGACAAAGGCTTCTGTACAATATGGCAAAAGCTGAGTATATACTTTTTCTCCCCCTATTACGAATACGTCATCGGTTGGAAATTTTTCTAGTTCATTAAAAAGTTGATTTAATGAACGACAGATTATTATCCTTTTATCACTAAATTGCATGCTCGTGCTCAATACAATATTAATTCTATCCTTTAATGGCTCTTTTCCGGGTAATGATTCAAATGTCTCTCTTCCCATTACTATGACTTTACCCGTTGTTGTCTGCTTGAAAAACTTCATGTCTTCCGGAATTCTCTCTAGGAGGTTACCCTTATATCCAATTCCCCAATTTAGATCAACTGCAACAATAGCTTTCATAATATTGTCCCTCTTAAACAGCTACAGGAATATTAATTATTTGCGCTCCGCTTTGATAACCTTCTAATATAAAGTCTTCTACTTTAAAATCATAAAAATCTTTTATATTCGGATTAATAAGCAGCTTTGGTGCCGGGTATGGCTTCCTTTGAATAAGCTCAGCAATTAAAGGTACATGCCTATCGTAGATATGGGCATCAGCAATAACGTGTATCAATTCTCCAACTTTAAGGTTACTTACCTGGGCTAACATGTGTACTAAAATTGCATATTGGCATACGTTCCAGTTATTTGCAACCAGAGTATCCTGGGACCGCTGATTTAGTATCGCATTAAGCTTTGTTCCGGTAACATTGAAGGTCATACTATAGGCACAAGGATACAGGTTCATCTCATGCAAATCAGCGTGATTATACATATTTACCATAATTCTTCTGCTATATGGATTATGCTTAAGATCAAATAAGGCCCTATCAACTTGATCAAATTCTCCTTCAGGGTATTTATGCTTAATACCTAACTGATAACCGTAAGCTTTTCCGATTGAGCCCTCCTGATTAGCCCAGCTATCCCAAATATGACTATTAAGTTCATTGATATTATTAGACTTTTTTTGCCATATCCAAAGTAATTCATCAATAGCAGCTTTTAAATTGGTTGGTCTTAATGTTAAAACAGGGAACTCCTCAGCCAGATCATATCTGTTTATAACGCCGAATTGCTTAATTGTATGCGCCGGCGTCCCATCATCCCACTTAGCCCTTACGTTCTCTCCCTGTGAAGAAAAACCATTGGCAAGTATGTCCTGGCACATGGCGACAAAAATTGTATCCGCTTTACTCAAAATAACATGCCTCACTTTTAATAGTAAAATATTTGATGTTACGATCAACATCATCGGTTAAGCTTCTGTTATATTTTTAAGTTTACATTCTTCATAATGGTTTCAATTTCCTTTTAATTAGTTGATTAAGGTGGAATACCAAAGGCCACTAATTTTATCCGTTTGTTTGGATCTACTAGTTATTTGTCCATCCCCAGAATTCTTACCATAAACCCATGGAAATTGTGAGGAAACCCAGCTTTCGGGTGATGCATGAAGACACACGAATTTTTATAATTGATTCCAAGTTTGTCGGCTGCATTAATTACAGCTTTATCTGCAGAACCCTGCTGAAACCACATATTGACAATACCTTTTTCTTTGCATAAAGGAAGTAGTTTCTCAGTAACCCGAGGAGGAGTGAAAAATATAGCCGCCTGTACTTCAGGCAGGTATTCTACGGAGCTATAACATACTTGGCCATCAATATCATCCGTATTGGGGTTAACCGGATATATATCACAGTCCTGAGATCTCAGGAAGGCACACGCATTACGGCTAAAAGATTTAGGATTGCGGGATAGCCCTAGTACGGCAAACCTATTAAACCTGGTAAAAAAATCCTTCATAGTGACAGCCCCCTTCTTCCATACATTATCATCATCAATTAACTGATTAACAATCAGTACTGCGTTTTCATTTATTATATACCATCCTCGCCACCCAATTCCTCCTATTAATTACAAATATAAACATTAGCTAATTGCATAAACTATTATAAAGATTGCTTGTTAAGTAAAGCATGATATTAAAGTTAAAAGGGGGTATTAACCATGAAAAGAAAACCACTGATACTAATCTTTTTATCACTATTAATACTATTTACAGGCTGTACCCAAAAGGCCCATGTCCCCGAAAGTTTCGTGTATATCGATCAGGTTATTCCCACTATACAATATGATATACGGTATAACAGTGAAAACAACTTTGTAGGAGTACGAATTGACGGATATAAGGTATCAAAAGCAATTCTAACAATTGAGGCGGCCGAGGCCTTAAAGGCTGTGAGTGAAGAACTTGATTCAGAGGGTTATTATTTAAAGATTTTTGATGGTTACAGGCCGCAGAAAGCAGTCGATCACTTCATTCGATGGGCTAACGATGTAAATGATATAAAAATGAAGGCACAGTATTATCCCAATATCGATAAAAAAGATTTGTTTAAGCTCGGATACATTGCAAAAAAATCAGGTCATACCCGAGGCAGCACCGTTGATTTAACCCTGGTTTATAAGGAAACAGGTGAGGAAGTGGATATGGGCAGCAGTTATGATTTATTAGATAAAATTTCTGCGCATGGTACAAAACTTGTCACCGCAGAGCAGGCTGCAAATCGTGAGATTCTGAAAAAAGCAATGGAACGGCATGGATTTAGGTCCTACGCCAAAGAATGGTGGCATTATACTTTGATAAATGAGCCTTATCCGAATCAATACTTCAACTTTGATGTAAATTAGTCCTTACTTTATTGGCTTCTTGCATGCCTTACCATATCTGTATAGTACTCATTTGTCAGCTGCTTAGGCGTAATATTAAGCAATGATAAGAATTCATGTAAAACTTCCTTAACTTGAGTTATGGCATCTATATCATCAGTCAGAACTTCAGCTTCAATAAAATCTTGCTCAAGCTCTCTCATCTTAACCAGCGTAACAAGGATTTCAAAAGCTCGGTACGAAACATGAAAGTTAGTGCATTCTTTTTGAAAACTAATATCTTCAATATATCCCAGATGCCCGAGGATTATGGAAGCTTCCTTAGAACTGCTCACTCTAATTTCATGTTCAATCTTTGACTTAGATATGTTCTCAAAGGGAGGCTCTTTGTAGGTTAGCAATACCTTTTCGGTCTGAGCTATAGTAATTTTACGCAGCCGCAGTTCTTTTTCGCTTTTCAAAAGATCCTTATTGATAGTATCGAAGTAAGTATCATGGTAGACGCATATCTCCGGATTACACTTATATGTGTTCTCTAATATCTTCTCAATATCTTCGATTTGCCCATCTTTTAATATTGCCTTAAGTTCAACCTCGTAAATTTTCATATCCCCTATCAATATAGTTGGGAATCCAATCCCCAAATTATGCAAACATGATTGCCATTAAACCAATCAATCCATAAGTAAAATAAGCCTTGAAAATAGAAAAAGGAAGATTTTATATATAATGATATATTCTTTCTTAATTATAATTTGATAACTTAGCCATGGTCAAAAAAAAGGGGTAATTAATTTTGTCCAGAAATAACTATTAAAAATAATCAATTGAAGAATACCGAGGTGTAAATGAATAATAGCAGTTTGTCTTTACGGCCAGAGGGAAAAACCAGGGCCGGAATCCTAAGATTGATAGGCCGATTCGTGGCGGTACTGGCGGGATTATATATCATTCTGAACATTTTGCTGTACGTATTTCAGGAGAAGCTAATTTTCTTCCCACAGGCAATTTCGGACACCGCCTGTGCGCAGATTCATGAAAGCTACCCTAATGTTGAAGACATTTGCCTGCAGATGCAAGATGGCACCCGGCTGCGCGGCTGGGTAGTTGGCTCTCAACCAGCGAACACGTCTCAACTGCTAATATATTTTGGGGGCAATGGCGATGAGCTATCGCATATGATTGGCTCCTTCCAGCAATATCCTGATTGGTCAGTTGTCCTCATAAATTACCGAGGTTATGGGCAGAGCGAAGGCAAGCCATCTGAAAAGCAGTTGTTAAGTGACTCTTTGGAGATATATGACTATTTCACGGCCAGGCCGGAATACAAGCATGCCAAAATAGTCGTTATAGGAAGAAGTATGGGTACTGGGGTGGCAGTAAATTTAGCCCAAAACAGGCCAGTCGAAGGAGTAATTCTGGCCTCTCCATATGACAGTGTTGTGAGTGTGGCTCAGGAAAAAATCCCTATGGTACCGGTTAAATTTTTATTGCGTAACAAGTTTGATTCTATAAGCCGGGCTCATTTCATTTCAAAACCGGTGCTGGTTATTACAGCCGACAAAGATGAAATGATTCCACCCTGGCATTCACAACTTCTTGCAAAAGCATTTGCAGGCACCGTGTTCGTCCAAGAAATTGCTGGTGCTGATCATGATTCCCTTATACAAGAAGATGAATACTGGCAAGCAGTAAGCCATTTTTTAAAGCAAATCTAGAACGCTCTGACCTCTCCATCACTGAAAAGGGGTAAGTTGGTGGAGGCGGGGCGTGTCGAACCCCCGCCCGAAATATTAATAAGCTAGCCCTTTTATAACCTCATGATCCAGGATCCTCTTACGCTCTTTCCAATCAGGCATATGTATAGTAAGGAATTCATAAAAGTCTTTATCGTGTTTTGGGTATAGAAAATGAATCAGTTCATGTAAAACCACATAGTCGATACATGGAGGAGTGGCTTTGTATAAGTAGTGATTTAGATTTATTTTATGATGCGTTCTCGAGCAGCTCCCCCAAAGCGTCTTCATTTTTCGAACGTGCAGGGTCGGTTTACCATACCCGTATTTGGCTACGATCGGATAAAACTTTTCAATAACCTCCCCAAAATATGCCTTACTCTGTTTCTGCCACCAACGTTCAAATTGCTTCTGCACAGATTGTATATCCTCGCTGGCGGGAGACTGTAGATAGATATGATCCTCCTTTTGATCTATCCTGTAACTTTTTGCATGGACTACAATAATCCTCATTTGGCGACCCAGAATTCGAGTTGACACTCCACTGCGAATATTTATTTCACATTCATTGCCTCTGGACTCTTCAAAATAATTTAAGGACTTTTCAATCCACGGAGTTTTGCTTTTAAGATAATCATTGATCCATTGATCCGATACTCCCATAGGTGCAGATAGTTTTACAATACCGTTGGGAAACACCTTTAGCCGAATCTTTTTAACATCTTTGCGCTCCACGATTACTTCTGTTTCCCCAGATAGGTTTGATAAATACAATTTGTTAATGCTCATGGCCTAATACCTACTGATAGCTATTTTCATTAGCCCATCCAATATCAGATCTATACTCTCAACGCATAAATCAATGTTATGTTCTTCGATAAAATCCCAAACCAGGTCATCAAGAGCCTGCATCATGTCTCTATTCACCGCTACATTAAAACGCCAATCTACCTTAGCCCGGGCGAAAACAGCCTTCTTAACTGCGATAGCTAATAGCCCCATTGCTTCATCAGTCTCGGGCGCAATCTCCTTAACGTTTTCTCCAATAACACTCTGGATCGAACCGTAAAAAGCTTTGGCATCGCTGTCATTATCTATACTACGCGGATAATGATAGCCGGTGTATCCCTGTTTAAAATCGTCGGCCATCTTTTCCATACTAAAAAGGTAGGTGTCATCATTCCGGGATGCCTTATACTCAGCCAGGGTTTCTTTTACCTGTTCCGAAAACCTCTTATAAAGTAAAGGGTCATCATAACGATAGGTTTCTAATTCTCCAGCCATACGGGTTCGAATAGCATCACCTTTGGCCGCTTTGCTATCCAGTTTTTCAAGTTGCTTTTGCATTCCTTCAGTATCGTGGATAGAAACTGGCTCAACAATAATTCTGCTTGGTTCAGACAACACAAAATTGTTGAGGAGACTGCGAATCCCATTTTCGTATTTACTAAAATCGATTTTCTCACTGTAACGGAGCAGAACTGCACCACGCAGCTTCTGGAAATGGAGCACGTCTCGCTTATAATCCTGAATCTTCTCATGACCAACCGCCTGGTATAAAGCGTAACTTCCCATGGCTAAATCTAATAACCGTGAAAAAACTGAGAGTCGTTCATAGAAAATCTTTCTTAAGTCACTATCTGCCAGTACACTCTGCCAACCTTCAGAACTATTATGATCAAATTCCCTCTCTGCAAAAACGGCCCATAATTCTTGGTGTGCCCTTTCCAGCTTAATCTTTTGATCTTCAGACCCAAGGACTGCATTCTCTATATCTTGTTGCTCGTATCCGTCCATACCGGATTTTTCGTCAGAATACATGTCCATCGCCGTATTGAGTTTGCTAAATATGCCCCAGTAATCCACAATCAAACCAAAGTCCTTCCCGGGATAAACACGGTTGACACGAGCAATGGCCTGCAGCAGTGAATGTTCCTTCATAGACTTGTCTACATATAATACCGCCGCTATTGGCGCATCAAAACCAGTCAGCAACATATCTTTAACTATAAGCATATCTATATCCTCACCGCCGACGAAACTGTTCTTAGCCCAATCCTCATATTCATCGTAATTGTTGCTAAAGAGAGGTTCTACCTCCTCCTTGAAAAAAGCTCTTATCTTTTCCTTGTTTTCTGTAGTAAGATCCTCGTCATCTTTAACATTTTCCGGTGAAATCACAACCGCAGTTTTAACACCACCAAGTTTCTTCATGGATTTGTGCAAATCAATAGCAGCTGCTCTGGAGGAAGCTGCTAACATAGCTTTAAAACCCTTAGGTTTGGCATAACTCATAAAATGTTCGTGAATATCAAACGCAACCATATCAATTCGCTGCCTGGTTTGTGCCAAAGGTGAAAAACGGCTCCATTTGCGTTTCATATCCTCCTGTTGTGCAGGATTTAACGGGGCGATTATGTATTTCAGATAATCATCAATTTTATCATTGGGAACATCCTGAAAAATAATTCTGCCTTCATAGACCAATGGAACAATAACCCCATCTTCTACAGCTCTATCAATGGGATAGCTATCGATAAGCGAGCCAAACTTCTTATACGTATTAAACTTGTCCTTTTTCAGCAGCGGAGTGCCTGTAAAGCCTATTTTAATGGCATTAGGCAAAACATCGGTCATGAAGGTATGAAATTGACCATATTGGCTGCGATGACTTTCATCAACTAACAAGAAAATGTTCGCATCTTGAATCTTTACTCTGCTCTTGGCTGCTGCTTCAAACTTATGTATAAGAGTCGTTATAATCCTCTCTTCTTTATTATTCAGTAAAGTAATTAAGCCTTTGCCAGTCTTGGCTCGCGCCGGGCTGAGCTGGGTTTTAGCAAAATTATCCCGAAGCTGTTTATCAAGATTTATTCGATCATTAACCAAAACGAAGCGAGGATTGTTTATCTCTGGATCAGCTATAATCTTCTTAACCAGCATTACCATGGTAAGAGATTTACCGCTCCCCTGGGTATGCCATATTACTCCGCCCCGGGTATTCTTATCATCTTCACCCTTAATCCGTCTCATAGCCTTTTGTATGCCAAAATACTGCTGGTACCGAGCAACTTTCTTTACATTGTTATCGTATAGAATAAAGTAGCGAATTAACTCCAGTAATCTATCTTTGGAAAGTAAGGATACAATTACTCTATCTTGCTCATTTATAGCTCCTTCGCAAACATTCTTGCATCTTTCTTCCTGCCACTCTTTGTCTTTTTCTCGCCATATGTTAAAATACTCTGCCAATGTGCCACAAGTACCGTATTTAACCGTATTGGGATTCATTGCCATGACGATTTGGGCATATTTGAATAGATGCGGTATATAATCTGGCTGCCAGCTGCGAATATTTTGTCCAATACCTTGTTCCACATCAACACTGGACTTCTTGCATTCAATGACCACCAAGGGAATGCCATTAACAAGCACCACAATATCGGGGCGTATGTACTTGCCATTAGCACGTTCCACCGAGAATTCATCGGTTACCTGCCAGATATTGTTTTCCGGATGCTCCCAATCAATAAACTTCAAATCAAATGACTGGCGACCACCGTCATATAGATCCTCTTCATAACTATTACCGGAAATAAGCAAATCATAAATTGATTTGCTGGCCGACATAAGCCCAGAAACAAGCGGTACGTCGATATCATTAATCGCTTTACCGATAGACCGATCCGAAAAAGGTGTTTGCTTGCCTCTGTATGTAAATGATTGGCGATGTAAAAAATCCCGTAAAACCTCCGGGAAGAGAACATTGGAGAGTCGCCCCCGCCATGTCTCAGCCTGGGATCGAGGTATGTATTGATAGCCCAGCTTCTCTAGTACTTTAATTGCCCGTTCCTGGCTCTCCGGGCGTTCATTGAATATGGTATGATCAGGCATCAAGATCCTCCTTTGTTTAGACTCGAATCATCCCAGTAAGCAGCATTTTCATTAGAGCCTTCTTCGTTTTTTTCAACTCTTTTAAATGCTGTTCGTAAAGGTTGATTTCCCTATCTACACATGATAAAATCTCCGCAATTGCTATCTGTTCTGACATTTGAGGAAGTGGAAACACAATTTTTACTACATCGCTTTTTGATAATTCATTGAATGTACTGCCATTTGCTTTTTTAATAAATAATGGAATTAAAACTTCGATGTAATAATACAAATATTCATTGTCTATCAAATCCGAACATACGAAACTTTTAAATCCTTGATTAGTTGTAATGTCGCATTTTGCAATTGAACGTGGTCCTATTGTGGCCCTGCTGCACATTAACACGCTTCCAGCAGGTAAAACTGATGTAGATGAATTCTTTACCCCTTTAATCGAAATGTTCTGTCGAGTTTTGTTTATATATTTACCACTTGAGGCGATGTCTATCGGTGTACACCACGGTATTTCTCCTCCCCAAAAATCATTAACATCTGTATCTGGAGTTCCTCCACTAACTATCTTGCATACGTCCCCCAGTCTTACTAATTGCCATTTTTTTGCAAATCCCGGAAGGCGTTTTTGGCCGGTGAGCAGACTTCGAATAAGCCATCTTCTTAGTATTTTTTTCTCATTTATGAATTTTTCTTTTAACTCTATAGCTTTGTCCCACGTTTTAAGTATTTTTATAATTTTTTGTTGCTCTTCGATTGTACGAGGTATACAAACCGTAATTCTATGAAACTCATCCTGTCCCAACGTCTTATTTCTACCTGCACCACCGGGAGAGGCCAGTTCAAGCAGATGTCTTCCAAATGGCATCAACAAGAAATTATATAAATATTTCAAATCTACCTCTTCCTTTGCCTGCCACATAGGGAATCTATGTGATGCAATCATGCCCTTTTCTTTAGAGGTAGTTATTGCAACAGCATGTTCCCATGCAAAAACTATATTTATTATTAAACAGTCCTCTTGGACCCAAAAAACTGATTTATTTCCCAGATCGCTTCCCCTAACCAGTTCTTTATAAAACAAACCTTTTCCGTGAGAGCGGATACCTATTTGCTGATAATCCTGATCAGGAATAACTTCCACAGGTATTCTAATTTTTTTAAGTAAGTCGCCTAGTTCAACAATTTTCCAGTCGTTCGGATATGATTTATAAGTCCCGTTGACTGTTAAATTTTCAATATCTATTGGCATTAAACATAATCTCCATCCTATTCAACTTACGGGAATTATCTATCATCTTTTTCCTTTACTCTAGCTTTTACTTTTTTTACCTCTTTCACTTCCAATTGTTTGATACTTTTACTGGGAGTGGGAAGATTTTCGGGCATAGTACCACCCAATTTCGTGATAGTTTCCTAACGTCTAGTTTGCACTGCAAAATAGGTTTGTCCAAGAGCTACAACTTTTTTTCTCGAGTCGGCGTTTTGTACGATTAAATAGCATGCGTAACGCGAAAGTTCGATATCTTCGATTTCACGTTGAGTATTAGATCCTATATCAACCATTTTCCTGACGTCACGAAAATGGTCTTCGACGTTTATATTGCTGTTTACACAAGCCTCTTTTGATTTATTAATTACTTTATTAAAATTTTCCCAGCAAGTATATTCGAGCACTGTAGCCAATTCTCTTGCTAACCAGCATTCAACTCCAAATTCATTAATGCGTTTAATGTCCTCAAAGGTTTGTTCGCTGTATTTCTGAATATCTTTCATAATCCCAACTCTTTCAAGTATCGGGCCATCTGGGCCTCAACCTCAGCCAACTCTACCTGAATATCAGCAATATTTTTCTTTACCTCTTCAATATCAACTAATTCTTCTTCTTCGAAGGTATCTACATAACGGGGAATATTCAGATTATATTCATTGGCTTTTATCTCATTTAGGCTGGCAACATGAGCAAATTTATCAATATCCGCCCTGTCTTTATAAGCATTTATGATATCCTCTATATGTTTGGTTTCAAGCTTATTCTGGTTCTTGTCCTTTTTATAACGAAGATTGCCACTTTCATCTTTTCCAGAGGCATCAATGAAAAGTACATCATCACGGTTGCGGTTCTTCTTGAAAACTAGAATGCAGGCCGGAATACCAGTACCATAAAACAGGTTGGCGGGCAAACCTATGACTGCATCCAGAAGATTTTTGTCGATAACCGTCTTTCTTATCCGGCCCTCAGATGCTCCCCTGAATAAAACACCATGAGGAGCAACCGCTGCTAATCTACCCCCGCTTTTAAGGCTGGCTATCATATGCAGCAAGAAGGCCCAGTCGCCTTTGCTGGCTGGAGGTACTCCCCAATCGAAACGATGATATTTATCCAAAGATGCTTCCATTTTGAATTCTTTGCCCTTGCCCTTGCCGTCCGTTTCTCCACCGGTATTAAATCCAGCCGCCCATTTATCCTGGGAAAAGGGCATGTTAGCCACAATAACATCAAACTGCATTAGATTACCATCCGAATCTAAATGCAACGGATTAACCAATGTATCGCCCCAGGCGATCTTCGCATCTAAAATGTCATGTACAAACATATTCATTTTTGCCATAGACCAGGAAGATCCGTTCATTTCCTGTCCATAGAGGGCAAGCTTATTAATAACGTCGTTTTCTTTTCGCATAGCGGTTTTGCCAGTTTTTATTAGCAGAGAACCGGAACCGCAGGTTGGATCATACATGGTATCAGTAATCTTAGGATCAACCATACGTGCCATTAGCTCGGATACTTCAGAGGGGGTGAAAAACGAGCCGGCTTTTTTTCCAGCTTGACCGGCAAACTCACCGATCATGTATTCATAGGCATCGCCAATAGTGTCTGCGGCTACCTTGCCTTCCTCCGGTTTAATGGATGAGGGCCGTAAGTCAAGGGATTCAAAATCTTCAAGCAGCTCTCTTAGCCGAGTTATTTTTTGCCGGTGGTTACCTAACATGGCTTCGCTATTAAAATCTATACTTCTAAATATCCCGGCAAATAATGAAGGGTTATCATCTTCTATGCCTCGTAATGCTACATTAATTAGTTCCCCCAAATTATCGCTATATCTTTTTTCATATAACCAGGAAAAACTGTGTTCTTCTTTGATAACAAAGGGCAGTCTGCTGATCGCTCTTTGCAGTCTTACCGGATTATCATATTCCTTCTCTAGATTCTCAACCTTTTCTCTATATGTATCACTCAGGTATTTGACAAATAACATAGGTAATATATAATCCTTGTAGTTTGCCGCGTCAATAGCCCCTCTAAAAGTATTTGCACCTCTCCAAAGCGCAGCTTCAATATCTTTTCTGGTTGTCGCCATTATTCTTCCTCCTCAGCTCCTGAAACAATAGAGCTTATTACTGCTGTCATTAGACTTTGATCTTCTGCCTTTAATTGGTTTAAGAGCTTCAGCCTTTTTTTATGAAGAAGCCACATATTCCCTATGGCTTTTTGTTTTCTTATGTTAATTTTAGGAATTTCAAGTTCCGCTAGTGCTTTGATAGATATAGATCTTACGGCCGTAATTGAACCAACTATATTGCTGTTTAACCAGGCCATGCCTTGCTTTTCTAACAAGCAAGCGATGAAAGCTGGATAGTAACCTTCCTGCATACGAACAATAAATAGATTGCTGGAAAACGTTGTATTTAATAATGCTCTATTTATTAACGTAACGTTGTCTGGATTCAACCGTTTAAGCAATATGTCATTATCTTGTATAAAATAGTTTTCGCCGACAGGGCTTTGCCTCGTTATTACAGAGACCCCTTGAATATTGTTAAAAGCTCCCAAATGATTCGGTTGAATCATATTATGCGTTACAGTATTCGTGTCATTTTCAATTAAGTCCTGCTTTGAATCAGGTATGCCATTTAATATAAGAGCGATTTTTCCGAGGTTAATTTTTTTATTTGCCGCCATCTTATTTCCTGCCTCTCTTAGTAAGTTTCAGAGAGTATAACTAAAGAAAGATACATATAATTTTATGCCGAAGCCATTCCCCTGATGGGAAATGGCTTCAATATAGTAATTATGACTTGTGACATTCCGGGCAACAATATTTGCATCCATCTACCTTTGAGTAAATAGTCTTGGCCTGGGCTACCGCATCCTTACAATCACTATAATGTCCTAAAAAACTTTTACGGGTAGCTAACCCTAACCAAAAACATGATAACTTATGGACCTCATGATTACCATTAACTTGGGCGCGATCATTAATATAATAACTATCCATAGACACATTTCTCCTTTCCGAGATAAACCGCGTATACAGATAAATATCAAAACATTGAATTTGTAATGATATGCGCGTATTATTTAATTACAAAGCAATAACACTAGCTGTTTTCAGCGGCAAGTCCAAGAATGACCAGTTCTTGGGCTTGTTTCTTTATCTCTATTTATTATTTTTAACCCTCTTTAGAAAAGGTCAAAAACCAAGAAATTAAATTCCAATAAAATTGTACCACAAAAATTACCATAGTCAATCAATTTTTTATATGTTGAGCCTTAACATTTATTTTTTTAGCAATTTATAAACATCATTTTCAAAATATTAGCCTTTTAAAATGTGTTTACATTTAACATTTATATTTAAACTAGCAATAAATAAATAGACCGTAGTTTATACCACCGTCTTTTTCAAAATGACAGCCCCTTTTTTATATGAGTTATCGATATCCTGATTTGGTAGTTGGCCGAAGCATTTGAAACGGGTATTAAGCTAAATACCAACTTGGATAGATCTTGATTCTGATAGAAATAATAATAAAAACTTATTAAGTTTGATAGGAGATGAAACAATGAATAGCCAGCAGAGTACTTTAGGAGCAACCACTTCACAGGAAATTCCATCCGTACACAATGCGCGCCTCACTGGGAGCGAAATCGCCCAACTCTGGGCTACCTTTATGCAGTATACGTTGCTAACGTGTGTCTTTAGTTATTTTGAGAGAACTGTCCAAGACCCACCAATAAAAGGGTTAATAACTGAAACATTAAGCAGAATCCAAAAACGGGTAAGTTTTGTTGCCAGCACCTTTCAGAACGAGAATATCCCCATCCCAATGGGATTTACCGAACAGGATGTAGACCTTTCTGCACCTCCGCTATTCTCAGAAACTTTCGTAGCCCATTACTTAAGAAATATGGTAAGGGTCGGCATGACATTAAATAGCCTGAATCTAAATATGTCTACACGTCCTGATATAAGGGATTTTTATGCTAACTCCTTAGAGTCAACTTTAAGGTTAAATACTAAAGTGACAGATCTTCTGTTAGCAAAGGGAGTATTACCAAGACCTCCTTATGTAACTTTATCCACAGAAGTGGAGCATATCCATAAACCTGGGTTTTTAACTGGCTTTTTTGGAGAAAGGCGGCCTCTGTTAACAATCGAGATTGCGCATCTTTACCATAATGCCCTTTCCAACGAGGTAGGGAAGTCTTTGCTTCTGGCTTTCCGTCAGGTTTCTCCCCATAAAGAAGTCCGTGATTATTTTACAAAAGGAATGCAATTGTCCGACAATATTGTCACCACGCTTGTTCAGATGGCAAAAGAGGAAAACGTTAACTTTTCATTTATTCGCGATGAAGATATAACCGCTTCAACTACAGCACCATTTTCCGAAAAGCTTATGATGTTCCATATGCATCTGTTGAATTCGATAGGTGGTGGTATGTATGGGGTATCGGGTGCGGTAAGTGCCCGTCACGATATTATGAAAATGTACGCTCAATTTATGCTTCAAGTGAGTCAGTATGCTGAAGCTGGAGCTAAAATTATGATGGCCAATGACTGGCTTGAGGAACCGCCCCAAGTTCTGGACCGTGATAAATTAGCTGAATATATGCATTAATGCACCTAAGCCTGGAAGCTAGCCTCCAGGCTTAAATCATTTAAACACATTCTATATTTTGCTTATATATTGGCTAAAGCCAAATTAAATCAAAACTTACTACTAATTGGACGGCCACTGACCTATTTCAATTAGCGTATTTTTTATTAAGTCAAGATGATCAGTAACAAAGGCGCAGATATCAGCTATCCGCTTCTCGGGAGCAGCTGCTGGGTCAAAGTCTGCTGCCGCCGATAGAGCATATATTAACCGCAGATTACCATAATTTAAGAGCGCCTGCTTTTGTTTCTTTTTGTAGCTTCGCTTAAAGTAACGATCGCATAAATCCTCGAGATCAAGTATCTTTCCGACAATCAACCCCATAGTGACTCTGGGTAAACGGTCTTTAATCATCTTGTCCAAGTCATCTGCAAAATTAGCCGTAGGATCGGGCTGCAAAACATAACTTTCCCAGTATTGGTTTACAGCATCAAGAAATGCAGCATCTATCTTTTCGACGCTTTCTTTTTCTCCATATCCCGGCATAGTAGGGATTACAGCCTTAATTGCCTGGATATAAGCTTGCTCGTTTAGATTATGACGGTGTAGTATCTTTTCTCCAAGCTGGTTAAGATCTATTTCCTCCAGGTTTATTTCCAGAATCATACCTATTACTTTTTCAAGTTCAAGCTCCAGGGTTTTTAGGTCTGATGGACTCAAAATATATTCATAACTATCAACCAGCTTCTTATTATCTTCAAATAGGTTTACCCGAATAACTCTATTTTTTAGGATGGCACCGTACCGCAGCCGTTCTTCATTACAGCACCAGATAGTCCGATATGAAAGCGTATGGCCATTAGTGATAATTAGTGTAATATCAATTATATGGTAAGGAACGCCATTTTCTACTACAAGTTTAAAGAAGAAAAATACATCCTTGATTTTTTGCCCTGGCTGAAAATTATAACTAGAAATAATATCTGTATAAAGTCGGGTATTAGCCTGAACCGAGAATTCAAACGCATCTTGCCCACTCTCGTTATATTTAGATTTTAGCTTTTTGGAAACCTTGGGTTTTACTATTTCAATACCAGATTCTTGATCCAATTGGTCTTGCAGTTGTCTTGCAAAGTCTGGGTCTGTTGCAAGCTTTTTAGAAATATCTGCAATACACGCTCTAATCTGATCGCCTATTTTAGATGGGCTGGTTTCGATGATAGTCCGAAACGCCTTTTGGCTAATCCAGTAGTTTTTCTCGCTATCAGGCAGAAGCTTATAATCTGAATCATTCACATATTTAGAAAGGCAATGATTTTCTAAATCTTTTAGCCAAGCTAAATAAGAATATCCAAATTCAACTAGTTCTAAACGATCATAAAGATCTCTGGTTGTTTCTACCGGTTCAGGGAAGTACTGTTTTATTAGATGTTCTGGCGTGACTATCATTACAAAAACCTCCATTCTAATTAATTATAGGTTATAGGCAGAAAATAAAACAAGCGCTTCGCCTTACTTATTGTTTCAGCGCGTTGTGTATTGTTACTGCTTCTGCTCTTGTGACGTAACCTTGCGGCTTAAAAGTGTTATCCGTGAATCCACTAATCAAATTATTCTGCATAGTTATGCGGTTAAGTATTCGATAAATTGCCAAGGAAATCCTGCAATATCATTAAATGCAAAAATTACAATAATCCAGTATTACTTATTCTTCCGCCTTGTCCTACAAAAATTTTTCCTCGCCGGATACTAGCTTTCATCTTTTACTTAATTCCCCTCGAGGAGATAACATCTAACCACTTATAGGATTACTACATAGCCTTCAGTTCCATTTACCCGGATTCGTTGCCCATCTTTTATCAGCTTGGTCGCATTTTCTACTCCGACAACTGCTGGTAAGCCATATTCACGTGCGATAACTGCACCATGGGTCATCAGTCCACCAACTTCGGTGACCAGGCCTTTTATGGATACAAACAGTGGTGTCCAGCTAGGGTCAGTGAAGGAGGTGACTAATATATCTCCATCTTCCAGATCAGCATCTTCCATGTTTAAGATGACACGTGCTCGCCCCTCTATTACTCCGGTAGAAACAGGCAGACCTACAATAACTTCAGCTGGGAGATTTTCTCGTTTGTACTCACCTGCAATGATTTCACCATCAGACGTGATAACACGTGGGGGTGTTAGTTTTTCATATAATTTGTACTCGTCTTTTCGTTTGCTGATAATCTGGTAATCCAGTTTATTTGTGCGTACGACTTCGCGAAGTTCTTCAAAAGCGAGATAGTATATATCTTCTTTTTCATGAATAACGCCCTCTTGTTCGAGTTGTTCGGCTTCTTTCAGTAAAGCCTGCTTATAAACGAAGTAGCGATTAACCATGCCGTATTTTGGATATTCACGATAACCGATAAAATTCCGGATTAGGTCGATCATTCGTTTTGTTTCTTGGGCTTTTTGTTCACCATCCGGTAATTGCTTCAATCGCTCTAACAACTCTTGTTCTTTTTTCAAAGCTTCCTGTCGCCCTTGCTCAAATTTCCGATTGCTGGCATTAGGCTCAAAGTTTTTGATGTTACTGAGAATTATGGGTACAAGTGTAGTTGGTTTTTCGCTCCAACGGGTTTTAGTAATATCGATTTCTCCGGCACATCGCATTCCGTATTTGTTAAGATAAGCATAGATAGCATCCTGGGTTTCCCGTCCGCCATCAAACTTAACCAGTTCATCCAAAAACTTATCATCCTTTACATGTTGTAAATAATCAATGACTTCCGGATAAGGACGCATCACATCGGCGACATCCAATAACTCCAGACCCATTTCCGAAGTAATATTGTATGGTACAGATTGAGAAAGCGTATCTGCTGCGTTTTTTTCACCCAACCACTCATTCATTTTTTCATTGATCCATGATGAAGCATCCATAGCAACCATAATTACTTCCAAACTTTGTGAGTTAAACAGAAACTTCTTTAATCGGGTGATATCTTCCAGAATAAAATCAAATAAATCCGCGCCTGATTTCATTTGGATGTTTTGTTTTAACTCTTCTATCAATGTTTGACTACTCTTAATCAAATCAGGAACGATGGCCGGATTGTTTTCGAATTGTGCCAGATAATCCCATGACATTACTTTATTGCTGTTAATGAGACTCTGTACTTTTTTACCATCCGGTGACGATTTGATAAAATCTTTTCGCTTTACTATGGTCATGAGGGCGTCTTTTATGAGCGGATCGGATTGTCCCAGGGTTTTTATTACCATTTTTCCGCCGTCAGGCGAAACCAGATGACGCGTGATATCAACAAACAACCTTCCACCGGCTTTACGCATGGGTGCAGGGGTCGTTAACAGGTAAAAAGATAATCCCAATGGTTTAATGGGGTCGGTCATCATTTGCTGATGAGCGACAGATACATAGACGTGATTTTCCTGATCAGTCGTTTCAGGGATCGGGTATAAAGTAGTGATTGGCCGACTCTGGACAATAAATATGGTCAGGGGACACACCACCTGCGGAGGAATGTTCCCGTAACATGCATCATCAGCCAAACACCATTCGATGTCCTGGGGGCGGCCGAAATGTTCTTCGATCTTTCTGCCCATGTGCTCAAGCTGCAAAATCTGCTCATCCGTCAGCGCTTGCCTATTCTGCTGCTCAGGCAGGGTCTCCTGTTCTTTCGTACCCCCATCTTTTAAGGCATAAATAGCCAGCTTCTTGGTGGATATCTTCTTATCGATAATCTTGCCGTTACACACTTTATAGATATCAGCATTCACCAGGCCGGAGACCATGGCCTCACCAAGTCCGAAGCCGGCATCAATGGTTAATACCTTCCTATTAGAAGTGACGGGATCGGCAGTAAACAAAATTCCTGATGCCTGCGGGAAGACCATCTTCTGAACAACTACAGACAGGTGGACTTTACGGTGGTCGAAGCCATTTTGAAGGCGGTAAGTTACTGCCCTCTCGGTAAACAGCGATGCCCAGCACTTGCTGATGTGTTTCAGTATGGCTTCCTTTCCTATAATGTTCAAATACGTATCATGCTGGCCTGCAAAGGAGGCGGTCGGTAAATCCTCTGCGGTTGCGCTGGATCGTACTGCATAGGCATTTTTTTCATCAAGCCTGGAGAGGAGGCGGGTGATCTCTTCATTAATGTCTTGAGGGATGGCTATCCCTTCGATGACCCTGCGAATCTCACCGCTAAGTTCACCGATTTTATCCCGGTCTTCCACCTTTAGAAGCGATAACTGATCAAGTAATTCGTTAATCGGCGACGTTTCCCCAATGATTCTTTTAAAGGCTTCAGTAGAAATACAAAAACCATCTGGTACGCGTATTCCTTGAATCCTGGCAAGTTCCCCCAGGTTCGCGCCTTTACCCCCAACAACCATGATTTTTGTTTTGTCAATATCCTGAAAACCAAGCACATAAGAGCTCACATGTTTACCTCCTTTAAATAGCATTAAAGTGCTATTGCATTATAGCAGTAGCAAATGGGAACAAATAGTCTACTTTTACAATTTTTTAGATGTTATAATTAAAGTAGAAAGAAATAAACCTGCTAACAACTATTTATTGCCCTTAGCAGGTTTCTTATAATTGATTACTTATAAGAATATTTGAACTTTCTTATTTTTTAGGCTATAGGAATTTCTTTAACTGTTGGATATTGTCCTCTTCAAATTTAAGTAGCTTTTCCATAAGATCAATAATGTCCTTTTCGGCTCCTGCATATTTCTTTAAGTTTTTCACAGCATCTATTACACCCATATTACTTCCTATTATTAACATTTCAGAAATATGAGAAGATGTTCTGTTGGTCAGAGTTTGCATGTTAATCATCATATAGGTTTTGATTTTTTCAAGTGTACTAAGCCCTTTTTCGTCATAACCATTGGTGTTTAGTAAAGTCCCGGCTGTAGTATGAATTTCTTTATACCCATTATATTGAGC
>Ga0209639_1001791_pt1 | contig 19203 bp, 8 predicted proteins | sample EPASupsiteHSE605_FD_187268 | JGI IMG/M metagenome (GOLD analysis project Ga0209639, IMG submission 187268) | Bioremediated contaminated groundwater from EPA Superfund site, New Mexico - Sample HSE6-05 (SPAdes) (version 2) | ecosystem: Environmental > Aquatic > Deep subsurface > Groundwater >...
GACTTAAAACATATTGAAATTCATTAGCCAATTCATATGAACCTATCTGTCCTAATCAATATTTCACATGGCTATCAACAAGAATCTTTAAAAATCTCTCTCAGTAAATATAATAGGCATTACCAAATCTACTTTTCCTTCTTTCTTTGGTATTCAATGTTTTAATTGGCTTGAGACCAAAATTATAATCTAGATGAAGAAATGCCAATTCTATTTGTTTCCATTAACCAATTGTCAGTTTTTCATTATCATGTTTGTAATTGAAATGTTTATTTTGGCTAAAAATGGTTGTATAAAAGATCTACCCTTTTTTTTCATTTACCATCCAAAAATGCAGAACTTTGTATGATATGATTGGTTATTCTGCATCCAAATCTTTCTAACCAGGAAAGATGGGATTTTTTTGAATAAAAATATTAAAATTTTCGGTTTACTAAAATGAAAGAAGATAGAAGCGCAGGAGCATTGAATACCTTGCAAAATGGTATTATTCCAGTGTCTGAACAAATAATAGCCCTTAAAGAAGAAACTTCTGCGATTGGAGAAAGAAATGAAGAGCTTGCTCTAAGTTTTAGGATGGTATCTGCTCACAACCAACAATTGGGGCAGACATTGAATGATTTGAATTATCAAATCTCTGAATATGAAAATAGATTAAAATTTAGGATGAAACAACAAAAAATTATTGAGAACGAAACGTTGGAGTACCAAAAAAAGGCAGATAAGATTAAAAATTCTCTACTTAAGGATCCAAAGTTTTACGAAGTGGCTAAAAAATTGCGAACGTTAAAAAAATCGAAAGAAAAAGCTCAGCACAACTTGCAAAAAATTAAAACAATACTGGGAGATCCTAATCATGATATGTTAAGTGGAGCAATGCAGCTTGTGGAGATGAGGGTACATGATCTGTATTATAAAAATGCTGAATTGCAGCAACAAATATATTTGCTACAACGACTTTTGGGTGGTAATTACAATAGTTCTGATCTCGAATCTGAGATAAAGAAAATGGAAGAGATTAATAGGATGAAAATGGAATGGATAAATATGAGATTGTCATTGAATCATAGGAAAAAATCAAATGAGAGTAATGGAACAGATGAACCCGCCGATTTTGATATGATTAAAGGAGAGAGTGTTGATTTAGGCTTGAGCATGAATCAAAATATGGATGAAACTGATCAACAAAACTCTGGTAATAGTTCTGAAGAGATGATATCTGATCAAAATAGAATGGATACTAATGAGGAAGATTCACACAATGAAAATGAAAATCCAGAAACATCTTTACTGGTTAATAAAACCAGCATAAATGATGAAAATAGACATGAAATCTTGAATAATGATAATTCTCAATTAGACAATCCTTTTGAAGAAGATAAAAATACTAATAATAACAAATCAAGTATTGATGCTATTGAAAGTTTGCTAAATTTAGTTTCAAATGGAGCTAATGGTGAGATAGCCATTGAAACCGTTGCAGATGTATCTGGTGAGAATATTATCGATTCAAATATACAGAATAGTTCGGTATTAGATAATGATGATCTCAAAAATGAATCTAATTCCGTTGATCAGGGTGAAAAATTGGTAAACGAAAACAACTCCACGAGTGAAAATGGTAAAGATGTTTTCCATAATGAAAGTAGTGGAAGTTCTTTGGGCTCCCAGAATAATGATGATAAAAATGGTATCCAAAACAATTCGACAAACGAAGATGCTCCCGAAAATCCGGATATCCAGAACAACGATGTTAAAGATGGTCTCCAAAACAATTCAACCAACGAAAGTAGTTCTGAAAATCCAGAAAACCAGAGTAATGATGATAAAAATGGTATTCAATCCAATTCGACAAACGATGGTATTCCTGAAAATCCAGAAAACCAGAGTAATGATGATAAAAATGATATTCAATCCAATTCGACAAACGATGGTATTCCTGTAAATCCAGAAAACCAGAGTAATGATGATAAAAATGATATTCAATCCAATTCGACAAACGAAAGTGTTTCTGAAAATCCAGAAAACCTGAGTAATGATGATAAAAATGGTATCCAATCCAATTCGACAAACGAAGGTATTCCTGAAAATCCAGAAAACCCGAGTAATGATGATAAAGATGGTATCCAATCCAATTCGACAAACGAAGGTATTCCTGAAAATCCAGAAAACCAGAGTAATAATGATAAAGATGGTTTCCTAAACAATTCAACAAACGAAGGTATTCCTGAAAATCCAGAAATTCAGAGTAATGATGATAAAGATGGTATCCAAAACAATTCAACAAACGAAAGTGTTTCTGAAAATCCAGAAAATCAGAATAATGATGATAAAAATGGTATCCACAACAATTCAACAAATGAAGATGCTCCCGAAAATCCAGATATCCAAAACAACGATGTTAAAGATGGTCTCCAAAACATTACGACAAATGAAAGTGTTTCTGAAAATCCAGAAATCCAGAATAATGATGATAAAAATGGTATCCAAAGCAGTGCCGCCAGTGAAGGTGTTTCTGAAAATCCAGAAATTCAGAATAATGATGATAAAGATGGTGTCCAAAACAATTCGACAAACGAGAGTAGTTATGAAAATCCAGAAAACCAGAATAATGATGATAAAAATGGTATTCAATCCAATTCGACAAACGATGGTATTCCTGAAAATCCAGAAATTCAGAGTAATGATGATAAAGATGGTTTCCTAAACAATTCAACAAACGAAGGTATTCCTGAAAATCCAGAAATTCAGAGTAATAATGATAAAGATGGTTTCCTAAACAATTCGACCAACGAAAGTAGTTCTGAAAATCCAGAAAACCAGAGTAATGATGATAAAAATGATATTCAATCCAATTCGACAAACGATGGTATTCCTGTAAATCCAGAAAACCTGAGTAATGATGATAAAAATGATATTCAATCCAATTCGACAAACGAAAGTGTTTCTGAAAATCCAGAAAACCTGAGTAATGATGATAAAAATGGTATCCAATCCAATTCGACAAACGAAGGTATTCCTGAAAATCCAGAAAACCCGAGTAATGATGATAAAGATGGTATCCAATCCAATTCGACAAACGAAGGTATTCCTGAAAATCCAGAAAACCAGAGTAATAATGATAAAGATGGTTTCCTAAACAATTCAACAAACGAAGGTATTCCTGAAAATCCAGAAATTCAGAGTAATGATGATAAAGATGGTATCCAAAACAATTCAACAAACGAAAGTGTTTCTGAAAATCCAGAAAATCAGAATAATGATGATAAAAATGGTATCCACAACAATTCAACAAATGAAGATGCTCCCGAAAATCCAGATATCCAAAACAACGATGTTAAAGATGGTCTCCAAAACATTACGACAAATGAAAGTGTTTCTGAAAATCCAGAAATCCAAAGCAATGATTCTCAAAATGATATGCAAAACCAAACAAATGAAGTTGAATCTCAGGGTATTGATATAGCAAATGAGAAAACTACAAACAAAGAGAGGAAAGGTGGTATCATTCCCAATATACACAATTCGGAGGTATCAATAGGAAATGAGAATCAACCAAAAAATAGCTGCGATGTGTTCCATGATACAGATGAACATAATAATTACACAGATATAGATATTAATCACTCATTAGAAACAGAACAAAAAATGATATTGTCTGAGGGGGGAAATACCTTACTTCAAAATTTGATAGGATCTGATGATGGAAAACCAGAGGCCAATGATAACTGTAGTACATCAGGTGAAACGAATAATAATGACAAGAGAAATCCTGATATCACAAATGAAAGAGAATCCATTCACAACAATGCAGCCTCATCTGATTCTGAAAGATTACCCGAGATGAATCATAGCAATAGTGCAATAGGAATAATAGATGGTAAAAATGGGGTATTCAATGACACAGAGATGAAACAAATGAGCACATTAGTTGATAATGATAAAAATAATGAGTCATGTGACCCCGAATTAAATACATCCACAATAGTTATCCAAAATGGTGATAGTGAAGTGATTCGCACTGAGACCTCTGATACCCCCACCAATGCATTAGGTGTAGATTTGGCGAAAGAATCCGAAAACATGAACGGAGAAAAACTGAATGGCGATAGTAATGATGGGACACAATTTTATGAATCTAATTGTAATGATAATTCTGAAACATCTATTTCGAAACAGTCATCTCTAATTGATAATGGAAGTATTCAACCAGGATTTTTGGAATTAAACGTGCTGCACTTAGTATCAGAAGAGAATTCAAACCAACTTGGTTCTAGTAATAGTATTAATGTGAATAATGATTTGCCAAAAAACACTGATATTCATCTTGTTTCGGATTTCTCGGAAACTAATATTATAGAAACATTAACAAATCGAAATGGTGATAATGCTGGAGTTGTTTCTGAATCAGATTTTGGAACTAATGACTCTTCTTTACCAATCGATGAAATTAAAAAAAATAACCAAGAGACTAAATCTGAAAGCATTGATACTAATCCTAAAAATGCTGATAATCGGCAACTAAGTGGAAATAATGATGGATTCAATGATCCGAATGAAAACCATTACAACACAGATATTGTTAGTAATACTACTAAATCATATGATCAAAATGGTTTGAAAACCGACGTGTCGGATCAGAATTATGGAATTGACCGAGAAAACCAACCTAACATGAAGGATTCAAACTCTCAGAATCAAGAAAACTCTGATTCTATCCCAAACAAATCTCATGATTGTATTTCAACAACAACGAATTCTAATGTTACTCCTTTTGACTCTTCAATAATCAATGATTTCTCCTCAAATGCTCAAGATTCTGAAAATCAGGGTTTGGTGCAAAGTTCTGATAATGCAACCCAAACAAATAGGGACCTGGTTTCAAACACTATATCCTCTGTTTCTTTATTAACCCAATTTAACAATTACTCTCAGTCTCCTATTCCGATATCCACTAAAGAAGGTGATGTTCAAATCGATGAAGAACAGTTTGATATAGAGAAGATAGTTGAAACTCTATTATCTGACAATTTGTCCACTGATCATACAACTATGGATTCTCGTAATATCCAAACACCACTTAATATAGAATCGGTTGTCATTCCAAGTCCACCCAGAATAATGGAAATTGATAATGGGCCTGGTCCCAGGAGGAAGAGAAATCATATTAAGCCTTCTTTCAATCCGGATGATCCATCAATTTCTGACCTGAAATACATCCAAACCCTTGTATCGATATCTTCAAAAGACACTCTATTTCGTAAATTATTTTCTTCGAATGTTGTCCATGATGATATGAAGCCCAAACACCGGAAATATAATATAATTACCATTAAGGAAGATGACTCACTGATCAATGACTCTAATGATTATGTGTATTCCGATGGATGTGGATCTGAATATGAAGAAGAGGAACTTTCCATTACTAATTCTAACCAAAAATCCAAAAATTCTGTGAGGATTTTCACCAAAGATGTTATTGTGCCACTTCCTGATTATGACTTTGATTATGATTATGAGTATTTTAGTGATGATGATACGAATATTAATGCGAAAGATGATGATCAAAGCGAGTTTTCTTCTTTTGGGTCTCCTCAAAAATCCAAACCGAATCAAAAGCTTGGAACATCAGACCCTGTTCACACTGTTTCAAATCCTGATATTAATAATGATATAATCGATTTTACTGAATTGGAAAATGCTGCTGATCCTTCCAGGAAAAACCCACTGGCTGAGCTTATACCCATGCTTAGGAAAGAAGCAGGTGGGGACAATGAAGATTATCTGAAAACAAAGCATGAAGAATTAATGAAATCCATCAGAGAAAAGACGAAAGAGAGTTCTAGATTAAAAGGCCAAATCAATGCATTACAAACACCCAAACCAAAGAGATCTCCCAAACCAAAACTCAAAACATCTAATACATCACTTTCAATCAGCTCTAATGAATCTAGAAACCCCCGAATCAATGATAATTCTTCAAAGAAATCTAACTTTGTTGAATCTGACATCTCAGGTTTGACTTTGGAACAAGATGAAAGGTTAATTCAATCTCAAAATACTCAAATAGAACTGATTAAGAAACAACAATCCGAAGTAGATCAAATTCAAAACGAAGTCAAAATCGTAGATAATCAGATTAGGGAGATTACTCAGGAAAAAGAAAAGAAATCAGAGCGTGTTGCGATGTTGAGAGCTGAACTTGACAGCCTTGCAGATGTAATCTCAAAATTTGAAGAAAATAACCTCAGAGAAATACGACTCACACAAGATAAACAAAGAGAGCTTTCTGAAATAACCTCGCAGACAGGAATCAAAAGGGCTGAATATCAAAAACTGATGGGAGAAATCACAATTAGGCAAAATCATATAAAAGATATGACGGAATATCTAGGTCGAATTGAAAAACAACTTGCTGATCTTTCAGCTAGGGTTCGGCCAGAAATTAGAACACTACTCGATGATGTCAAAAACGCGAAAATGCAATTAGAACAAACTCAAAATCATGCTCTTGATAGAACAAAACAAATTGAAGAAAAGAAGAAATATCTATCTACCATACAAGACTCTGTCGAACTGGTTCAAATTAGAGAGCTCCGAGTTAATAAGTTCAATTTGGAGCAAGAGCTTTATAGGCACCAATTCCTGAAAAACTCTAAGGAACCTATTCGTGAAATTGTGGAGTTTTCATCTTCGAATTCAATGAAAAGATCTTCGCAACTTAGCTTACTAAATGAGGGAGAAGGAGAACTGATTAAACTAAATGAAGAAAGAATCATTCTTGAAAATTATCAAAAGCTACTCGAAGATCAAATATCAAAACACAAGCAAAATTAAATGTAATTACTATGATTTTTTCATATCAATTTTCTGAATTCAATCATGTTAAATAATTATCTGGATGGTGGGCATATCCAATGATTCGATTCATAATACAAAGTGTCAGAAGAAAGATTCTCATGAATATCCTCCCCTTAGGTTGAGAAATCGCCTTCATTCATATTCCATTAATGAACAAGTCCGAAAAATTTGGATATTTTGTTAATATGGACTTCTTGCTAAGAACAATTTAACATGTAAAAAGAGGAAAAAAATTGATTTAAAATTGACATTTTTTAGTTGCCATTCGTCATTTTTCAAAGCAAAGATAATATAAAACAAGTAGATAAGAAGTTTTTATTGTGTTTAGAAAAATATGTTGATAATTATTTGGAAAAAGATCGGATTATTTTGGATGATTCTTGTGATTTTAAAGTTTTTTGTCATTTCATAGATTTTCTGGTTTCAGGATCTATTCCTATTGATAAAAATTATCATATTGGTGTTTTTAACATGTTAAGAGAATGGAAATCACATTTTGGAATTATGGATAGTTTTCGTTTTCGCCTTTCATGCCAAAAGAAAGATGGAATTGTTATTTATAATGGTGAAAAGTATGAAGTGAATATTGGATGTTTGTTTTTTCACAGTGGGGTTTTTCGAGAATTCTACATAAATAATTGTGAAATTGTATTTAGTACAAATCTTTCATTTTTAAAAGAATCATTTGAGGTGTTTTTAGATTTGATTCATAATAGAATCAGCTATCCAAGCCTGGAAAAAGCAGGAGATGTTCATGCTATTTGTGAATATTTTTGTTGTGATTCTCTTTGCAAGCTTCTTAATGATGATTCTCCTGATAAAGTCCTTAGGCTTCTCATTCAAAATCAAAATGAAAACCTTTCCATCTCCGAAAATGAGAAAAAGATTACCCAAGAGATTGACATATATTTGAAGAATCCAAACTTATGTTTAGTACCACTTCCATCTTTATGTCGCATTTTTGAAGCTTCAAAAATGAGAGTTTTCTCATTATCTTCTTTAGAACCATTCTTGATTGGATGCTTGAAACATCATGGAACAGGAGCAAAAATACTTCTAAACAGCATCAATTATAATAATCCCTCAACCATATCCGAATTGAAAAAATTTCTTCATATCCTATCAATAGAAGACAAAAATGATATATATGATAAAACTAATGATGCTCTATCATCATTTCAAAGAGAATTCAATAATATGAGGGAAGAAATACAGAGAATTTCTCAAAGAAATGAGCAAACAATTAATACGATAAACAATAGGCTCAAAGAATTAAACTATGTAATCGAAGTACAGAAATCAGAAATATATTCCTCGAAAGCGACAATTGAAAACTATGATAAAAAGATTCAAGAAAAAGAGAAGGAAATTGCAGAGAAAAATAAGTTGATTGAAGCAAAAGATTCAAATATTGCAGAAAAAAATAAAACTATTAATGACAAGGATTCAATCATAAAAGAAAAAGTAAGGCAAATTAATAAATGCATCGAAGGAGAGTATCCATTACAATCGGATTTGTTTTCAGGAATTTTTGATGGTATATCAAAGAAACTTAGTATAGTATTGGCAGATACCAGTGATATAGATGTAACAGCTTCTAGTATAAGTGGTTCACGTGGTCCAAAAAATGTTTTAAAGAATGATGATACACGTTGGGACAGCAAAGATCTCCCCAATTCATGGATTCAGTTTGATTTCAAACAAATTCAAGTGTCTATTACATCTTACTCTTTAAATGATGGTTGTTTTATCAAATCTTGGGAAGTAGGGGGATCAAATGATGGAACTCAATTCGACATCATAGATAGAAAAGTTGGTACTACTGATTTCAAAAATAGACAAAATGGACTCAATCATCCCAGTGCCATAAAAAACTTTACTGTTCATCCATATAACAAGTATTACCGGTACATAAGAATCACCAATACTGATAAGAATTGGAACAATAATGATCAATTCTATTTATGGCGTGTAGAATTCTTTGGATTAGTAAAAATAAATCCACTTTGCAAATAAAATAACATTTTATTTAATATTAATAATATTTAATCCATATTAGCTTATTTATGAGGTTACACTCGAAAAACACTCAATCAAGATTATAGTTTCATTTAAGAATTGTTTTGAACTGAAATAAACGAACCAGCAAATTGTGTTCATATAACAAATGATTTGAAAACACATTCCAAAAAAATAGAAGTGTCGGTCAATAATAAATAACCAAATGAAAAATTATGAGTTGTACTCATCTTGTGATTCAAATAATTTCGGAAAATCATTCTCCTATTTGAAAATATGATTTATTCATTTCCTTCAACAATAACTTGGAAGAGTTAGGCGAGAACCCAATTTGTCAATTCCTCTTAACCAAAAACAAGGAGTTTAGATTATTAAATATTCAAAGTTCACACAATAATGATGTCTCTTATTTACTGTATCCATGTACTCTTTAAAACCAGATGTTGATAACATGTTCAAAAAATCTAATGATTGAGGTCTAATAACATTATTTTGGATATCAGATTCTACAATCTCTTTTTCTCCTTTTTTCCTCTTCTCTCAGTCTCTGTTCCTCCTCTTTTCTCCTGTTTTCCTCTTCTCTCAGTCTCTGTTCCTCCTCTTTTCTCCTGTTTTCCTCTTCTCTCAGTCTCTGTTCTTCCTCTTTTCTCTTGAGGAATTCAATAACATTCGATATCTTTGCCACTTCCAATGGTGTTTTCCCATCTTGATTTTTAGAATATAAATCAGCTTTTTGATTAACTAAATATTCAACAACACTAAGATGACCATTTTCAGCAGCTAAATGAAGAGGAGTCTTATTATAAACAAAAATTCATCATTTTTATCTTTTGTATTGATATCAGCTTTTTGATTAACTAAATAATTAACAACTCTAAGGTGACCACATGAAGAAGCCCAATGAAGATAACTTTCGCCTCGAATACCATCTCGATAATCAGCTCCTTGATTAATTAGAAATTCAACAACACTAAGATGGCCATTTTCTGTAGCTAAATGAAGAGGAGTCTTATTATAAACAAAAACTCATTAGTATTATCTTTAAAATTAATACCTGCTTTTTGATTAACTAAGTAATTAACAACACTAAGATGACCTCTTTGAGCAGCATAATGAAGAGGAGTCTTATTATAAACAAAAATTCATCATTTTTATCTTTTGTATTGATATCAGCTTTTTGATTAACTAAATAATTAACAACTCTAAGGTGACCACATGAAGAAGCCCAATGAAGATAACTTTCGCCTCGAATACCATCTCGATAATCAGCTCCTTGATTAATTAGAAATTCAACAACACTAAGATGGCCATTTTCTGTAGCTAAATGAAGAGGAGTCTTATTATAAACAAAAACTCATTAGTATTATCTTTAAAATTAATACCTGCTTTTTGATTAACTAAGTAATTAACAACACTAAGATGACCTCTTTGAGCAGCATAATGAAGAGGAGTCATAGCAAATAAAAAACCTCAACCTCTTTTGTTTTTGAATTAATATCAGTTCCTCGATTAACTAGATATTCAACAACACTAAGATGACCATTGTGAGAAGCCCAATGAAGAGGAGTAATATTAAATATTAAAACTCAATATTAATAGTTTTTGCATATAAATCAGCTTTTTGATTAACTAGAAATTCAACAACACTCAGATGACCTTTCCCAGCAGCATAATGAAGAGGAGTCATAGTAAATAAAAAACCTCAACCTCTTTTGTTTTTGTATTAATATCGGCTCCTTGATTAACTAGATATTCAACAACACTCAGATGACCATTCTCAGCAGCATAATGAAGAGGATTCTGATTAAATATGAAAACTCGGCATCTTTTGTTTCTGCATTAATATATGCTTTTGGATTAACTAGATATTCAACCACACTGAGATGACCCTTTTGAGCAGCTAAATGAAGAGGAGTTATATTAATAACAAAAACTTAATAAAATTATCTTTTAAATTAATACTAGCTTTTTGATTAACAAGATATTCAACAACATTAAGATGACCATTTTGAGCAGCATTATGAAGAGGAGTCCTACCAAATACCAAAACTCAGCATCTCCTGTTTTTGAATTCACTTCTGTTCCATTGGCCAAAAGATAAATTATGCTTGTTAGTTTTCCTTTTGTAGCTGCTTCAAAGATATTTCCTTCGAAATCTGGTGCTTTTGTCAGTTTCCATTGACCATTCACAATTCCGTCATATACTCGTTTTCTTTGTTCTTCTTCTCTCTTCTTTCTTTCTTGCTCATTTTGTTTGCTTTGTTCTTCATCTCTCTTCTTTTTTTCTTGCTCATCTCGTTTTCTTTGTTCTTCTTCTATCTCCTTTCTTTCTTGCTGATATTTCTCTAATTCAGCTATCCTTTTCATGAGTTCTTCGATTATCTGTTGATCTTCTGCTTTTTCTTTCTTCATCTTCAAATGTAGTTCTTCAATTCTTTTTTGATACTTTTGTTTTTTTCTTTTTCGAGTTTTGGTAATTTCTTTCTTCATTTGTTGACTTAACTCTTCGATTCTTCTTTGGGCTTCTGTATTTGCCTTTTTCAGTTCATTTTCTTTTTCTTCGAATTTTTTTTTAAGAAACATAAACAAAGAGGAATGAGAATGAATCGATATTGTTTCGAGAATTCCTAGAACTGTCGCTTCTGTGCAACAGCCAAAATCAAGCGAAAAAATCAAAAAAGATGACTCAATTCCATGAGTTTCGAAGAGATTTCGAATAAAAAACACAAGATTGTCGATTATCTCATGGATACTGGATTTGGATACTACTCTGCTCAAAGTGGAGAGGGGCAATTGATAAAAGAGAGGATCTTGAATCAAAGCATGGATTTGTTGGGTGGCATTTTCTTCAACCAATTTTTGATCGATAAGATCTCCTTTTAATAAAGCTGACAAAATGAAACTGGTTGATTTGGTATCGATCAAACCATTAAGTGAGGTACATTCCCAGATCTGGCTTAAAATGTATATCTCCACTAGTTTTCCATCTTGAGGAAATGATTTAATTCCATGCAAGCATTCCAAAAACAAAGTGAAGGTTTCTTCAGAGAATTCATCGATGACAGAAACCACTGTATCTGGTGAAGACTGTATTTGAGAGTAAAAATATCGAGACAATGATGAAAAGGTCTTCAAATTCACTGGATATTGATGTCCATTGTGAATAATGGTATGATCAAATTCTGATTTGACTTGATTAATCAGATTGTCAACGGTGTCTGAACAACCCCAATCATTAAATATCAGAAACTTGATTGGAATTTTTTTCTCTGAAATGTTCCATAGGAAACTATCTTGATAGGTAAAATGGAATTCCCATTCGACTAAGAGATAAAAAACATTTTTTTGCTCCATTGGGTCATTTGGAACTTCCCCACTTTGCAAAAATTGGAAAAAAAATCTATAATCAGAACAGTTTTTTCTTTCCACTTTAATTTTGCCTTCTTGGGCAAAATCCCTAATAAATAAAGCAGAGAAATACATCAAATCTTTTCTGATCTCTGTTTCTCCATCTTCAAACATGAAAACAGTATTTTCATCCATAAAAATGTCAGGATTTGAAAAAAAAAAATTCCATAACATTTGCCAATTGAGGGATATATTATCCTGTATACCTCTAGACTAATATGTCACATTTAACCATTTTAATGTATAATTCAACTAAATTAGGGAGTGTTGATCCAATTGAATGGTAATCATGAATTTTGGTTGAGATTGACAGATTGAAGAGGAAGGACTAATTTAATTTCAACAAGATGGGGCAAAAAGTCATACTTCAGAAAAAAAACAATTGAGAAAATATCGAGAAAGTGTTTAATACAACTAAATTGCCCTTCCAAATCCCATGACCAGTCTCCAATTTCAAATTGGGAAAAGATAAATCAAAGTACATAAACCTCATGCAAAAAGAGATATTATACTTTGTATAAGGAACGCATGGGATATGATTCAGTATTCAAACAAAATTGAGAATCATTGGAAAAGAGTTGATTATAAATATTAATGCTTTTCTTTTTGACTTCATCCAAAAATCACGACCTTTTTCAACTTATTAGGAAGCAAGTTTCAATATTTTTATCTTATTGTTGAATTTAAATATTTGTCTTCATTAGTTGACAATACAGCTGGAAATGTTAATCCTCCTCTTTGAAGATAATGACAGATAGTTTGCACATCAAAAGTTACATCTTCAATAGTAATAATATTATTTATTGTATGTTTACTAATTGTGTGATTAATGGCAAAAATATTCTCATGAGCAACAAAAAGTCTTAAATCCCGTCATTGTTAAACATTAAAATCATGTTCATTCTTCCTGATTGGGGTTCCTTTCTCAAAACTTAATGATGTATTCCATCAAAAAACTTAATTAATCAATGTTTTCATTAACTATTTAATTCAGATGGACATTCAAGAAAATATTGGAGTCAACATTAATAATAAGAATGAGAATATTACACTGATCTGGATCCTAATGGCAATATTTCTTGAACATGCATAATCATCATAAGATCGATATGGAGTTTTGCTAATTACGCTCATTTGAGTGTTCATTGGTGTATCAACAATTGTCTTCATTTGTGTTACTTTAATTGTACTCAATAGAGATTCTGTTTGTGTATACATTGGAGATTCTTTTATTGTACTCATGAGAGATTCTGTGTAAGTGTTCATTGGTGTTTCAACGATTGTTTTCATTGGAGATTCTTTTTGGGTGTTCAATGGTGTTTCTTTTAGAGTTTCTATTGGGGTTTCCCTTGTTGTCCTCTCAAATGTCATACTGTGTGTATCTCTATTTGTTCTGCTGATTGTTTTTTCTAACGATTTCGTTGGGGTTTGATTAAGCGTTCTGTCTGGAAAATCAGTACTACAATAAAGAGAATTGAAGAATTGTAATTGATAAGTTATTGGTATTGAAAACGAATTATTTGCCGATGTTAATACTGAACTTGATCTTGAGAAAAATCCAGTATTCCAATGATTAATAAATGAATGAGAAACTTCAAGAGAACCTGACAACACACAAAATAGATAGTTTAAATTATTTTTGAATATGCAGTACAACATCATTCTTGATCCTGCTCCATTGACATTAACAACTCCAAATCCAGATGGGCTGTTGTTGTGAACAATATTAGCATATGACATTGATATGATTGAGTCATGGAAGAATGATAAGCAAATATATTCAGACACTTTGTTGTTGGAAAAAGTACAATGTGAGCTCATGAATGATGATGGACTTTTTATACAAATACCAGAAACCCTTTGAGCATTATTCAAAGAACAGTTTGTGTTGTCAACTCTCTAATTACCCGAATCTAAATAAATTGAATAATATCCTGATGCAGTATTATGAGAACAATTAGATACAGATAGATACTCAACTTGATTCTCTTGAGAAGCATTAAGATAAGCAAAATGATAATAATTAGAAACAGAAATATAGCAGCTATTAGCACATATCATCCTGAGAAATGAATTTGTTGAAGAGAAGTATATTGCTCCTCCTTGAGTCGAACATACACATTTATAGAACATTGAATAATTGACAATCATTGAATAAATACCACCTGATACATATATCACCCCACCAGATCCTGAGAATGTTGAAGATCTTAAGAAGAAACAGTCAGAAAAATCTATATTTTTATCTACATATGACCTCCCTTGGGTAGTATTTTCAATTAAACAACCAGAACCAACCATCCAAATTGTATCTTTGTTATTCATTAAAGGGAAAATTTGTGTAAATATGACTTTTGCCAAATACCTAATTAAATTTATAATTATTAAATGAATTGAGCTTGATGAATACTTGAAAATGTTTCTTTTTTGTTTAAATGTGTCAAGTCTTTTTCTAGAAAATTTCAAGAAAATAATATTCATTATTACATGTTGAAGAAATATCCATATGCCAAAGGATAAGTCCTGATAGAAATCTCTTAGATAACAATAATAGTAGATGATGAATGTATTTAAAATGATCAGTGCTATATTGATATGCTTTAATCTGTCGTTCAGAGTTGTTTCATCAATATTAAAGACACCAATAAACATTGTTATTTGAGTAACAGAATAATAATAATTTTTTTCAGACAAATATTGATTAATGAACACATAGAGAATGTTAATTATAACAATAAGCTTGAGAATTCTGGAAGAAGCAACGGATCGAAACATTTTCACTAATAATATGTCAAAAAATTTAAGATAAATACACCAGTGATTGTTATGACGTTTTTTAATGGTTCAATGTGCTAAATGTATAACATTTGAATTGCACGATTATGTTAATTTTCCCTTTTTTCAATATAAGAAAATTTAAAAGAAAAGTGTGTTAGTTGGTTATTAGTGGCATGTCAGTATTAATCCAATGAATGAAATAGGGATATATATTTGAGAATTTTTCTTTATTCGAACTTGATAATTTTTTTTAATTATGGAAATTATCCTGCTTTCGATATCAAACATCAAAAAATCACTTTGGAATTTGAAATATTTTATTTGATTTTTGATGATATGGCAATATTCCTTTATTAGGATAAAGATCATTAAAGATCCTATTCTTTGGAGATCATGAAAGAAATATTCTATTTTTGGAATATTTCAATGAAAAATACCAAGAAGAGATCCTACACTGCATTTGTTCATATTGTTACGGGACATGTAGATATAAACCTTGTCACTCCATGTTGTACCCCAAGAGTACCAAACCATGCATAAGTCCTTGCCATCCAGTGTACCATAACTAACGAAACCAATGGCTTGGTTTAATTGACATGAAGAGCACTTTGGTTCATCATGATCTGTGTGGTATGTTTGGAAGGAGTTTTGACCAGCATTGATTGCAACATCTGAAACTCAGAGAGAAGCAACCTTGTTCATTAAATCAAATTCAAAAACATAGGAAACTGAAGTGTAACCAACAATCTTTGCGATGGCCTTGTTAGCATCAATTGTAACCTAGTGATTTGGTTATTAATAATTTGCAATTGATAAGAAGGGTCAATTTGAATCTCTAAGTTTTCAGTAGTTGGTGTGAATTGTCCATTTTTCAACTTGCCAAATTTTACTCAAAAAAGTTTCAAAAAATCAATCACTGAAGGAACATTTCGATTTATGTTGCAGTAAATGATTGATTCTATATTTTAATTTTCCAGAAAACCGGCTCATTAAGTTATGTTTGCAGGTTTTCGTATTTTGAGATTATAGAGGATAAATTATAATGTTAACCTTGCAATACCCAATTAGATCCTTTGGGGATTTGTATCTTCTGAATATTCATGGGATCCAACAAGGAATATTCTGCTTTTGGGGTTATGGAGGGCTGCTTAATCTTCAATTCAATCTCTTCCAAAGTGCTCAATGAAGAGATACCGAACCCCCAGCTATTTCTTACATATTTTTTTATATATATGCACTTTGGTAACAATGGAATTGTATCATTGAATAAGAATAAAATTACTAATAATCATGTTGCAATTCTTGTGTTGGAGAATACAAATCCAACATATATACTTAATACTTGTGCTCATTGGGGGGTTTTCATACATGAATAATGAGCTTTCACAAACCAATCTCATGGGAGTATATTCCCTTTCATCAGTAAAAATATCGAATCGATATTTAGAAACCCATGTTTGTTATTATTCTTCATTCTTGGGTTTCATGATTAATTTTGATTAAAATAGGTGATAAATAAATAATTACTAAAGTTTTTTGGGAGAAATATGTACTTATATTCCTCCTTTGTTTCATTCACAAATACTCAATTTTTTCTTCCATTACGTTCAGCTTTTTGATTGACAAAATGAATAGGGACCAAGAACTCAAAACATTTGGAAGAAAATCATTTTTTGCTAAATCTTTTAGGGCTGAAATCTGAATCAATTTCAGTTGTTTCTTTTCTGGAAATCTAAGAATTCTTTGCTTTTATGGAGAGACTCACACAAATGTAATGGTTTATCATTGATTGATGCACCAATTAGTTCCCGGATGGCTCTCTTTGCATCATCTGGATTCCTGAATTGAACATATCCATATCCTCTGCTAACCCACTCCCCTTTTCTATATATCATTGGGATTTTGCTACAAATTATATCACCAAAATTGGAAAAGGCTTCATGGAGCTGGGAAACTTCGATAGATTCATCTAATCCACAGATAATAACATTCCCAACTCTTCTTCGAATTATGTCTAAAGTCTCTTCATCTGCAGGTACAATTCTACATGGTTTTCCATCTATTTTAGTGTAATTCAATTCAGTAATAATTTTTTTTATATTATTATCAGATGAAAACGTAACAAAACAAAAAGTTTCATATTTTTTCTTAAATAATTCTATCTTCGTAATACCTTTATAGCCTTCAAGAAGTGTGTTTTTGATGAAACCTTCAGTGACACTCAGTGGAAGATCACCAATATATATTCGGTTCTTCTGATTATTCAACATTAAAAATGAAGTATTATATAATGTGATTCACAAAATATCAAAAATGAAAGTCAAAAATTTTTGCTGAAAATTCTCAAAATGTTGACTTAATAATGGCAAATATTTCTCGAATAAACCCTCTTTTCTGGTAGCTCAAAAAACATACTGAGATTTACTCAGGTACTTTGATTATAGTGGTTTAATGGCATCAGATAGGAATCAGTACTTTCAAACAATTAATTTATTTTGTTAAATTCACTTAAGAATAATCGTCTCGGGGTTAGAAATTCAGAAGAATACGATTATTTTTTAAGAAATGAAAGATACCAAGGAACGAATTTTTCGCTGATTATTGGATTTTAAAAATCGAAAATATAACAAAAATTTGTTGCATTTTTATGGTGAGTTGGGAGAGCATTTCCCAATAGATTTTTTTCTTATACCAGTTAATAACCTCCAATTTGACATCCCTAGCATCTGTAAACAATAGAGAGCGATGTGTAAACATGGATTGTCTCATTTACAAGAATCTTCTCATTTCCATTCTAATAATTGTTAGGCTCGAGCCCCAATTCCTTATTCCTTACAAAGAATGAATGTCACTTAACATAAACACATTGATTTTTCGACTAAGTTATGAATATTCCAGATTATAATTTGAGAAAGCCAATCTCTCAGAGTTTACACTGTATTTTGGTGGTCATTTATTATGTTATTTCAATATATGCTCATGCACACAATTTCCTATATGTTGTATTAAAAGACTACAATCATATTTTCTAATCAACAAACTTTTATCTTCATTATTCAAATAGTTCAAAAATATGGCTGAAAATCACTCTTTGTTCATCAACACTGCATTGTGATACAACATTTGTTTCAAAATTTCTGAATTCATAAGATATGTTGTTTCTTATATACCTGTCAGCCTCAGCATATGATACTGAAAAGATTGACGAAGCCACTGGATTGAAAGAGATATCTGATTATGAAAGAGTACCAATTATTATTTCATTCGATTTTTCAAATTGGCTTATCATAAGGTTAAGCATCCAATGGAATTCTCAAGCTCTATGTAATAATATTGGAGGAATCCCTCAACTGGGAAGTCATGGATGCATGATCCCCCGATTACACATTCACCCTGAATTCAAACCCACCCCCTAAAGCATTTACATAGTAAACCTACAATAGGAAAATTTTACAATGTAAAATTTACCAGCCGTTCGATTTGAATATGAACCGACATTTTATTTTATCGATGTGTCTTCGGTTGAATATTCTCGACGCCAAAATCGAACAGGACTATTGCAGACCACAATCTAAGATTTGGATGATATTAAATAGTGATGGAGGTCCACAAGTTTCATCTTCTGCGCAGCCATTCACTGTAAATCCGATTTTTAATAATTTTGTTGATGTGCTAGTTCCGATGATGCATAAGGATAAGGTTTATTTGTATATTACTATGGTTACATTCGGAAAGAATCCAAATGAGATTGTTCCATGTGGAAGAGCTCGAGTTAATATTAAAACACTTCAACTTGATGGAAATACGAGGTTTTCTGTCCAGATTCCATTGGCTGCTGATACAACAAAGATTTTGGGGAAGGTTCATTTCACTGGGCAAGTAATGTCTCAACAGATTGGAATGCCACAGCAACCAATGATGGGTGGAATGCCACAGCAACCAATGATGGGTGGAATGCCACAGCAGCCAATGATGGGTGGAATGCCACAGCAGCCAATGATGGGTGGAATGCCACAGCAACCAATGATGGGTGGAATGCCACAACAACCAATGATGGGTGGAATGCCACAACAACCAATGATGGGTGGAATGCCACAACAACCAATGATGGGTGGAATGCCACAACAACCAATGATG
>Ga0209639_1001794_pt1 | contig 19188 bp, 14 predicted proteins | sample EPASupsiteHSE605_FD_187268 | JGI IMG/M metagenome (GOLD analysis project Ga0209639, IMG submission 187268) | Bioremediated contaminated groundwater from EPA Superfund site, New Mexico - Sample HSE6-05 (SPAdes) (version 2) | ecosystem: Environmental > Aquatic > Deep subsurface > Groundwater >...
CCGGTTTCCTTTGTTAACTGGGTTACTACCGATCCTCTTACACACCCGGATGAACCTGTTGCGATGGAAGATAGAGTCAGCGTAGATCCGGTTCATGTTGCTCCTACCGATGCCTGGAAAGCAGGTTACTTCGCCGCCTACCACGTTTACCCTTACTACCCCGACAGTTTGCGTTACCAGAAGGATTATCAGGATTTTATCACCTCAGAAGGGCATAAAGATCCTTATGAGGCATATCTCACCCAATTACGTGCACATCATACCGGGATGCCCCTGGTGATTGCCGAATTTGGTGTTCCTTCATCACGGGGAATGGCTCACCTTGGTCCTCTCGAACGCAATCTGGGAATGCATACCGAGAATGAACAAGGTCAGATGGAAGTATCCATGTTTCAGGCTGTCAAAAGGGCGGGCGCTGCAGGAGGTATTCTTTTTGAATGGCAGGATGAATGGTCAAGGCTTTCCTGGAATACCATGGATCTGGAGCTGCCTGCCAGCAGAAGACCTATATGGTTTAATCGGCTTTCTAACGAAGAGAATTTTGGTCTTCTGGCAATTGAGCCGGGATCAGAACCTAAAATTCTGCTAGATGGGAAAAAAGATGATTGGAACAAAATTGGCAACCTCACTAAAAGCAGGCTTAGTAATGACAGTATGTTGATGATCACAAGTGACGAGGGCTACGTATATCTAGCCATAGAAAAGCCTGGAAACTGGGACTGGAACCAGGATCAATTAATCATCGGTTTTGATAACCAGTCAGGCGGGAATAATACTGCCATTAATCCAGGAATTACTTTCAGTCAGGGTATCGAATTTTTACTTACTATTAGTAATGATAAGGCTGCCAACCTCAGCGTTGCCAGCGCCTATGACCAGCATACTTATTTATTTGGGTTTCAAAAGAAGATGATTCCCTGGGATCCGACATGGGAACGCGAAAACAATGGCATCTTCCTACCCTGGAAGCTGTGTTTGAATCAACCCCTGATCCTTCCCGAAACTCAACAGAACATTCCTTTCAATGAGGTAAATATAGGCTTGTTAAAAGCAGGTCGGACCGACCCTGCTTCACCCTATTACAATAGTCTGGCCGATTTCTACGTTGAGAATAATCTATTGGAAGTTCGTATTCCGTGGATGATGCTGGGCTATACAGATCCCAGCACTCACAAAGTATGGCTTTATCCTTATAGGTTTAAAGTGCCTGAGATTAACAATATCACTTCACCAGGTTTGAATGTGTATGTTGCAGCTGCCAATAAAAACAATCCTGGTTTAGTTTCCGTCCAATCCCCTCTTGCTTATAAATGGAGCAACTGGGATGAACCTAATTATCACGAACGCAAGAAACAGAGCTACTATATTCTAAAGTCCTATTTAAATAAGGCACAATAACTTATTCCTGTTTAGGACGGTAAAAAAGTTTGGCCGCATCAATGTCTTGAGCAATTTCCATTCTAATACGGCTGTCAGCTACGAGATAGCAGGGATTGTAGTCGCGGATAACAGAATCCAGAATGCCATTAACATTACCCGCATCATATCCTACTACTTTAAAATTCAAGCCCTGAGCTTCTACTATACTCTGTGTATCACGTAAGTTTTGATCTGGTTTGGCATCCTTATTCTGAGGATAAAGAACAGTGGTGATTCCCCGTGAAGCCAGCGCATTCAACTCCTCCGGCGCAGGCTTAAGTCCGATGAACAAGAATCGCCCAATAGTGGTGACAATCTGTCCGGATACCTTCACTTCTATACCATCAATACCATAAAACCTTCCCAATAGTACCTGCTGTGTTAACTCCAGGTCTTTTCCCGAGGTAAACCCATATACATAACAGGCTCCTTTTGTATTCTTGATATAAGAGATGACTGAATTAGCTGCATTGACAGGAGTTAAACTGCCTTCCTTGGCTATATTTAAAAAATTAAATCCTTGAGATTGCAGCATAGCAGTCTCAACATTATTGGGAACCGGTCCTAAAATTAGGTTCTGGTTAATGGGGTAAATTTTTCCGCCGCTCAGTTGCTGAGGAATTATGGGGACAATTCCGCTTGCTGTCCCGCTGCGTAAACTGGCATCAATTATTTGATATCTAGCATCAGGTTTGGTGCCGTGAATGTAGACCTTATTATTAGTTGCTGATACTTGGGACAATAGCTCTGAAAGGCCGGTTACCTGAGTGCCCTGAATTCGCACCGGCAATAACTTAAACTCCAGACCGTTCTCTATACATAGCTGCTTTTCTTTTTCAATAAGGGGAGCTTCATCAGCATCTGCAGGATCAAGATAAGATATTACCTCTTTTAGCTGTCCGCGCCGTACCAGGTGAAACCATTCCTCATCGTTAGGGTAAGGGCCTAAAACTACCCTGCCGTCATGATAATAGTTGAGCCGGCCTCTTTCAAGTTGATCCGGGTAAAGAAAACTCTTGGCTGTACCGGTAAGTGTATATTCGACCAGATCAGCCCGGTGTTTGCCAAGATAACAATGTATATAGAAAGGGCCTTTTTCCTTTTCTACCAGTTCTTTTATGCCGTTTAGTGAAGTCTGATTACCGCTGATCCACGGCAGCATGGGAAAAGAGTACACCTGTATTCCTATTTTTGCTCCTGCCTGCATTTCTCGATCCAGCAGTAATTTCTCGAATGGAATGGTAGGACTGAGAAGAGATATAACCCCTTGATATCCTTCCTTTTTCAGCTCTGTAAGGCGTTCCTCCTCTGGATAGGGTCCAATCATAAACTTACTATTTCTTTGTTGGCTTGTTCCCTGAAAGACTGCTACCAGATTACTATCCGTAGTGAGTAAAAGGGTAAATATCCCCCCGGAAATTACCGTCAACAATAATAGTATCGCAGCAGCTAGTCTGCTTCTTTCGGGAATAACTGCTGCCTTGCGGTGAAATACCACGGTTGCGGCTATTACAATTAACGCATAGACAAGAATTATTGCACACATCGCAATATTAATAAGAGTCTGGGATGCCTTCTGCTCTTTTAACATTGCCTCAACCGGGACATTGACTAAAAATAAACAGGCTACCCCAAGTGTGAACCCAGTTAAGCCCAAGAAAATTAACGTTAACAGCCAGGATTTACGCCCCAATTCAATTCCCTCCTAGTTTACCCAGTGGTTTAGACTATGCCCCTACTCCCTCAACCATTCTCTTAATCTGCGTATTCATGAAAGCAAAAAAGCGATCAAAATCTTCAAACCTGCGATAAATAAATATTACGATTAACAGGGAAAATACCGATAGTACTATCCCCAGCCGTCCCACCCAGGTCATGCCATAATGAAATGATACAGTGTGCGATCCAGCGGGCAAATCCACTAGAATGAGGTTTTCCAGTTGACTTACTTCAAGATTCTCTCCATCCACCTTGGCTTTCCAGCGAGGAGTATAAGTGACTGAGACCAGAACAGAACTAGGTTCCGGGTTGTTATAACTGAAACTAAAACCATCATGCCCCCATACTGCATTAGTCACCGGGAATGCTGCCGGAACAAAATTTTTATTAGGATGTGCAATATCCATCAGTTGTTCCATTAACTTTTTAATTTCCGTACCGTGATAAGAGTTTAACTGCTGACCTAATGACAACCCAACATAATATATCCGGTTGTTCCCAATTTTCTTATAACCTACTGCAGGTACACGCTTATCTCCCTCATGAAGTTCCATCCAAACCTCGTCCAGATTGCCCATAGCAGGGGCCCGGCCATTTGGATCAGGATCAAGGGCAACATTAAAGTTAATAGGGCTGCCTGGTGTAGGTACAAGTACGGCTCCACTTTGGATTGTCTCCCAATACGGAATTATATCGTTCAAGGGCCAGGTTATTGAACGGCCCATCGATACAATAATCGTTTTGTTCTCTTCAGCCAATTCATTTACTATCTTTTGAAATTTCTTAAAGTCCTTTACATCAGGCTCAATTAAGTAAATTAACTTAAACTTAGCTAATTCCTTCGGATTGTAATCCTCTAATGATACCGATCTTCCCTGAACCATCCACGGGAAATTCATAACCATACCTGGAGCCGCAAGCCCAATGGCAATCGCATCCCTTTCCTGTTTCATGAAGTAGGATGAAGGGGCGGGGTTATAAAAGAGAGATACTCCTGTACCTTGATTCAAGACTTTAAATCCCTGATTTTTCAAGCCATTCTGTAACTCATCAAATTTATTGGCTACCAATAAGGAGCGCACATTCCATTCCAAGAGGTTCTTAACCACATAATCATTACAATGAGCAGAGATAGCAATATTATGCAGCCAAATAGCACGATTGTGAGGCGTTCCTTCTATAGTCCATCCATCTGCCATATTGAGGCCCTGAATCATGGGAAAATAGGCTATTTGCGATGCATCTGGATAGACCCATGTGAAGCGTCCTTGTTCAAATGGATTACTAGTAACCGATATTTGTTTTAACTCTTGCTGGTATTCTTTAAAATAATCAGTCTGAATTATCATCGTTCGAGGATTAATATCTATAGCTAATAATATCATCATGCTACTTAATAATATTAAATAGAACGTCTTATAAATATAGTTACCCAGTTGATATCTAGCAATTATATCCTTTAATAAATATACATTAAGAATTACAGCTGCAAGAACAGAAAAGCTTAGAAACCTTCGGGGTACAAAGCTTTGATGCATCGGAATTAATTTATAAAGGGGCAATGCTTCGCCAAATGATAAATAAATTCCAATTAACATGGTTATCAGTAGGGGTAGAATTAGTTTATTTCTCTTAATTTGTATTATTGAACAAAAAGATAATAACAACATGCTAATAGAAACATAAAAACCACCGCTGCTCCTGGAAGCTGGATCAAAAAAAGATAGAACAGCAGCATACACAGCACTTGCTTCTGGTAACATATATGGAATGCTTATATTTTCTAGATGGGTAACGCCTGGCATAGACCAAAATGCCCCGAGTCCAGCACCCAACCCAATTGCCGCGACCCATAATAAGCCATCAGAAATAGAAATATTTCGTTCTACAAGTAATACAAGAACAATAATACCTATGCAAATACTCACAAGAAAAGCGTGCATGGGCTGAGAAAGAATGAGCAAGGCACCAGTTATACATACTAATAACCATCTAAAGGATGTCGGTTCTTTAAACAATAACAAGGAAAAACATAGTAACCAAGGTGTGATTGCAAATATTGGTATTTGGGCAATTTCCCCTCCACATAATAGAGATCTCAACAGAAACGGGTGTACGGCGTAAAGAATACCGCCGATAATCCCTATCCGGGACCCTATAAAACGATAACAGAAATACCATACGCCCATAGAACCAATTAATTGAGCCATAAATACCGTAAACTTGAAGGTAATCATTATATTATCTGTTACGGCTTGCACTATAGCTAGTAAGACAAACGACAATGGGGGGTAGTATTGCATTACCGTACTACCGTTATACCAGTAGGGGAACCAGGATGGCCATTTCAATTCCTTAAAGCACTCTGTAATATACTTTACTCTAGTTAAATGACCAAGCCCATCAGTTGTATATGGATAACTTGCATTAGAAACACTTAAAAATGGCCATAATGCCCAAATTATAACTATGGTTGAAATAAACGCTGCAAATCCAAGCTCATATCGAAATGCCAAGGGATTATGAATTTTCAAACCATCATGTTGCATATTATCTTTTTCCATAATGATTTTTGATTTCACAGATACCACTCCTATTTATATACAGGTATACTTACATATTAATAAAGAGCTGGTAATTTATTTAGTGCATTCCATTACCATGAGTGAATACGGCATACGAAGCAGACCGGAACGTATGATACCTTTTACATTCGTAAAATAATCAGGTACAAGTTGTCGGTAATCATCGTCTAAACGTACGTATTCGCCCCGATCCCTGGAAACCAGATAACGTTCTAAGTGAGACTGCCCTTTAAAAAATACCGGGTCAATGGTAATCAGTCTGCCTCCCGGCTTAAGAGCTAACTTAGCTACCTTAAACAATTGCAGAGCATCTTTATCCTCCAGATGATGGAGAACACCGATCGCTATCACTTTATCAAATAAAGGCATTTCACCGACAACCTTCTCATCTAATCTTTGACAAATAAAGTTTCCCCGTCGTCCAAATTTTTTTCTAGCTGCATCTATATATTCCTGGCTCATATCTATGCCAAGATACGTAACACTATCGGAAAGATATTCAAGTATATCTCCAGGCCCGCACCCGATATCCAGAATTCTATCTCCTTCATCTGGCCGAATATAGTCATTTATATATACGTGACGAGCACTCGGTTGTCCTACGATGTTTGAAAATAATCTATATACAAAAGGTACAGCTAGAATAAATCGAATATCCTTAATGTCCTTAATTCTCATTATTTCCTCCTTTTATCCGATAGGGTTTAGCCTGTTTGTTTAATCCTTATTGTTCGGAGTTAATCCGAAACACCTTCTGACTAAATATAGCGGGCGCCGTTTAGTCTCAGTATAGATCCGACCTATGTACTCCCCAATTATACCTATGGTGAATAGTTGAACTCCCCCCATGAACAGCATGACAACTATGAGAGAGGGATAACCAGGTACTGGGTTCCCTAATAGGAGGGTTCTAACCAAGTAAATACTGCCTAAAACAAATGCAAGAAGCGCTACAATAAACCCAAAATACATCGACCACTGTAAAGGCAGATAACTAAAGGAGGTTATCCCTTCAATGGCAAAGTTCCACAGTTTACCGTAATTCCATTTGGTTTTACCTGCAAATCTGGGTTCTCTTTTGTAAGTGATTCCGGTCTGCCGATAACCAACCCATGTAAAAAGCCCTTTCATAAAACGGTGAGTTTCCCGCAGCTCTCTTAAAGAATCAACCGTCTGCCTGGACATTAGGCGAAAATCCCCTGTATTTCTTGGTATATCGATTGGACTTATTTTATGTATAGTTCTATAGAACATAAAGGCAGTAAGTTTTTTTAGCCAGCTCTCACCATCTCGTTCCATCCGAACTGCATAGACAACATCATATCCTTCAGACCATTTTTCTAAGAGGTCGGCAATTAGTTCCGGAGGATCCTGTAAATCTGCGTCTATAGGTACGACAACTTCACCGCTGGTAAAATCCAAACCAGCCGAAAGAGCTATTTCTTTACCAAAATTCCTGGATAAATCAAGAACTTTAAATCGAGAATCATTCTGATTTAATTTAATTAGTTTCTCTAGAGTATCATCCTTACTTCCATCATTAACACAAATAACTTCAAAAGGCTTGGCCAAGCCTTCTAGAACAGTGGTTATTCGAGTGACAAAGGTCTCAATATTATCTGATTCATTGAACATAGGTACAACTACGCTAATAAATACCTTTTGAGCATTCTCTGGCATTACATCACTTCCCCTCGTCATACCCGCATTTTCAGCCCTCTCCCCCATCAAATCCTTCTGTTTGGGACAAAGAGCAATGTTCAGCAGCTACATGTTCAAAAAATAAACCCCCGCCGAAACTAGAACAAGTCCTATTACCTTATCCATACTGACTGACTCATGAAATAATACCACTGAAAATATAAATACTATGATGTAGGACAGGCTTACAGTGGGATAGGCCTTGTTCAACTCCATTGTTGATATCACTTTTATCCATAGAACCATACTGGTGACAAAGCAGATAATACCCACATCTATCCATAGGTTCGTAAAAATACGAAAGAGCGTTTGTATTATCTCTGCTTTGGCCAAATTAATAGAGCCCAGCTGGTTCACCCCGAACTTCAGCAATATTTGGCCGCATGCTCCCAGGAAAACTGATACGAATAACCATATAAGATCCACTCTCATTTAAAAAAATACCTCCGCATACTGTAATAATAATCTCTGACTTTTTGGCTATAGTAAATTATACCGTCAACAGTCTGTTGTACAGGATTATTAACCTTCCAACTCTGAGGTTCAGTCAATGCCAAAATCATTCCTGCTAAACGGAACCAGTAGGTAAGATACCTATAAAACGGCATAAAGAAGATTATCCACCATACTTTCTTCAATTCATTACGGTAAAACTTTTCCGAACTCCTGTAAGCAACCAGAAAAGTACAGGCTTCTAATATGAGATACATTACCACCATACCCGTTAGAGCTATCATTATGGTCGGAAGAGGGTATCCCAAAAAATATAGGAAAGGTAATAGGAATGTCCAAGTAAGTTTTATAAATGAGAGGGTATGATCAGATATTAAGATACGTGCCAGGAAGTCCTTCAACGCCCCCAGGATTCCTGGAATATCATCATAATAGATGCCCATGACTTCAACTTCTCCGCGCTGCCAGCGTACTCTTTGCGAATAGAGACGTGCCAAAGACTCAATCGGTTCTACATAAGCAATAGATTTTGACATGAAACCAATCCTGCCATGGCTGGCTTGGACTGCTCTGCGCATGTTGAAAGTTAAGTCAGTATCTTCAGAAACCGTTCGTTCCTGGTAAAGAAAAGACTTGAGCAAAACGTCGCGCCGGAACATTGAGAAAGCTCCTGACAGAGTGAATATAGAATTTTTCATATTCTGATAACGTCTGCCTACATCAAAAGCAACCAGATACTCAATTACTTCACAATAATTAATTATGTCAATAAAATACGAACCTTCACCCAGTATTTTATCAACTCTTATTGAACCTGTGGCGGCCACAAGTGAAGGGTCACTTTCAAATTCACGTGCTACATTGAGTAATGCATCAGAATCTAACCACACATCTGAATCTACATTTACCAAATATATACCTTTTCCTGAATAAATGCCTGCATTAAGAGCTATCGATTTACCGGCCCGGTCTACAAAGCTCCATCTAATCTGCATTTCTGGATAATGGTATTGGAAATGCTGAAATATCTCAAAACTATTATCCTCGCTGCCATTATTAATACAAAGAACTTCATAAGAATCCATAGGATAGTTCTGTTCAGCAATAGATTCAAGACATTGATACAGAGTATCAGCTGAATTGTGCACCGGTATTACCATAGTTATAAACGGGTAATATTCTAATTCAGCCAGATCTTGCTGGGGTTTTCGGCTCTCTGTAGCAAAAGCAATAAAGTAAGTTACTGTAGTTGACACATCAACCAAAATTGGTATTAAAAGCCACACACCCCAAAACAGCGCAAAACTAAGAGCCCTCTCAAAAAATACTTCAATCATTTTTTACATACTCCGAAATTTTTCTAAGTGACGGCCGGGTTAAAAGCTCCCAATAAAGAGCCACAACCAGTGCAAAAAATATCGTTCTGCCCACCAGGGTATGAGCAATAAAACTCATATTCCGCCCTCCGGCATGAATGGTGAGTATTACCAGGACAATTCTAAACAGATTAATTACATAAATAGTCACTATTCCAACGAAGGCAACCATTGATCTCTTAACCCAGCCATATAAGGGATAAAAAATGATCAATCCCATACATATGCACATTTCTAAAAATCCTGAGTTCTCCATGTCAATATCAATGGTTGTCCAATTGTTATCCAGTTTAATTAGCACCAGCAATGTACCTGGAGCTTTGTCAAAAATGTAGGTTACGACCCCAAAATAACTCAATATATAATGCAAGATATAACTGGTTCTTTGTTCCAGCCAATACTCAACTAGTGAACCGCGCGAAAACAATATTATCAAACAGCAAAGCCCGACAGCGCCCCAAATGTAATAAAATACCCAAATACGCTGCCGATAGAAAAACACTGTAATTAGCAGCCATATTAAACCAGCAATTAATATATTTGTCTTACTCTGCACATTAACTGGAAAAGGCGCCCATTGGATATCTCCATTATCGGGTAGACGATCAAGGTTATCGCCCCCTATTCCGGTGAGATAAAACCTAAGAGTCTGGGCTGGATAAACCTGAAGCACATCCATGGGTATAGCAAATTCAAATTGCCTGCTTCCATCTGGCAAGGTTCGCCCCCAATTTCCTCCATAGGTACTCAGGGTCTTACTAGTTACCGAACATAAACGGACATCAACCCGGTTGTCGCTGTCAGGTTTATAGGTTAATTCAACATATTTATCAAGCACATCTTTATAACTGCCGTTATTATTGATATCAAAATATAGACGATAATTCTCTATTTTCTCCTCTGCAGAACCAGGGTACATTTCGATCATATAATAAAGCTTATGTTCATTCAGATTAGTGTTCCAATATATTGCTTTATAATCTTGCCCAGGAGGGCCATCTACTTCCGGATCAGAAAGGTAGGCTCTCCCTCGCCAATCATCAAACTGACCATCTATTTCACAGTTTTGCAGCAGCCGTGAACCGGGTGCCCCTATTATCCAGATGAACAAAACCATTAAAACACATCCGCCCAGGATCAGCAGCCGTTTCATTGCTCATCCTCGCTCTTTTTCCAGAAATATATCAAGACCAGAACTGATATTAGTATAAATGTGAATAAGCCAGACATGCCTGCGCCCCATTTATAAACAGGTGTCTTCTCAAATAAGATATCTATTTTATGATCTCCAGCAGGTAATTTGAGTTCTAACAAATTCTCGTATCTACCGGCATTGCAGGGAACTCCATCAAGCTGAACCTGAATCCCATCCAATGCAGCAATAGGTAAGATGGCATTTATATCTCTATCCAGATGATACGTCATTGAATAACCCCGATTACTAGCCTGGTAATCTTTTAATGGGATTAAACGTTCAGGTGTATAGCCTGGCTGTAAACCAAATATCTCTTTAATTAAATTCAATGCATTAGGATCATAGGTTAAAAAGCTATGATAGGGAATATTGAACCCCAGGAAAGCCACTTTCTTTCCATTTATTAATTTATATCCATAAACCGGTGCCTTATTGCCATAATACGAAAATGATATATCTATCTCATCGAGCCCCATAGGAACATACGCCTTCCACTCCGGCGTTTTATCAGAAAACGGCTGCAAAAATATGTCCTGGCCCTGGCGGTTAAGAGCAATTTGGGCTCTCATTGTTACTGGCTCCCCGTAAACGCCCAAAAATTCAGGTTGTTTTGCCAATACATTTTCCGGCATTCCAGCCAGCTCGATAACTACCTTGCCTCCAGAATTAACGTAGTCGGTAATCAGCTTTTCTGCATTAGTTTTTGATGTCCAACTGGTACCACTGAGTATAACGAGAGGATATTGCTTTAATTGTTCAATTGTATATTTATCAATATTGTAAGAAGAACCCATTTCGGCATTAGGAAACTGCAGTGTAATGGTACCAGCATTTCTGCCAATTACGAGAGCAATAGGCCTCTTTTCTACAAGATATGGGTAATCTACGCTATGCCAGATACTTATCCCATCAAGAGTTTCCTGGTGTTTGTACCCTGCTGCAATTGCGGCCTGGTAGAATGAAACCCGATCTTTTAATACATCATTTTTTACTACCAGGTCTGTAGCCCCCATATCAACACAGGAGCGAAATAAAAATGGATAGTATTTAAACTCAAGTCCGGTGTTCAAAAGCATTATGTTTCGAGATGTCACTGCCCCCTGCCACGCCCAGCCGAAAATCTGCTCCATACCAGCCGCCTGGGAAAAAGCATAAGAAGGAGCAGAACCTAGCTGGCTTAAGTCTATAGCTGCAACACGCCACCCGGGGTTCTTTTTCAAAATGTTAATACTCTGAAGTACCGAATAACGATTTGTAGAGGTATGAACAAGCAAATTTACTGAGAATAAACAATCAACCATGAAAACAGCAAATAGCCCAAATATGATAAGACCGGTGGTATATGTCGACTTCATCCAGTTTTGTCGAAACTCAGGCAGATTGAAAGTAAATGCAGCAACCATCAGAGCAAAAGCAGCAAATCCTGTGAAACGTAATGGCCAAAGCAGATGGCAGAGGGGCATGACAGTATAGATTGGTTTCATAAAAGGGAATGTGAATATAACAAGCATTATTCCGCAGATCGTAAGACTTTTTGCCCAAGCCGGTTTGGAACGCCATGTAATAATCGAGACAACAATAGCAAAAATAATACTTATACCCCAGTAAAAATTCTCCGGATAGGAAAAACGATATAGAGGATTAAACGATATAGAAGCCGGAACAAACTGAATAGCTTCTTTAACCGCATCAACATCCAATCCGCTGATACCTCCGGTCAAACTCGGCAAAAGCCACCATGCTGATGTTCCCACTCCGACCAGCAGTATGAATACGCCCAGAATACCCTCCTTCAAGCTGCAGCCGCCAAAAATCCATAGGAAAAATAAAAACCAGGAAAAACATAAAAAATATACCGCCCCAATCATGGCATGACTTAGAACTGCAATATGAATCAGAATAACAGTAGCAATAATTGCCAGATACGACTTTTTGGTGCCCATAACCTTCAAGAACGATATAAACAGTGATGGCAAAAACGCGGTGGCGAGGACCCAGGAAACATTTCCTTCAGAAAATGCTACACGTACATTGTCCTGCCACACTAACCACAGCAAGGCAACCATTATTGCAGGCCAAATTCCCATGTACCTGGAAAGCATAAGGCAGGACATACTCCCCAAAAAAGCACATGTAACCAAGTATATATTACCGGCCGTAAATATGTCCCCGGTAACAGCCTCGAAAAATGCTAAGACATAGTACGGAAGTGGTGCCCAATACCGGAAAGGTTGGACACCGTTATACCAATATTCAGTAAATTGGGGGTAATAGTTACCCTGTAATATCTGATTATAAAGGTAATCAGCCTTAAACAGATGGCCCCAGGTATCTGAACCCCATGGGTAACGCTGATCAAATGGAGCAAACAAGATATTGTGATAGATTAGGAAAGTAGCCACACTTAAGATGCATATAGCAACAGCATACTGCTGCCACGAGTTTACTGGATGATCGGGATTAGGACGCCGCGGGATAAGTTTAGCTGCAGGATTTAACTGCATTCGCCCAAACCATGATTCCCTCTTTGATACAGTATCCTTTGTAGGTGCCGCCTGTTGTTGAGCAATCCAATTTTCTTGGGCTTCGCCCGAAGTTTCAGTCAAATCATCAAAAAGTGTATTACGGGTAGTTACCTGAATCCCGCGTGTGGGTGTTTCCCACAGGGTCATTTTATCCAAGTCAAGTCCTATAAGCCGTAATGCGTCTTCAAGACAATTGAAAAAGTACATAGCAAGGTTCTCTGTAGTAGGCTGAATCTTGTTGAAAGGATGGGAATAGTTAAAGATAATATTTTCGTAAGGAGCCAGGGCTTCCTTTATAGCCGATGATATTTTAGCAAAGCCCATAACTTCGCCTTTATCGATGGGAACTTGTACTTCAATCTGAGCTTGCCATGAATGAGCATGAATCGGGCCGTCTTTCCCGCCAAACGACACAAAATGCCGGGCATTTACAAAGGCAACCAATTGCATGCTGTACTTATTGCTATCTTCATCGATTGTTTCCGGTTTATAACCAGGAATATCAACTTGTACCGTCTTGGGGGGAGCTGGTTCCGTATGTATTTCTTCAGGAAATGAAGCACTAGTTTCTAATTCAGTTACTTTAGGAATGGAACCCTCTATAAGAGGAACAGGACTCAGTAAAGAAGCAGAGCCCTGTAATGGAGCAGAACCCTCGACCACAACATATCCCGGATTCAATTCTTTGTTCAGGTAGGCAATCTCCTTATCAATAAGCAACAGCTTTTCTTGCTGCTTTTCAAGCACACGCTGGGCATCAGCCATTATAGCCCGAATTCTAATATCAGCCTCAGTCTCCATTTCCTCAGCTATTCTCTGGCTTTCTATTAGAGAACGTTCTATGGTTTCACTAGTGGCTTCCCGTGCATTTAACTGTTCGGTTAGTTCATCTATTTGTTGAAGGGTAAGCTTATGGTTGAGTAGAATTTCATCTAGTTCAGCATTTAATTGTATGATTATATTATTTTTAATTTCAATTCCTTTTGAACCATCGTCGCCCCTCTTGAAAATTGTCATCTACCCCTTCTAACCCGATACAGCAGTCATAGAATAGGCTTTGATTATTACATCCTTAAAGCAAATGCTTATATCAGGATTTGGAAGAAATCTCCTGCAGTATGGTTCTTGGTTGTGGCTTTTCATTTACAACCAGGGTAGGCGTAAAAATCATGTCGTCAGTTGGCTCTTTGATATAGTCCAAAGAAGATTTGTATTGTTCGAGCTTCTCGTTTATTTCTTGTTTGAACAGGGCAACCTTCATGCGCAAAAGTTCCAGCTCTTGATTCTTGCGACGCAGTTCCTCATCTGATTCTTGCATAAGAATCTCTGCTTTTGCACGAGCCTGAGCTTCAATCCTTTGGGCATTGATTTGTGCTGTTACCATTACATCGGCAATCTGGCGTTCCCTTTCCAAATGGTTGTTCAACTGTCTTTGGAGCTCTACAACCCTGGCTTCGGCTTCCTTCAGCTTTTCCTTAGCCTGAACTATCTCTAGTTGTAGAGTTGCTATTTTAGCCTGATATTCAGATTCAATGCGCTGGATTTCATTGCTGACTTCCTTGGGGTTTAACCCAAACAATGTTCTGTCCATTCCAACACCCTCCCCAGGTTGGCTCCTGCCTTTTAAGGCATCGAACCCCGATTCCTCAGTTACATCTTAACACATATTTACGTATATTTAATCGCAAAAGATAAATATGAATTCATAGAGATATACATGGTATATTATCACAATATTTGGTTTTTGGGAAGATAATGTTATATTATTAGTTTATTTATTAAATTAATATCGAAATTTTACAATGATAATTTATTTATGATTACATATTGATGTTCTACATTATATGCAAATGAAGCTATTAAATTACCAAAGCGTATCCCCGTTTTTCAGAGGATACGCTTTAATTTTTATTTCCTATTTATTTCGAAGAACCCGATCATTTTAGCTTGTCTTAAAAAACTGTGATTTAATGAACCCTTACGTCTTTTGCACCAAAATTTCTAAAGATTTCAGCAACTTTATCAGTTTTGTCTTCGCCAGTCTTCAGTATCATTACCGTATTACCTTCTTTAATCTTGGTTTCATAGAACTGACTACGCTCCTGAGGAATACCATAGTCAACCAACGCTCCTGCAACGCCACCTGTTACAGCACCACCCAGAGCAGCGGCTAAAGGTCCCATTGCTACGATTGGTCCTATTCCCGGGATAAAAAGAGCCCCAGCTCCTAATGCCAATCCTGCTAATCCACCTATAGCTCCGCCTGTCATAGTGCCATTAGAGAGGCTCTGATTTCCGCCCTGGCCCTTATTTTTACTGCCTTCTCTTTCGTCACTGCCTAAAATAGAAATTTCGTTAAATCCCTTGTTTTTTAATTCATTTGCTGCTTGCTCTGCCTGTCGGCTGTCTTCAAAATAACCTATAACTCTTTTTTCCATCATATCAACCTCCAATAATTGATCCATTAAATAATATTTGCGTTCCGGTCTAAAATTATTTTTGATAAATTTTCATTTTAAAGATCATAAATGTAGATTTACAAGTAAAACCTCCAAATGATGCCTAACTTACATCTATCTGGAGGTTTATAACAAAATCTGAAACAGTCACTTCTTATAATTTAAAATTCCGGCAGCATATCTAAGTTATTCTCTAGATTACCATCTGGTTCACTCCGAATAAATTGCATACCACTCTCTCTATCTACTACGTCTATACCTTTAATTTGGCCCTGTTTGCCCATCTCAATAGCTTGCTGGTAATCTAATTCTTGTCCATTGTTAAGTTTAAAGTTAGTTAATTTACCTCCTTTATACCTAACTGCTACAATCTCAAATTGTTCCATTACTAACACCTCCTTGCTTTTAGTTTGATGAAAAAGCAAAGAAATTATTAGTTAAAGTGACATCCTGCATCAACTTCCAATAAATAAACTTACTAAACCAATAATGAAAAATATAAAACCTACAGCAATATCAAATCGTCCAATGATAACAAACATTTTTTCACTTACAGATTCACTTTTAGCTTTTAATTTTCTATTCTTCATTCCAAAAACACCGCTATACATAAGCGCAAGACCTGAAATTGTTAGAAGCAAATTTATCTTCCAAGAGAACATTGTATCTCCTCCATTTTGATATGGTACTTATTTAATTATACTTGGAAAATACAATTTTATTGCGGTTTTATAAGACCATACCGCAATTCTAATCCATAACACTTCTCTAACGAAGGAAAAAGGATCTTTAACTTCCTGAAAAATTTCCAGAAAGCCAAAGATCCCTTCAACTCATCTAAAGCCTTATAAACAAGCTGCTTCTTATTCCCACTCTGTATTTAATGGTATTTCACAGGTTTCACAAATTGCAAATATACCTGTCTATCGCATTTTTAACAAAAGAGTTCAATGAAATTTCATCATAGTTCAAGGGTTTCAACATATTACAGTAGCTTTTTAGTATCGCATTTTAGATGTTGACTTTGAACTTTATAAAATCCCAAAGACTTATCCTAAATACCCAATTAACGCATTCATCCTTTTTCTGCGCGCACTAACATCTCTTGTCCTTGCGCTCATTGACACTTTGTAATTAATTAAATATTGGTTATCGTTATGATTCCCCGAACGTAAATCCGTGTAAAATGATTGAATTTTAGGTCTTACCACTTCTATGGGTAAATGTAAGTGTACACAATGATAGGACAAACACCACAATCCATAAAGATGGCTTACCCCTGTTATTCTCAATTCAGAATACTCAAGTTCAAGGTTTTGCATAAATTGTGTAATAATATTAAATTCTGTAATAATATTTGGGATGTCATCCCTACTTGTTAACATATATTTTTCGTAATATTGATCCAATATATCGGGGTTAGCATGCAATGGGGTGCCTTCCAGCATCATAAAAATCAGTTCTGATGTAAACTCAATGTCTTCCATTCTATTTTTATCTAAGCCTTTTAAGCGTTCTGCCCAAAATACATGGTCTGTCAAATTAACGATTGATCTTAATAATTCTGAATCATGGTATTTAGCATTTCTTAATTCTTGGCCATTTAATGGCTCTCCGTTTCTATTTAGTCTATCGAAAATATTATCAATAACTAAATTAGAATTTATGTCAATATATTCTACCGGTATTTGATAAGACCAAAAGCTTCTTTTGTATTCTAATAGTTTATCATCATCTAATCCATTAAAATATAACCCTAAAATACGTTCATCATCTAATGCTTCAACTGGGGCTTCACTAGCAATAGGTATTTCGTTTTGGATAAATCTAATTATTGAAGTTAATCTCTGTTTACCGTCAATTACCTCATATTTGGATTTACCGGTTCCAATATCTATAATTTGCCGGAGAAATATGGGGGGCATTGGAAAATTCTTCATGATACTATCGATCAAATAAGATTGTTTTTCGTCACTCCAAATGCTTTTTCGTTGATACTGTGGTTCAAAATCGTATTTATTTAGAAGATGATTCTCCCAGAAGGTGGAAATCGAAATAGTATTTGATGTACGGTTTATATTTTTAGTATTCCTCATATCGGACATATAAAGTTATCCCTCCAATACTTTACTATTTTCGTACAATATATAATTTTTAAACAAACTAACTATAACTGCATTTAAAGTCCTATCAATACTTGGATTAATCACCTTAATATTAATGTCAATATTTAATGAGGTAAACAGTTCATCTAATTCAGCTCTATCAACGTGCCAATAAGATATGCCACATATCATAACCTCGTCTTCACCTGATGTGTTAGTAATAATGGTCTTAATATCAGTTCTAATTTTATTTGACCACGAATGGTTGAATCTTGTTGAATCACCAGCAGGTGGAATTAATGCAGTAATTATGTAGTTGTTCTCTAAAGAATCATACTGAATATTAAAATCAGATACTGCTCCGTCAAAGAATTCATTTGTATATTTTATCCTATAGGCATCTTTGGGCAATGCTGTTTTGTATGTAAAACTAATAGATCCATGTGGTTTATAGATTTTGACCTTACAACCCGTTGGTGGAGGGGTAAATGACGGAAAACAAAATTCAATTCCTAATTTAATTAAGATTCGTTCCAACCAAATATCGTAGTTGTAGGTAATAACAATAATTTCCTCAATATTAGTATTGTCATTAAGTCGCTTAAATAACTTCGCCCATGACCACTCGTAAACACTATCTTCTATCAAAGGAATGCAATCGTTATAATAGATAAATAGATATTTTAGATATTCTATAAGTTCATTATAAGCACCTATATAAGGATTTACTTGCTTATTCTTCTTTCTATCCCCTGATTCTTCGTATGCGTATACGTTAGCACATGTTATTATTTCTTCAATTAAATCTATCGTTGACTGTTTATCTAAGGTCGGACGTGCCCCAAGAGTCCATAAATAGGGGCAATATTTATATGAAAGAAAACCAATTTCATCATCACCAGGCCATTTAACATTTGCACCCCATTTAAAGAGATTAGTAACGTCTATTTTGCTTTCCATACCTATATGTTTTAAAAAGTCTATAGAAAAACCATTACCTAATATTATGATTTCCTTCAATTTAGTTCACCCTCTTTTCAGATATCCAAGCCTTAAATACCATACTATTCTGTGTTATCTTCATATTAAAGTTTAAAATAAGCTATAACCCATTCCGAATTCATCTATCCAAAAACAAAAGATTATTTGATAAGTTAATAAATTCCATAAAATTGATAAGAATCCTGCTATATATTGTTATTACATCAAAAATCTTTAATTTTCTTAATATCACAAAGATACTGAAGGTTAAGCGTATTACCGTTACAGAGTTAAGCCGAGGACATCCCCGGCTTTAGATTAATTCACATCTTTTTCTTCCTTCAAATCAGTAATATTGAATGGATCCGTCAAATCTTTGCCTTCATAGTTTTTAAGGAAATCAAGCAATGCTTCCCTTCTCACCTTAAGAATTCATGATTTACGGCACTCCCATGCATCTTTATTGATTGAAATGGGTTTTTCACCATTACTTATATCTGAAAGGCTTGGACATGAAAACATCGAAACAACCCTTCAAACGTATGTTAGTGTCAATGAAATATCAGGCCACTTACTGGTCAGAAATTAGGCCACCTGGACAAAAAAGAATTAATCGTGGGTCTGTTTGGCCAGAGCCTGTTTAAATCTGTAACTTTCGCCATTGATATTC